>Ga0172372_10007208_pt1 | contig 14985 bp, 12 predicted proteins | sample LakKiv5m_2_FD_114544 | JGI IMG/M metagenome (GOLD analysis project Ga0172372, IMG submission 114544) | Freshwater microbial communities from Kabuno Bay, South-Kivu, Congo - kab_092012_9.5m | ecosystem: Environmental > Aquatic > Freshwater > Lake | place: Democratic Republic of the Congo...
GCTTCCATCGGGTTGTCCGCCCGAAGGCATAGCCAGAGGCGCGCAACCCGCCCAGGGCCGCTTCAATGCGCTGTCCGAGCGAGCCGGAGCCGCCCCCGCCTTCGAGGGAGACCCTCACCCGCCCGTCCTTGTCCAGCGCGTATCCAAAACGGAGGAATTCGCCGGGCTCGAGCAGATGCAAAAGGAAGGAGTCGCAGGGATTCATCGGGAGAGGTGGTCGCGGGTATCGTGGCGGCGGGTGCTATGGGGAGATGGCTTTGATGGCAAGGCGGGTACTGAGGCAAATGGCGGGGAGCCGTGCGGTGAGTCTGACTTCCACGCGCCCAGCGCTTTCAGTTCAAAAGAAAAGGCCGATGGCAGCCGCCGCTTTTCGATCAGCTCGCTCGCTTCAATCGGCGATGCTTCTGGAGCTTCGTGTTCGATCTCACCGAAGGAACGGCGGGATGGACCCGTTTCGAAATCGTTCAGAAGCTTGATCTTTTGTTCCATGGCGGTGCGAGGTGGAAGCAGCAGAGTGTCCAGCCCCTCGGAAACTCGGCGTGACGGCTCTCGTCTTCCGAACACCGCTTGGTGTCACGCCGGGATGCCATGCCTTCCATAAATTCGCCCGGGCCGATCGGCGTCTCTCTCTGCCTTGTCGTCATCGTTTCCCTCGTCATCGCCAACTCAGGGCGTGACGAAGTTCGATACGGCGCCATGGCATCACCAAGCTCTGCGGTGCCTTCGGGCTCTCACGAGGTCATCCGGTTCGCGGCGACGGGGAAAGCCTCTCTTCGTCCGGGGGCTCTGCAGGCGCCAGAAGTATTTGGCTGAGACGACCGTATGGGCGTTAATTTGCCGAAGACCGGAGTTGCGATAACTTCCGTGACAGATCTTGTCACGCTTGCTGTTAAGCTACACCGTCACTGAATGACCCTCCACTTCTTAGATCTCGTCGCCGTCGCCTGCTATTTCGTCCTTATGGGCGTGCTCGGCTACTTTACACGCCGCACGAAAACCTTCAGCGAGTTCGCCGTGGGCAAGCACTCGGTGCCGGGGGTGATGATTTTCGCCAGCCTTGCGGCGACCATCGTCGGCCCGGGATTCTCCGTCGGTGTCACAAGCAAGAGCTGGGAGCAAGGATTTCTGTTCTACTGTCTCGTGGTAGTTTTCTCGATTCAGATTCTCACCACGGGAATTCTCTTCGCTCCACGCCTTGCCCGCCACCGGGATTGCAACACCCTCGGTGATGTGATGCGGAAACGTTACGGACGGTTCGCTCACCTGCTCACCGGCATTCTGTCCGTTGGACTTTGCGTCGGGTTCACCGCGGTCATGGGCAAGGTTGGCGGTTCCACCCTTCACATGATCACAGGCTGGCCGCTCGTCTACTGCTTGATTGCCGTTACCGGCACCACGGCACTCCTGACATTCACTGGTGGACTGCGCGCGACCATTGCGACGGAAGGGATGCAATTCTCGATGATCGCCATTGTGATCCCCATCACGCTGCTTCTCGGGGTAAGTCAGTCCTCTCTTACCATGGCCGAACTCTCAGCCAAGGCGTCTGAACTCACCTCTTCAGCCTTCAAGGCGACGTCTGGCTGGCAAATGTTCGGCATTGCCATTTCCTTCCTACTCGGGGAAGTGCTCATCCCTCCCTACGCGAACCGTGCCCTCGCAGCGAAGACTCAGGCCGCGTCGAAGGCCGGGTTTCTCATGGCCGGAATCTTCGTGATCATCTGGCTGGCCATCGTTGCCGCATTCGGGATCGTGGCACACGGGGTGATCGCCCCGGACACCGCTCCGGATGACGTCTTCGTGACCGCCGGGAAGGCCTTGCTTCCAATCGGCGTCTTCGGACTGCTCCTCGCCACGATTGTCGCGATCGTGATGTCCAGCCAAGAGGCCTGTCTCAACGCAGCCGCAAGCTCGTTCGTCCGCGATATCGTCGGAATCTTCGCCAATCCCGATGAGAGGGCATCGCTCCTTCTGGCGAAGGGCTCAACGATCTTCCTCGCCGCTCTCGCGATCGTGTTCGCGCACTTTTCACCGACCATCATCGAGGGGCTGCTCTTCCTCTACGCCATCTGGGCTCCGTGCATGATCGTGCCGCTCATCGCCGCCTTGTTCCTTGAGAATGCGAAACCCGTTGCCGGATGGGTCTCCATTCTCGGAGGAGGAGTTGCTTCCTGGGCCTGGCAATTTGCCAAAGAACCCGGTGCAGTTCCGGCCATTTTGGTCGGGCTGACCGCCTCCTTGATCTGTTTCGTCCTTGGCCAGACGTTTGGAACGCCAAAACAACGAACCGATTCTTCTCCACAAATCGCCTGAACAATCATCAAGTCATGCTCCAGATCGCCATCTATCTTTTCACGCCTGTTGCGATCATCGCCGGGATCGCCAGCCTGATCTCCGTCGTTCGCTTCGTAATCGGGGTTCATGCGGAGATTCGAAAGGAGTAATCCTCCAGGCTCCCATGGCCGGATGTAAATTACGCCACTGATTTTGTTTCACTGAAACAAGCCCGAATCCAGCTTTTCTCGAAATTCTCTCTTCGACCACGTCCTCCCGTTTTTAAAGGCGGAATGATCTACCTCGACAACAATGCCACCACCCGTCCGCTACCCGCGGTCGTAGAGGCAGTCACGGAGGCCCTACGGAGCAACTGGGGAAATCCGTCGAGCGCGCACGCTATTGGAAGAAAGGCGCGGGAGGCCCTGGAACACGCTCGTCACGCGGTCGCATCCGCCTTTGGCATAGCGTCGCCGGACAGCCTCGTGTTCACTGCTTCAGGCACCGAATCCATCAACCTCGCTTTCGCCTGCCTCTTGTCGCCGGAGGTCCGGCAGATTCTCGTTTCTGCCACCGATCACAGCGCAGTCTTGCGTGCGGCGGGACGGTGGGCTGAAGGTCGGAAGGTTGTTCAAATTCCCGTCGATGCGAACGGGTTAACCGATTTGGAGGTCTTGCACCGGGAAGCTGAAAAGGGTCCTTCACTGATCTCAGTCGGTCTCGCCAATAATGAAACCGGAGTCCTCAGCGACCTCCAGTCCGTGGCCTCGATTTCTCGGGAGACCGGAGCGGTTCTCCATGTCGATGCTGTTCAAGCAGCCGGAAAAGTTCCGCTGCACCTCGATGGAATCGGTTGTGATGCCGCAAGTCTTTCTGCCCACAAGTTTCATGGCCCTTCAGGCTGCGGACTTCTCTACCTCCGCAGACGACCCCTCGCGTCCAATCTCGCGCGGGTGCCAGCCCCTGGGCATCACGAACTGGGCATCCGAGCTGGAACAGAGAATCTATCCGCCATCGTAGGATGCGCCGCCGCTGCCAATCTGCTTCAGCAAGGTCTCGATTTGATGCCGCACGTGTCGCTCCTGCGTGATCGTCTTGAATCCGCGGTCCTGAAGAACATTCCGGATTCAGAGGTCCATGGGAAGGATTCCAAAAGACTCCCAAACACCTCCAATCTCTACCTCCCGGGCAGAAACGCGTCCGATCTGGTCTCCGCATTGAGCCGCCTCGGACTCGCGGTCTCTTCCGGTGCCGCCTGCTCCAACGGAATCTCCGCATCCCATGTGATCAAGGCGATGGGATTCTCCGAAGAGCGGGCAAACAGCGCCTTGCGCTTGAGCCTCAGTCGTCTAACTACCGCAGAGGAGGCAGAGGCAGCGATTTCCCTCATCGAACGCGCCCACCGCCTCACGCCACTTACCGGACGATGAGACTCACGCGCCACTTTCCCAAGACCCTCGCAGCACTTCGTGATTTGACTGTCGACTCCGTCGGTAACGCGTCCTCCGTTGTATTCCAGGCCGGACATTTCCTCCTCGTCTACGATGAAGCGAGTGGAACCCTCTCGCCGTGCCTGCGCGGCGCTCCCGCTTCAGCAACAAATCCGGTGTTGTTCGAGAACTACGGGAATTTCCCGATCCTGACTTGGAAGCTTGCTCTTCGTCTCCTCTCACAGGTTCAGGCTACAACGAAAAGCCTCATGATCGTAGTCAACGACTGGCAATACCTCCCCAAGGGGGTCAAGCGATTCGACTTCTACCGCCGCCAAGAAGGCAGGCTCCCACATGAGTTCGAATCCGAAATGAAGCTCCAAGCACCCTCCGCAACCCTCTTGGAGCCGCTCCACAAAAAAGACACGATATCCACAGCCCCTTTTTACGGAGAATTAACCCTACGGAATCGATATGCCAGCAGGGTAAACAGGATGATTTCCTCCGAAAAGCTGCCTGAATCCGCAGTAGTAACAAAAGGAAATGCAGGCGTGACTTGCGAGCTTCCCGACGCCACGGGGGCACTGCAAGAGATCTATTGCAGCGGAAAAACCGGAGATTGCGCTGGAGAAATTGCGGAAATGCTCCGCGAGGCGAATTCCCGCACCGGGGCGACAGCGTTTGTCAATCTGTATCCACTTGTTTGCCGCGGTTATGTGGAACTTGGAACATCCAGAGCCAACGAACTCTTCAAAGTTCCAATGAAAACCGTATTAAATTTAGGCTTTCCCTCTTCCGGGATTTTCGATGAGGATGAATTAATCGAAGGATGTGAAGCCTCATTGCACCGCTTTAGTTGATTCAATCCGATGACACCACCAGCATGTGACTGCGAGCCCAATCAGATTGATTATGGGACCAGCCTCTATTCCCAAAGCCTGTTCACTGAACTGTTTCCTGAGTTTGAAGACGAGCAGAAAAAGGCAGCCATGCGCATCTGGAGCCGCATCATCTCCAGATGCGGAAGCGATCCTGATCTGCCACACATCAAGCGCATTGTCGATTACGGTTGTGGCGAAGGGACCTTTCTTGCGGAGTTGGCAAAGGCGGGTTCCAATGAAAATCTGACATACATCGGATTGGATTGCTCTGCCGCAGCGATAAACATTGCAAACACCAAATCCGACTTGGGAAACGTCAGGTTTCTCGCATGCAATCCGTGCCCTGATAAAGCACTTAAAAGCATAACGGACCCCTCATCTGATGAAAACTCAGGAGACGATCGGGCCGCTTGGAGCGAAACCGCCTTACTGGTCATGTCGCACACTTGGTTTCACTTTGATCAACAATGTCTGACGAAAACAATCCTCGAACTTCGCCCAGCACTTCTTCTTGTCGATATCTACTCTACATGGGACTGGGTTGTGAACAAACTAAAGAAAGATGGAGAATGGCAGGAACATGGAAAGCTCCACCCGGAAAACCAATGCACTTATTGGCTGAGGTCGCAGTTAGCTGACGACAAGAAGAACTCGCTATGGAGAGGGCTTTGGAAGGACGATCGAGCCACCGGAAAACCCGATTGGGTGTTCCAAACAAGGCAGAGCGCAGTGACGACCATCGAGCTTTTTGGAGGGGTTGAGTGCAAGGCGGAGCACCTGAATACACCACAAAAAATTCTAATCGAAGCAAGAACAAGTGGAATGCTCGTTGATGTTCGTGCGCCTGACACTGTAATGGAACGTGAGGCCGCGTATGTTCGTCAAAGAGTTCTGCCTCATCGAACGGGATGGGGAATGATGGATTGCCACGTCCTTGTGGCACGATCTCGTTTGGCGGAGATCTTAAACGACGCGTATTTTTCCATCATTAGGGAGTCGATATACGAGACTGCTCTTGGAGGGGAAGGCCGGAGTCGCATCTCGAAGATGATCCAGTTGTTTGATGATCCAAATACTGAAATGACGACGGAATACCACAGTGGCGACGCTTCGAGCGAAGAGGCGACGATCTCTGGCAGTAGGGAAGCCTTGGTCATTCTCCCCTTTGATCCGTCCTTGGTGTTTGGCCGGATTGTCCCGCTATTTAACGGACTTCGCCGTGAAATTTCAGAACATCCACTTCTAATCGAGCACCCCAATCGTGTTCAGATCCAATATCCAAGTGCCAACGGTCTGTTTCAAACGTGCTTCTCCCGATCGAGCAGCGTTCAGGCGTTCGCAACACAATGGGCTTCCGATTACGAACTGACGGAGGTAGATCGGGCGATCGAGGCGCTCGAAGTCGGCGTCCTCGGTCTGAATGAGAATGACGACGCGAAAGGGCAAAACGATGGGGCGGTTAAAAGGAAGCGTGGATGCTGGCGGGATGAACAGGATTATCCGAGTTACTTCATGCTTCCGATCTACTACGGGAGTCTCCCTTTGTTCTGCCTGGCCCTCAAGTTCCCCCAGCCATTCGATCCGGCAACCACCTCGTTCGACGTCTATTACTCCACGCTCAAGTCACTTCATGACGACATTCACGTGCTTCTATCCGAGGAGAAAGTCAGGTTGAGCATCATTCGTCCTTGGATTGAGGCTTGCCTCCGGCATCGCGATTGGCCTGCGTTGCATTGCCACAAAGGCATCGCCTTCAAGCTTGAAGCCATGGAGGAGCATTTGTTTGGGCATTTGAAAACCAACTCCGATCCCGATCCCCTCGAATATTCGCTGGATCCCTGGACGGATTCATTGATGCGTACAGGCGGCGTCTTGGGGAGGAATTGGAAGTCATGGGTGCTTGGACTTCCCTCTTTCCCTATCAAGGACATGGCATCCGTCAAAGCCATGAACAAAAACCTGTGGAGTATCTGGGAGAAAGAAAAGAGCATCGCACTGATGGATCCGGCTTTGCGGATTTCGATGTGGTTCGAGGAAGGCAAGTTCTTTGAAGACAAGGCCCACGACAAATACTCGACCGAAGAGCACCTGCCGCGTCTTGAGCGAATGTTTTCTCTTTTCGGATATAAAAATGCGAATGAAAATAACTGGGTTTGCGAAGCAGCGAAACGGTTGGAACGGGAGACCCGAGATTCGTCAAGTAGTGTCGCTCGCTATTTCGGAGAAGAGAATGCTCAGCATTTTCTCTTTTCCTTTCTGATTAGGCAGTTGAAAGTAATTGGATCTGGAGATCTTAATTCCGCAGAGATTTCATTCACGACACTCAAATCAACCTTCTGCAAGACCAACGCCAACTCTGGTGGTGCTATTCGTTTTGGAGTTAGTCGTTTGTATCACTACATTAATGCCGCGAGAGAGAGGCCGCAGAAAGGAGTGGCTGGGAGATTGGATCCAGAGGGTCTCAATGAACTTGACACGGCGCCCGAAATTGAGTCCAAATTTTGGTGCTCGGAAGATCCAACGCTTTGCATCGCCGAGTTCGTTCATTGCCTCGCAAAAATGGGGATTCCAGGCGACCCGAATGTCAGCATTCTCGAATCGGTTGCAATCGCGACTACCAAATCGACAGAAAGGGACGTCGTAAGTATCAAATTGAATATCAACATCATTCTTAGTGAAAACCGAGGCGGAGAGGAAAAGCATCAGTTAGACCGCTTCGCTTCAGAGATCCGAAAGATTTGCAATCTTGAATCGATTCACGATACGAAATCAATCTTGATTAGTTTTATGGTAGATTCGCACGGAAATTTTAGCCGCCTTACAGAGCCATGATATTTGTTATTGATACCGCCAGAGATGTATTTTGGGACCGTTTGCCGGATCTTGATATCTGCTACGTTTGTGAAGATCCCAATAGGGAGAATTGGAATTTTGGCATCGACGACATCGTATTCGCCCATAGTCATGAGGTCGCAATTGAACAAAACTCTGATCTTGTTATTGGCTCATTCAAGAGTAACTGGCCCGTCGTGCAAAGGTTTTGCAGAGCCTGCGTTGCAGCTAGCAGTGAGGGTAGTGGGCCGACGTTTATTCTTTATTCGGGGGGTGGCTGTCGTGAGCACTGGAAAGAGTTATCCGCTTCAGTTGGGGGGGCGCTTTCTGGATATTCGCCTGAGCGGATATATTGCCACCTCAATGTGATTCCCCGCCAGAATTGCGTCGATGAGTTGCGCAATATGGTCGCTACGGTTTCTGGGGGCATTGCCCGATCGGCAGGTGAGGCCATGAGGTTCGACCCTTCATGGCTGGAGGATGCGAAACTCGCCGCAACGCTCTTGATTGATGCAGTGAAGATGGAGTCTGGGACGTGCGGTAGTGCCTCAATTGTGGCACCTCCAGAGGATCTCGTGTCCCTCGCGCGGGAGGTAATCGATGCGTCATCCAAAGGGATAGACATTGCACCCGCTGCTGGCGCTCTGTGTGAAGGACTGAAATTGTTTGGAGCTCCGCAATCATGATTTTCCACGGTTCTTCCTCATGCTTCCTCTCCCTTGGCTTGATTATTCAACGAAGAGAGGACGATCCTGGTTTAGACCTAGGTCTCATTGACTACCGCGATCCGGCGACGTTTTCAGCCCTCTGGATCCACGCGCTCAAGTCAGGCAGGGCGACCATTGACGGGCAGCAGGTCGATCTCACAGATCCAGCAAAACAGTTTCTAGTTGTCGGTAACGACCCTCCCGATGATGTCCTCGACACGACTCACCCGAGCCTTCGCGGCATCAACTTCTGCGGTCACTTCTCCGCCACCTCCTGGCTCGCCGCTTGGCGCCTCCGCTTTCCCGACTCCCCCGTCCGGATCGCCGTGATAGACCCACGCGAGCCAAGCCTTTCCTCCGGCGCTGCTCGTGCCTTGCAATTCGTGCTTTCCGCCCTGGACGGCTCCGGCCGTCCTCTTGTTCCCGGCGTGACTGTCCTCAACAGCCCGAGCCTTGGATCCATTTGCCATTGGCTGAGCGGCACCGAAGCCCGCATCGCCGCCAAGAACGCTCCCCAGGCTCTCGACCTGCTTCGTTTCACGATCTGGAACGAGCTAACCTCCGACCGTGAGAAGCACCACGCTCTGAGCAACGTCCTGGGCGCGCTACTGCTGAGTTCGCAGGTAGGCAGGGGCACTGTCCATGAAGGTGAACCCTGGGCGCAGGACTATCTACTGGCCCTTGTTCGCGCCATCGGCTTGGGGGTAGATCAGACGATGGTGCCCCTCGAGGACGGCCAGCGGAACTGGGTGACCAGCGCTTCGCAAAGATCGCTCGGGGGTGCCGTTCTCATTGATGACATGGGGGATTTATGGGAGTACTTCCTTCGCGGCGCTCTCGGCTTCATCGGCGAGGGGCCCTTCGGTAGGTCTGGACGTAGTTTCCGAGAGTCCTTCGAACGATTCGGTGGTGGGGACTTCCCTGCATCCATCGCGGCTCTGCCCGCTCGTCTCGATGCCTTCCTGAAGTCCGGGCGTTCCCGGTTGGAGGGTTCCGACCTGCTCGGCGCTCCGAGCAAGCTCGGCGAGGACTACGTCCTTTTCCTCGACCTGCGCCTCTTCCTGGGAGCAGGAGACGCGGGAGGGCGCGATTTCTATGTGGCGCTGGCCCGCTTCGGAAGCCGGTTGCTCGGATCTGGGCGTCGCCTCCCCTGGCTCGACGGGTCGGGACGCAAGGCCTTGCTCGCCGAGATGGATGGCTTGCTCGAGAGGGGGGGAACGGACGCGGAGGCCCCGACGGCCTGGGGCGCGGGAGCGGGGGGCGAAGCATCCTGCGAAGACGGAACCGCAAGGGGCGGTCGAGGGAACGGAAGCGCGTCCTTCCCACCGCCCGAGACCCTGCTTGCACGCCTCCTCAGCCTGCTCGACCCAACCCTGCCCGTGGTCCTCTTCACCTCCACTGGCCGGAGCGATCTGATCGACCCCTTCCGCGACTACGGCAACATCATCACTGCGTTTCGCAAACCCACTATGGCGGGGATGGACGGACAACGCTGGGTCGAAACCGTCGGCGAACTGCGGGCGGAGTTCCGCGAGGCGATGGAGCGGGCGGAAGACATCCTAAAGGCGCGCGCCATGGTCCGTCCTAAGGCAGAGGCACCGCCACTGCGGAACGGTCTCGGCGACAGGGCGGCAGCGGTGGAAATCTTCATCGACGAATCGATCCTCACGGATTTCCAAGTGACCGGGCGCGACGGGCGTCCCGAAAGCAAGTCGGTGATGGCGGTCGGTGCAGTGGTCTGCGTGGCCGAGTCCTCCGATGATGTGATGCGTTTTTGCCGCGCCCTCGAGGAGAAGGATCTCCACTGGGGCTTGTCGGCTACGAATCGAGACCTCCATGTGGAAGAGAGTTGGCATCCCTGGGCCGACGCCGCCAGCCAGCGCTTGGAGTGCCGTCGCGGATGGCGTTTCAGAGGTTCCCCAGGCGATTTCCGCTACTTCCCAAAGAGAGCGGATTCCGGCGACCTCGTGCCGGCAGTGACCGCGATCGTGGAGACCGCCGAGGCATGCGGAGTGGAACTGTTTGCCGCATGCCTCGCCTGCGACCCCTCTCGCAGCGAGTCCCTCCAGGGGCGGCCCGGACTTGCCTGGGATCCAGTGTCCGCCGATGAATGCCACAAGGAGCTGACCAAGCGCCTCCTGCAAACCCTCTTCATCGCCGACCCGAGGGTCGCGGCGGCGCTCGGGCGCGAGACCTGCGCCCTGAGCCTGGATCTCGGCGACCGCGTCCACCAGCTCGACGGGGGCCGGGAGGAGTGCGAGCGCCTCTTCCAGGCCTACGGCATCCGCTACGTCGACCAAGACCTCGCCGAGCTGACGCCGGAAGAGGAAGACGCCCTGCGGCAGCGGCATCCGAACAACCGCAACCTGCCCGCTTGGGTGCCCACGGCCAAGTCGATCTCCGTGGCCTCGGACCACGCGCTCTTCGCCATTAGGGAGGCTCTGGCCTCACTCCCGAAGCGTCCGTGCAGGCTGACCATCGAAAGGTGCCGCAGCGTCGCCTTGATGGATTTCGGTGACCGCCGAGGCTGGCTGCACCGGCTGAACCTTTTCCCGGCCTTTCCGCTCCAGATCCATTACCTCGCCGACTGGATCTCGCGTCAAGGCGCCTATGCGACACTGTGGGGCCCTGAAGCTTGGGACGCGCTCGGGATTCTCGCACATAGGGGATGGCTCCTGCCTTGGAGCGGCCGTTCCGGGGAGTTGCTCGATTGGACCCTCGCGGGACTCTCCGGCAGGAGGCCCGAGGCCCTCGCCGCCGTCCACGCATGGTCTTCCCGGAATCCGCGTCCCTGCGAGGCGGAAGCTCTCCTGCTGAGTTGCGCCGAGGCCCTCGGCGGCGAGCTGGAGGGCGCGGAGCTGCTGAAGCTCTTCGACCTGTCGGCTCTTGCGCGCACTAACGCGAAAGCCCCATGATGCCGACATCCGATCACGCCCCATCCCAACCGTTGCACCCCATCCCCGACGCTTGGATGGCGGAATCACCCGAAACCCTCATCGTCGGCGATGGTCCCTTTGCCTTGGCACTGGCCCTGATCTTGAACGCGGGCCATATCGGATTCGAATCCTTAATGGCCGCCCCGGCCCCATTGGCCAGCGGAGCGTTTCCGCTCGTTCTCGACAGTCTGCAAAGGGTCTTCCTCGTGGCAGGCACGCACCATTGCATCGCCGATCTGCTCACGGCCCGTGCAGGAGTTTGGGGGTGGGTCGAGCGGCTCAGCGTGGAGCGGGAATACCACCCCGTCGCGGTAATCTTCGTGCTGCGTCCGGAGACCGGAGAGGGTTTCATTTCCTCGTTGGCTCTGGCCCTAGGACTCGACGAATTCGATCAGCCCTCCTCGGGTCATTCGGTTGTCCGGATGGGCGATCCCCTGAAGAAGATGCTGACCACCGCGGACCGCACGGCGCGGAGAGATGCGGTGACTCACCAAAGCCGTCTCAAAGCCGACCGACGTTACCGCGCGCTGATGAGATTGCGCACGGTGGGCGTGGATGATACGGGAGATTCGGAATCAATGAGGATCGTCGCTGCGAGTGTGCTTGAAGTATTTTTCGAACGGGAATATGACCTCGATCTCTTTTGCTGTCCTCCGAGCCACCCCAACGGAAACGTGGTGCGAAAGCTACTAAATAAGGCTGTGACCGGATCGGTCACGCAGGAAGAGTGGGAGGAGCTGTTGGAAAAACTGTCGGGATCCTAGATCTCTTTTCATCACTTCCCGGTCGAATCTCCAACCCAGTTAATCCATGAAATCCATCCGCCTCCTCCTCGTTGAAGACGACGCGACGCTTTGCGCCGAGTTGAAGCGTCTCTACCGCAGCCTTTTCGCCGAGCGTGGGTTCGAGTCGGTCACGGTCGAAACCGCCACCACGGTGGACGAGGCACGCGAGCTGGCCAGGGCGGCAAAGCCACATCCCTACGATCTCGTCTCTCTGGACGTCAACTTGGGCGACAAGGAGGAAACGGGTCTGGATGTGCTGAACACCCTGCGGCGTTTCCAGAGCGCTTGGATGGTGGCGATGCTCACCGGGGTGGAAACGGATCGCAGTCTGGACGGCACCATCGGCAGGGAGGCGGGTGAACGACTCCGCAGACAACTCCGGAGCGATGCCTACGGCCGTTTCCCGGCTGAGCGACTGCTCATCGTCGAGAAGCCGGGTGCCGAAACCCCGGGTGAAGAAGCGACCCGATTGATGCGGGACCGTGTGCGACAGATTTGTCTCCTCTATGAACAGGTGGGCCGGTCGCGATACATTTTCCGCCCCATCGAGGTTGCAGGTCTCGAACGCGTGTCAGCTGCGAAAGGCAAACAGGTGAAGCGAAAGTTCATCGAGACTTCCACCACGCATTGGCAAATCCGATTCAACTGCGGCGACATCCGGACTTTGCCCGACCGGGCCGGCTACCGCACTCTTCACCACCTCCTCTCTCTGCCAACCACGGAATCGCTCACTCCGGAGCAGGCCCTCGTGATCGAGCCGAAAAATGAGAAGGGTGAGGCCAAGCTTTCGTCCGGCGAGGATCCGGTCGGGGCCTATTTCAGCGCCCAGGGGATCGACTGGAGTGAACTCAGCGCTACCCAACAGGAGAAACTGATCACCGCCGCACTTTCTCTGAGATTTCGGAAATACGTCGAGTTACGGGGATATAAAGACGAGGAAGATCTCGCCGCGGACGAAGCGGATGAACTGGAGAGAATCACGGACGAACTCGGGCCACTCGCCCCCGCGGCCGAAACCGCATACCTCCGGATGCGGGTCGATGGATCGCCCGAAGATCAAACGGTAGTCGAGACCGAGTCGCTTTCCATCGGGGCAGCTGCACAAGAGGGTCTCCATGCCGCAGGCGGAAACTACGAGAAAACCGTGGGGAGAAAAGGTTACGATTCGCCCGCCGCACAAAACTTCCGTGCCCGTTGGAAGCGGACCAAGGACTACCTGCGCGAAGCCGGGTTCTCCGATCTTGCCGACCATCTCGAGGCCTACGTGCAGTCCACGGGCGCAAACTGGAGCTACAACCCGCCATCCGGGATCGAGTGGACAACCTGATTTCTGAAACTCCTTCCCTATCAAAATCCCCACGATGACCGTCACCGCCCTGCAGACCTTCCGAATGACGGGTGTCGATGTGATCCTCGGCAAAGTGGACGACTCCCCGTTTACCGGTGGAGAACCGGGAAAGAAGTTCCATGCGATCATCGAGACCGCTTCGATTCAGTTCGAGCCGGGAATGGAGGCGGAGAATCTCCTCCCGGGATATTGGACGATCTGCGAATGCGAATCGGAACCGCCGGAGCACCCGCGGCTTTCTCCCAAAGGCGACGGGCGATACCTCTTCAATACCTTTGACTTCGAGCCCGACGAGCTCCCTCTGGAGATCCCAGGGCTGTTGATCATCGAACGATGAGCTGACCGGGAGTCGGCGTGGGTTTTGGTGGGGCGAACTCCGCCATGGGGCAGGCTCCGTCGAAAGCGAATGTCGTCACGGTGGAGATTCCCGCCGTCACGCCCATCGGGTATGAGCCACAACCTCAACCCGGAAACCCTCGACTCTCTCATCCGTCGTCTTGACTCGCTCGTCCCCGCAACGCCGAGCTGGTTCATCGCATCCAACACCAACTGGCAGCAAGTCTGGAATCTCGCGGCAGAGATTCAGGAAATGTTCAAGGCGGTCCGCTATCCGACGGTGGGCCAACGGAGCGAAGCTTGGGATCGTTTCGCGAAGATCCGCCAGCGGGCCTCCGCGGCCGCCGGGGAAGATCGTAAGATCCGGGAGTTCCGCTCCTCCCAGCATCGCGACCGAATCCTGGAACTCGTCGGGAACAGCCACCACAAGCCCATCATCGACATGGTCTTCTTCTGGGACCAGACCACGGTGGAGGACATGAAGCGATGGGGGCGGCAGATCTCGCAGGCCGGCCAGATGCTGAAGGAGGCGAAGCACGAGATGCTCGGCGAGCACAAGCGCCAGTGTTTCGACGCGATCGCCGAAGCCCGGGAGGCGAACGATGGCTGGTGGTCGAGTTACAAGCGCGCCTGCGCCAGCCGCCGGGATGAGCGGGCGGACCGGCATCGCCAGTTTCAGGAGAGGCGAAACGAGCGGCAAGAGAAGGCCCGCGCCAATCTCGAGGAGAACCGTCGGCGCTTCGCCAAGGCGGCCGATGCGCTCGTCAACTGTCGTCGACGTATCGACGACTTGAAGGAGAAGGTCGGGACGGCATGGAATGATCACTTCCGCGACCGCGCCGAAGGATGGCTCGCCGAAGAACTCGACCGCGAGACGGACATCGAGCGCAGCATCTCGCGCATCCAGGAGTGGATCGCGGAGGACGAGCGGAAACTGCGCGAACTCGACTGAGGCATCGCACCAGCCCGATCGAAGTCTTCCGACATCTTTCGTCACGCGCACACCCGACTCCGTCACGCCTCCCATTTGAAGATGAGAACGATGAACCTTGATCCCGATTCCAACGCCGCCTGCGCCCCTTCCAATGCCTTGCAAGAGGTGGCCGCTGGCTGCGGCGGGAACGGAATCTCAAGATCGGGGCACCCTACATCAAAACGTCAAGACACTCCGCGTCACGGGCGTCTCGATCCCCATCACGCCAGCATTATGAAAGGAGGCGACCACCATGCGCGATTGATCACGAACCACTGACCTGACTCAGCCTCGGGGCTCACGGGAGCCTGGCAACAGAATCCCCTTCTCAACGATTCGGAATCATCCCCCGCCGACATGCAAGCCGCACTTGCAGGACCGAGAAACAAACTCCGTCACGGTCGTGACAGCGACAACGACGCCTGAATACCAACGAGATCATTCGCCCCGCCACCCCTCTGAACTCCAACCCACACCAACCAA
>Ga0172372_10007209_pt1 | contig 14984 bp, 15 predicted proteins | sample LakKiv5m_2_FD_114544 | JGI IMG/M metagenome (GOLD analysis project Ga0172372, IMG submission 114544) | Freshwater microbial communities from Kabuno Bay, South-Kivu, Congo - kab_092012_9.5m | ecosystem: Environmental > Aquatic > Freshwater > Lake | place: Democratic Republic of the Congo...
CCGCAAGCTCCACCTCCCCGACCCGGCGTAGGATCGCCGCCGAGGGCCCGATGTCCCATTCCTCCATCGCACACCGAACCCTCGCGCGTAGGGCCTGTGCGCTTCGCGCTACGGGCTCCTAGCCCCCGGCGCCCCGCCTACCGGACCCGCACGAGGCGTTCGTCGGCGGTGAGGTCGACCGGGGCGATCATCCGTTCGCCGAGCGGTGGGGTGTCCCCCCAGCGTTCGCGCATCGCCCGCGCCACCAGCGGGTCGTCGAGGCGGTAGTCGGCCAGGGTGTGGACCTGGCCGAGGCGCACGCCCGCCGCCCGCTCGTAGAGCTTGTAGACCAGCTCCGAGCAGTAGAGCTGCTCGTCGCTCCAGGCGAAGCCCACGTCGTAGCGCCGGCCCTCCCAGCCGGCGGCCAGCTCGCCCATGCGCGCGAGCACCGCGGGGGTGAGGACCCGCTCGGCGTCGGCGAGGCGCCAGACCTGCTCGTCCCGTCCGCGCGCCCGGAAGGTGTCCACGTCGGCCCAGCCAACGGGCTGGATCGCCTCGAAGACCTGGAGGCGGCCCTCGTGCTCGAGGACGACCCCCACGTGGGTGAGGGGCGAGCCGGTGGCGCGGGCGATGGCCTCGCTCTGCGCGCTGGACGAGGTGTGGAACACCAGGTCGCCGGGCTGGAGCGGGGGGTCGTCGGCGAGGGCGAAGCAGGCGAGGAGGGAGAGCAGGTGCATGGGGACAGGCTACCCACCCCCGGGCCCGGACCCGGCTAGCCGCCGCCGGCCCGCCCCCGGACCTGCACGAGGTGTGCACGGCCGGGGGGCTCACCCCGCCCGCCGCACCCCCGCCTTCTGGTCGAGCCAGGCCTGCAGCACCCCGGTGAGGAGGCCCTCGGCGGGGGTGGACACCACGTCGATCCCGGCCGCCCGCAGCTCGGCGCCCAGCGCCTCGTTGCGCGCCTCCACCCCCATCGCGGCGAGCTTGGCGTACGCGCCCACCACGTCGTCGGGCACCGAGCGGGCGAGCTGCACGAGCCCGGGGTCCTCGAGGTTGACGAGCACGGGGCGGTGCCGGTTCCCGAGCGAGCGCAGGGCGGTGCCGAGGCGGTCGGCGGCCAGCGCCTCCCCCACGGAGGTGCACAGCAGGACCAGCGACCGGCGGGGCACGTTCCGGGCCGCCCAGGCGACCGCGCCGCCGTAGTCGGGCTCGTCGGTGTCCGCGACCTCGGCGTGCAGGCGCTCGTACACGCCGGCGTAGGAGGGGAGGTTGCGGTTGACCCGCACCACCGCCCGGATCTCGCGGGAGAAGAGGACGAGGTGGACCGTGTCGCGGGCCCGCGCCGCCACGCGCAGGAGGGCCAGGACAACGGCGAGGGCGCGGTCGAGCTTGGGGACCTCGCCGGTGAGCGCCGCCATCGGGCGACCGGCGTCGAGCAGGATCACCAGGCTCTGGTGCTGCTCCCAGGTGGTCTCGGCCACGATGGGGCGCCGGAGCCGGGCGGTCTGCTTCCAGTGCACCCGCCGGAGGTCGTCCCCCCAGTGGTACTCGCGGAGCGCGTGCAGCTCGGTGGACACGCCCAGACGGGCCTGGAGGTGCGCCCCCGAGCGCATGTCCAGGAGGCGCCGGAGGAAGAGCCCCTCCTCCCCGGTGAACCGGGCCTGCGGCCAGACCCGGACCTCCTCCGCCGGGGCGAGCTCCACGGTGGCCGCGCCCAGCCCCCGGGGGCCGACCACCCGGGCCACGGCCGGGGCGAGGGCCACGGGTCCGCGGCGGAGCGGCGTGACGGTGCGGGTGGGGCCGGCCCGGCTGTGCGCCGGGAGCACGAGGTCGAAGACCCCCACGGCGCCGAGCTCCGGGGCCAGGGCGTCGCGGACCCGGAAGGTCCAGGGCCGTCCGTCCGCGTTCTCCACGCGCAGGGTGTACGGGGCCGGCTCGCACTGGTGGAGCACGTCAGGAAGCTCGCGGCGGGCGCGGAGCCGCGCCTGGCGGGCGGCGCGGCTGTCCAGGTGGACGAGCCCGAGCACGACCAGGTCGATCCCCACCCCGAGGGCGACGAGCGCCGGTTCGAGGAAGCCGCCCACGAAGAGCAGCGAGCTCGCGCCCCACAGCCAGAGGGCGCGCCGCGTTGGGATCACCGGGGCACGTCCACCCGTTCGAGGATGCCGGTGACCACCCTGTCGGGGCCCTTGCCCTCCAGCTCGGCGTCGGCGCCGAGGCGGACACGGTGCCGGAGCACGGGGAGGGCGAGGCGCTTCAGGTCGTCCGGGATGACGAAGTCCCGCCCCTCCATCGCCGCCCGGGCCTGGGCGAGCTGCAGCCACATGAGCCCGGCGCGGGGGGAGGCCCCGGTCTGCACCGCGCGGCTGGTGCGGGTCGCGGCCACGAGCGCCAGGCAGTAGTCGACCACCTTGTCCTCGACGTGGACCGCGCGCACCGAGGCGCGCAGCGCCGTCAGGGCCGCGGCGTCCAACACCGGCGCGGGCAGCTCCGGACGGGCGTCGCCGAGGAAGCGCCGGTACACCTCGCGCTCCTCGGCTGGGCCCGGGTAGGGCACGGTGACCTTCAACATGAAGCGGTCGAGCTGGGCTTCGGGCAGGGGGTAGGTGCCCTCGTGGTCGAGCGGGTTCTGGGTGGCGATCACGAAGAAGGGGTCCGGGAGCGGCAGGCTCTGGCCGTCCAGGGTGACCTGCCGTTCTTCCATCGCCTCGAGCAGCGCCGCCTGGGTCTTGGGCGGAGTGCGGTTCACCTCGTCGGCGAGGAGGACCTGGGTGAACACCGGCCCGCGCACGAGGTGGAAGCGCCCCTGGCCCAGGTCGAAGATGTTGGTGCCCACCACGTCCGCGGGCATGAGATCGGGGGTGAACTGGATGCGCTTGAAGTCGAGCCCGAGGGCGCTCGCCAGCGAGCGCGCCAGGAGCGTCTTCGCCAGGCCCGGCACGCCCTCCAGCAGGACGTGACCCCCGGCGAGGAGCCCGCACAGCACCTCCTCGACGACGTCGTCCTGGCCCACCACCACCCTCGCCACGGCGGCGCGCAGGACGCGTACCCGCTCAACCAGCATCGTCGGTCTCCAGTCGGCCAATGTGGCGCGCCAGGTCCAGGAGCGCCCGGTCCCGCCCCGAGAAACGCTCGGGAAGGGCGGCCTCGACCTTCCGCCGGCGCAGGCGCTCGCGCCCGAGGGCGAGCAGGCGCGCGCCCGCGGCCTCGGCGTGCCGGCCGGCGTGGTGGAGCGCGCCGAGCACCCGCAGGTCGCGGAGCATGGAGGAGGCGGCGCCCGCCAGGGGGCGAGGGGCCGGTCCGATCGGGCGCGAGAGGCCCCACGCGACGGCGAGGTAGAGCGCGCCCACGTGGAGGGCCAGCCCCAGCGGAGCGGGCCCGGGGTCGCGCGCCGCGGCGGCGACGCCGGCGCCGTGGTGCCACTCGTCGAAGCGCAGCGGGGGGGCCTCGGACGCGAGCGCGTCCAGGAAGCGGAGGTTGTCGGCCTGCCCGAGCCGGTCGTTGGCCAGGGCCCCCGCCCCGTTCACCACCCGCACCTGCCCGCGCCCGAGCGGGAAGCGGCAGGCCGCCGCCGTCTCGTCCACCCGTCGGTGCGTCACGGTGGCCCCCGGCGGGCAGTCGAGCGTGCGCGTGGGGGCGTCGGTCCGCAGCTCCTCGCCGTCCCCCACGGCGCGCTCCTGCTCCTCCATCCACGTGCGCCAGCCCGTCCAGTCCAGCGGCGCGTCCGAGTGCGTGGGCTCCTGCGCCAGCCGGAAGGTGTCCAGGAGGCTGGCGGGGGCCTCCACCGAGGTCGAGAGGAGGAGCACGAGGTGCCCGCCGTCCCGTACCCAGCGGTGCAGCCCGGCCGTGGCGGCCTCGCCCTGCGGCCGGATGCCCGGGAGCGCCACCACCAGCGTCCCGCCGCCCTCCAGCTCGGTCCAGGGCACCGCCGAGGTCTCCACCGCGGCGCCCTGCGCCCGCAGCCAGGCCAGCGCGCCGGCGTACCCGCTCGCCGCGCGCGAGGCGGTGGTGGGACGGCCCGCCTCCGGGCGACCGGCCACGCTCGCCGCGCCCACCAGGAGCACCGCGAGGACCAGCACCGGCCACCAACGCCTCACGGGGTCGCGCCCAGGAGACGCTCCGTGTCGGCCACGAGGCGTCGGACCTCGTCCTCGGCCGGCTCGGGCCCGGCGTAGGCGAGCCGCTCGACCTCGCGGGCGACGGCGCGCAGACCCGCCAGCCGCGGCCAGCCCGGGCTCCGGGCCCGCACCACGTCCACGTACTCGCGGTTGGTGAGGTCCGCTTCGTACGGTCCGACCCCGCGCTCGTCCAGGGTCCAGGCCACGTGCGCCCAGGTGCACCGTACGACGTCCCGCCAGCGGCCCTCGCCCAGCGCCCGCTCCGCTTCGGCCCGCGCCCGCGCCGCCCGCCCCCGATCGGTGGGCTGGAGGCCCTCGGGCGCAGCGGCGGCCGGCCGGACTCGCCGCGCCAGCCGACGTGCCACCAGCTGCGCGGCCGCGACCACCACCAGGACGGCGAGCACCGCCGCGACCCCCGCCGCCAGCCACCAGGCCATCGACGCGGCCCCGGCGGAGGCGGCCACCCCGCCCAGGGTGCGCTCCAGGAGCTTCTCCAGCAGCTCCGCCAGCCACCTCAGCACGGACGGCCCACCCTCCGCGACGTGGATGCCCTCCTCGGCGTAGACCCGGTCCAGCGCTTCCTGCTCCGCCGGGCTCACGACCCCTCGATGGCGGCTTCCAGGCCCCGCCCGTCCGCCAGCTCGCGGGCGTCCCGGTAGATGAGCATCGAGCCGCCCAGGAAGTAGGCGTTCGTGAAGAGCTGCACGGTGCCGGAGAGGAGCGAGCCGAGCGTGCTCACCCAGGGGTTCACCGAGCCCAGCAGGGCGAGCTTCTCGGGGTCGCCGCTGGAGAGCGCGTCCCAGGCCTCCCAGCCCATGGTGACCAGCACCGGGAGCTGGGCGACGGCGCCCGCCGCCCCCTGGAGCACCGCCCACGCGAAGGTGAGCGCCACCAGCTTCCAGCCGGGGCGGTCGAAGAGGCCGGGGCCGGTCCGGAGGAGCGAGAGGTCCATGGAGCGGCTCACCGCGCCGAAGCCGGTCCCCTCCTCGATGGCGGTGGGGAGCACGAGCCCGAGCGGCACCCAGATGAGGAAGCCCCCGAAGCAGCACGTCCCGAAGGCCAGGATCGCCACCACCAGCGACACCACGTAGGCCATCATGAAGTCCAGCCGGAACACGGGGCGGAGCGAGTCCATGAGCCCGGCGGGCCGGCCGGCGACGACGTGCGCCAGGCACACCGCCTGCGCCGCGAACCCCACGAAGATGAGCGGGTAGGAGCAGCAGGCCCCCCCCATGATGACCGGGTAGTAGGTGGCGAGGACCATCGGGTCCCCCGACTGGATCTCCTCCATCATCCACCGCGCGGCGAACTGCCCGGGGATGTTCAGGATCACGAGCGCGTAGGTGAACACCGCCACGGTGGGGGCCCACTTCGAGAAGTCCCGGCGCACGAGGTCCAGGGGGGCGTCGAGCGCGGTGACGAAGTCGGTCGCGGGGGAGGCTCTCATGCGGAGGTCCGGGGTGCGGGGGCGAGCGCGTAGACCAGGAAGACCCCGAGCAGGGTGAGGCCCAGCGCGGTCTTGACCGGGGTGGGGATGCCCATGAGCGGGGAGAGGAAGCCCTCCACCAGCCCCAGGAGCACGAACCAGGGCACCGTCCCGCCCACCAGCTCCACCGAGCGGGCGGCCGAGGCGGTGAACGCGGCGCCGCGGCTCGCCTCGCCCGGGCGGAGGAGGCCGCTCGCCAACTCCAGCCCGGCGGCGCCGGCCACGGTGATGAGGAAGAGCTCCAGCATGCCGTGGGCGGGGATGAAGGCCAAGAGCCGGTCCAGCAGGCCGTAGCGCACGCAGATCGCCACCATGCTGCCGACCATGGCGCCGTTGAAGGTCACCGCGTACACCGTGCCCAGGCCGAAGAGCGCTCCGCCCGCCCAGGCGACCAGCGCGACGCCGATGTTGTTGAGGAAGATGCGCACCGCCAGCAGGGACCCGGGCGTGGTCTCCTCGAGCTGGTCGGTCCAGATCTGCCCCGAGCGGAGGAGCTCCACGCCGTCCGTGCCGATGAAGAGCGCGGCGCTGTCCTCCGAGAGGGTGGTGACCACCAGCCCCACCAACATGCCGCCCAGGAAGAGCGCGAGCGCCACCTGCAGCAGGCCCAGCGACGCGCGGAAGCGAGCGGGGTACCCGACCCGGAAGAAGCTCACGAGGCGGGCGCCGAGCGGCTCCTCCGGGGGCGTGAAGAGGCGGTGGCCCGCGAAGACCAGGGCGCGGAGCTCCACCTCGGCCTCGCTGCCCGGGAAGTGGGTTCGGGCCCAGGCGAAGTCCGCCACCAGCGCCCGGTGCCGCGCCATCAGGCCCTCCAGCTCCGCGTAGCCCAGCTCGTGCGCCCGACGGCGGCCGTGGGCGCCCAGGAGCGCGCGGACCTCGTCCCAGTCGGCGCGGCGGGTGGCCACGAAGCGGGCGTAGTCCATCACGGTTCCTCGGGGCAGAGCGCGGCGAGCGCCTCGACCGGATCCTCGGGCAGCCCGCCGAGCAGCTCCGGATTCGTGCCCCGCAGGCGCTCCACGAGCTTGGACGCGAGGGGGTGGCGCCGATCGGGGGAGAGGGCGGGGAGGCGTTCGAACCAGACCCCGAGGAGCTGCAGCTCGGGGGCGCGGAGGCCGGCGGGCCAGCGGCGCCGGCGGACGGGCGCACGCGTCTCCGAGACCACGAGCGTGCCCGCGGCGAGGTCACCGACCCGCTTGGACTGGGGGTGGAAGAACATCACCAGGAGGCCGAGGAGGTAGCCGGCCGGGAAGAAGTCCACGGTACGGAGCAGGTTCCGCAGGAGGATTGCCACGGTCCCCGCGGTGGAACCGTCGTCGGCGACCACCCGGAGGCCGAGCGCCCGCTTGCCGGGGGTCTGGCCCTCCCAGGCGAGCTCCCAGGCCGCGAACCACCCCCATTGGAGGCAGAACATGAGGATCAACACGCCCGCGAAGACCCAGGTGGGCGCGTCCTCGGCGGCGAGCCCCGCCAGCCCGGCCAATAGGGCGCCGAGCAGCAGGATCGCGATCTGCACGGTCTGCAGCAACACCATGTCGAGCAGCTGGGCCAGGGCGCGCGAGCCGAGGCTGGCGAGGGGCAGGTCGAGGGTGACGTCGAGAGCGACGCCGAAGCGGCCGGCGGGGGAGGCGTTCATCTTCCGGGTTCAGTCGCCGGAGAAGTCCGGGTAGCAGACGCTGACGTCGCCGCCGATCACGCGGAAGCGGAACGTGCTCAGGTCGCCGGACCGCTGGGCGAAGCGCACGTCGAAGGGGTATTGGCCCCCCGCGAGCGAGAAGTCGAAGGTCTGGGCGGCCGGATCCTCCGACGCGGGCAGGGCCACCACCACCTCCTTGTCGGCGAGCACCCAGGCGTCGCCTTCCACCGAGAGCTGCACCGCGACCTGCGTGCCGCTCCACGCCCGTATCCACGCGGTCCAGCGCACGCTGAAGTAGCGAGGATCCCCCTCCAGCCCGTCGTCCACCGGCCACCAGTTCGAGCCGAGGTCCAGCGATCCGTCGAACTGCCGGTAGCTGAGCCGGGAGGCGTCCCACCAGTCGAGCGCGTCCGGGTCGCCGGGGGCGGGGGTGTCCGCCTCGGGCTCCACGTCGGGGTGGTCCACGGGGAGGTTGTAGTACTGGCCGTAGTACCCCGCGTAGCAGTCCTGCCAGTCGGGGGGCTTGCCGAAGTCCGCGTCGGGATCGACGCCGGGCGGGTCCGCGGGCGCCGGGGGATCCGGCTCGCGGACGCCGTACTCCGAGCAGGCGAGGACGAGGAGGATCACCGGCCCCCCAGCGCCGCGCGATCGGCCGCGACCTCGCAGGCCAGCCACTCCTCGAGCAGCGCCAGCTCGTCGGCGCCGGGCCCCCCGCCGGGGGGCATCGCCGGGGCCTCGCCCAGGGCGGTCGCCTCGATCCGGGGCGCCCAGTCCAGCACCGCCGCGTAGGTGTCGAAGTCCACCCCCACCGGCGCCCCCTCCCGCATCGGCTCCGGCAGGAGCGAGCTGTGGCAGCCGGTGCAGTGCTTGGTCATGAAGCCCTCACCGAAGTTGGCCCAGGTCAACGGCGGCTCGCGTCCGCACGCGGGATTCCCCGAGTCGTCGCCGCCGAAGAGGCCGCAGGCCAGCAGGAAGAGGAGCACGAAGAGAGCATAGCCCACGCCGGCCGGCGCTTGGTCCGGCGACTGTCAGACCACGCCCGCGCTCAGCGGAGCAGCGCGTCCACCACCTGCACGCCGGGGAGGTGCGTCTCGGGGTCGATGCCCCCGAGCTTGAGCAGCGTCGCCCCGATGTTCTCGCAGTTGAGATCGTCGCCGTTGTCCGACGCCTCGCCGGTGGAGAAGTCGATGGGCACGGCGACGAGGCCGTCGTCGGTGCGCCCGACCACGCGGTTCCCACGGATGCCGGACCCGGCCACGAGGACCGAGCCGAAGGGCCAGTGGTCGCGCCCGTTGCCGCCGTTGTACATCGGGGTGCGGCCGAACTCCGACATGGCCACCACGACCACCTCGTCGGCCAGCGTGGGAGTGGTGCTCCCGGGGGTGGACGCGAGGTGCTCCATGATCCCGTCCAGCGCGGCGAAGAACTCGTCGAAGAGCGCCGCCTGGCTGGGCTCGCCGTGGGTGTCGAAGCCGCCGTCGATGCCGATCATCGCGCAGCGGCACAGACCGAGGCGCATCATCTCCGCGGCCTTCACACCCTGGTCCACCATCGTGCTGCCGAGGTCGGTGAGGCCCGCCTCGAAGCGCCGGCCCTCGAGCTCCATCGCACGGTCGAAGTTGGAGAGGAGCGACTCGCCCCGCACCCGGCCGCCGCCCCGTCGCTCGGCGACGTACTGCGCGGTGCGCCCGTGCACGAAGGCGTCGATCATCGAGTCCGACGGGGTCTGGAGGATCGGCGCCGACTCGTCGGCGTAGCCGACGATGGAGGCGTCCAGGAGGTCCAGGAGCGTGCCCCCGCCGGCGCGCACCACGGCCGAGCCCATGGTGCCCGGGAAGGAGGGGCCGCCGAAGACCACGTGCGGGAGCGGGTAGTCGCCGACCGCCCGCGCGGCCAGCACCGTCGGCCAGTCCGCGTAGGAGCTGGCGCTGGTGCCGGTCATCACGAACTGCTGGGCGGAGTCGTGTCCGACCGAGTGGGCGTTCACCCCGTTCACGAACGCGGTCCGGCTGCCCCAGCGTTGGAGGTACCGGGTCACGTTGAGCCGGTCCGCGCCGGCCACGTAGGGGATGTTCCCCGCCTGGCCGGGCTCGGCCAGGTCGTCCATCTCGACCCCGTACGCGTCGAAGTGCGGGTCGAAGACGCTGGTGACGTCCCATCCGCCCGAGGCGTAGAAGAAGATGAACTTGCGCTCGCCGGTGGCGGCGAACGCGGGGTTGGGTCGAAGGCCGGCGAAGCCGGACGCCGCCAGGGCGACCGAGCCACGAATCAAGCTGCGACGCGAGATCTTCATGGGGCGCTCCTAGTAGAAGAGGACACGGGGGTCGCGGAGGACGGCGGAGACCACACCCGCCCAGGCGGCGGTGGAGTCCGCCTCCACCGACATCAGCTGACGGAAGAGGACGGCGAGGTCGGCGGGCTCGGTGGCTTCGGCGGCCAGCGGGACGCCGGTGACCCGGAGGTAGAGGTACCGGATCTGCGCCTCGAAGGCGCCGGGGTTGGAGTCCGGGCTGTCCGTCGCGGTGACGTAGCGCAGGAGGATGGCGTCCTCGGTGCGCTCCGGGTCCAGATCGTGCCGGGCCACGTGCCAGGCGGCCGACTGGGCGAGCCGCTCGTGCACGAAGGCGGTGCCGACGCTGGGCTCGTAGCTGGGGAGCTCGACGAAGCCCCCGTCGATCCCGCCGGTGAGCACCGGGAGGCCGAGATCCTGGGTGGTCATGCCGTCGCGTCCGCCGAAGCTCCACCGGTACCCCGTCAGGTCCTCGATGGTGGACGCCAGTTGCGCCGGGGAGGCGGTCTTGACGGTGGCGAGGCGGTCGGCGGTGGCTTCGTCCGCGGCGTCCGTCGCGAGGTAGGGGCGCGAGGTGACGATGGCGCGCACGAGCGGGGTGAGCTGCTGGTCGCTGTCCAGGAAGGCCTCCCGCAGCGGCGCGAGCTCGGACCAGGCGTCGTCGGTGACGGTGCGCTGGGTGAAGCCCTCCCACGCGGTCTGCACCGCGCAGTCCACGAAGCGGGGGTCGTCGGCGATCTCGTCCGCGAGCTCGTGGAGGTTCGCGGTGGGCTTCCCGTAGTAGCCGGGAGACTTGTTCGCGTACTCCCGCCAGCCCTGCTCGTTCTCGGGCAGGTACCGGGTGGCCTCCCGCAGCTCCATGCCCCCGTCCCCGTCGTAGAGGAAGAAGCCGAAGAAGTGCGCCGCGAGGGGGTCCAGCGTGGCGTGGCAGGACTGGCAGGTTTCGCCCTGGATGGCCAGCTCGGGGTCGATCGTGAGCTGATCCACCGCGGAGCGGTTCAGCACGATGGGCCGGGCCAGGTAGTCGTCGCAGAGCAGCATCTTGCTGACCGCGTTCGCCCGGTGCCGGTTCGCGTTGCCCCCCATGGAGGGGTAGCGCTGCCAGATGGTGGTCATGGTCAGGATGCCCGCGTGCGGGCGCCCGTCCTGGTAGTGCGCGGGCTGCCACCCGGTCCCACCCTCGGGGTAGGCGATGTCCCACATGGCCGCGGTCAGCTCGTCGGCCATCGTGTAGTCGGCCAGGACCACCTCGCGGTAGGGCAGGCCGTGCTCCACGATGTGCCGGACCAGCTTGAGCGGCTCGTCGGCCACCGCGTCCGCCACGGTCCCGTCGTCCACCCCGCGGATGCCGGCGTCGGCGGCGCTGAAGGCCATCGTGCCGGTGCGGGTGAGGAAGCGCTGGTTCCAGACCTCCTCGACGCGGTCGAGGAACCGGGGGTCCTGGAGGTAGCGGTCCACGTAGTCGTCGTAGAGGCTGGGGGCGCCCTCGATGGCGACCAGCTCCTCCTCGGTGGGGTGTACCCCACGGAGGTCCATTGACACGCGGATGAGCTGCTCCCGGGGGGACAGCAGCACGAGCCCGTCGGTGGGCCCCTCGTCGGTGGCGCAGGCCAGCAAGAGGAGAATCACGGGTCCTCCAGGGAATGAAGGGGGAGAACGTAGTCGGCGGTGTCCGGCGGGAGGAGCGGGTCGGTCCCGAACACGAAGTCGAAGTCCATGCAGACCTCGCCCAGGTCGGCGGAGACGTCCACGCCGCGCAGGTAGAGGCGACCGCAGCCGTCGCAGGCGGAGTACGTCGTGTCCACGCCCGAGTCGGTGGGGCTGTCCTCGTAGCGGGGCAGGAAGACGACGTCGTACCAGTAGGCGTTCTCGTCCCGCAGGCCCATCCAGCCGCGCGGCTCGAGCGCGCAGTCGTCCGGGCCCACGCTTCCGGGCCCGGCGAAGGACAAGTCCAGCTCCATGGAGTCGAATCGGCCCTGGATCTTGGAATCGAAGAGGAAGATGTTGCCGGTCGGCTCGTACAGCGCCGCGTCCCCGCCGGTGGCGTAGACGGAAAGGTCGGTGCGCCAGCCGCCGGGGGCGACGGGGTCCGCCCCGAAGACCTCGGTGCCGGTGATCGTCCCGCTCAGCGTGCTCGACCAGGTCCAGCGGTCGTACTTGGGCGCGATGGTGCGGGTGAGCGCGTCCCCCGCCTCGCCGTCGAACTCCACCAGCGTCTCGCCGTAGCGGACGCGGCCGTCGCCCTGCAGCGTGCGGGTGGCGGTGACCGTCTCGCCGGCGGCCTCGGTCGGGTCGCCTTCGGTCTCCACGCTCGAGTCCCACCAGGTGTAGCCCGTGAAGTCCACTCCGCCGGGGGTGGAGCACACGTCGAACCAGGTCTGCCCCTCGACGTCGTCGCCGTCGCCCGCGTCCACCGAGGCGTCGTCCGGGACGCCGGCGTACAGGTCGGGGCAACCCGAGCTGCGCTGGCCGAGTGCCGCGACCAGGCCGTCCCAGGCCCGCCCGGCCACCACCGTCTTGGAGAGCTGCACGGCGTCGGTGTAGGCGGCCGGGAAGTCGATGCCCGACACGTCCGGGAGCACCAGCTCCTCGGGCGGGTCCCCCAGGTCGACCGAGTCCTCCCCCTCGTCCGGGGCGCAGGCGACCAGCGCGAGCGCGAGCGTGTACATGAGGGGGCGACGATACCAGAAGGCGAGGGCTAACGGGAGCCTGGGCCGATGGGTGTCGCGCTCACGGCGCCGGTCGGTCCTTCGGCCCTTCGAACCAGGCCGCGTCGTAGGTGCGCAGCAGATCCTCCAGCGCCCGCTCGAAGCGGGGCTCGGTGCCGTCGAGCCGGCGGCGCAGCCAGAAGCCCACGAGGGTGTCGGCCACGTTGCCGTCGTAGCCGCCGTCGAAGCCCTGATCGAACATCTGCTCCTCGGTCGTCCCCTTCTTGCAGTAGGACTCGTTCATGAAGAAGAACCAGCGCCCGTAGTACATCGGCTCCGGGTTCGGGGACCGCATGTTGGCGACGTACCCGTCGAGCTCACGCCGGGCGCACGCGGGGTCGCGCTCCAGCTTGTCGTGCACCTGCCAGGCGAGCCGCGCCTTCGGGCGCAGGTACTGGTCGTAGATCGGCTGGGTGGCGGCGCGGAAGTCGGGGTCCCGGCGCCCGATCAGGAGCGCGTCGGCGAGCCGGTCCACGAACAGCGGGTTGTAGTGGCCGAAGGCCTTGTGGTTCGCGAGGTCCAGCGCCTCGACCGTGTGCGGGCCGGAGCTCCAGATCGGCACCCCGGCCGCCCCCTGCAGGTCCCGCAGGCTCGCCAGGCTCTTCGCGTGGCACCAGAAGATCCGCAGGCCCCCGCCCGGGAAGTAGTCGTACTCGTCGGGACACCCGTTGGGGGTGGAGGCGAGCCCGGTCCAGGCCTTCTGGAGGATCCGGGACTCCGGAGGTCCCGGGGGGGCCACCGCGAGGGCGAGGGGCAGCGCGAGCAGGAGGAGGAGACGGTGCATGGTGCGAGTTGCTCCGGGACCGGAACGTAGCTGGCGCGCGCGCTCTCTCAGAACGAGGCGGCACTTTTCTCAAGCGCCGCTCCGCCCGACCGAATGCACTCCCAGCTTGGAGACTGGATGCGTATCGATCAGCACCTTCCCCCCGGTCAGGTCCGTGCCACGCAGGTCCACGACCTGCTCGGCGCCGGCCTCCGTCCCGGGGCGCCCCCCCGCAGCCCGAGCGGCGTCGAGGGCGCCAGCCCCGCCGGCGAGGCGCTGTCGGTGGACATGCCCTGGAAGACGGCGGCCGACGAGGCCATCGCCAAGGTCGAGGCCAAGCACGGCGAGATGCCCGACGAGCTCAAGCAGCGGGTGTACGAGGACTTCGCCAGCCGCGCTTCGGGCGGGGAGGGCAACGGCCCCGTGAACCGTCCGCCCTGGAAGGGCTGGGTCGTCGACGCCACCCCCGTGCCCGTCGATGAGTCCGACCCCTCCGACGAGGTGACCGAGCTCATGATCGGGGACGGCGGCGGAGACGAGGAGATCGGGATCGACGACGCCGGCGGCGAAGCCGCGGGCGGCGGCGACGTGAGCAGCGGCGAGATGGCCGAGACCGACTACTCCACCGAGTACATCGACACCGGCGCCGACGACTTCGCGCTGGTGCAGGACGAGGACGACGCCGAGGACACCGAGTCGCTCCTGACGGGCGGCGGCGGCACCGACGAGCCCGGCGGCAGCGTGGCGAGCGTGGTGATCGACGCCATGACCGCCGGCAGCGGCGCGCTCGACTCCGACGGGGACGGCATCGTCGACACCGAGGACGTGGATCAGTCCGTCGCGGCCTGACGCGGCTGGTTCCGGCATGCGCCCGCCCCTCGGCGGGCGTCGTCCGTTCGGCGCTTGACCCTCCCGCTCGGCGTCCCTATCCATGCGCCGTCCGCCCTCCTTCGGGGCGAAGGGATTCCGCATGGCCGAAACGCTCCCCTTCCAGGCTGAAGTCCAGCAGCTCTTGGACCTCGTCGTCCACTCGCTCTATTCCGACCGCGAGATCTTCCTCCGCGAGCTCGTCTCCAACGCGTCCGACGCGATCGACCGTGCCCGCTTCCTCGCGCTCGAGAACCCCGAGCTGCGCCCCGCCGAGGGCGAGCCGCTCATCCGCGTCAGCGTGGACGCGGACAAGGGCACCGTGACCGTCTCGGACAACGGCGCCGGGCTCACCCGCGAGCAGGCGGTGGACCACCTGGGCACCATCGCCCGCTCCGGGACCAAGGCCTTCGCCCAGAAGCTGCGCGAGGCGGGCACCAACGCCGAGGGGCTCATCGGCCAGTTCGGCGTGGGCTTCTACGCGAGCTTCATGGTCGCCCATCGGGTCGAGGTGGTGTCCCTCTCGGCCGAGCCCGGCGCCGAGCCCATCCACTGGGAGTCCTCGGGCGGCGGGTCCTTCCAGGTGGAGCCCGGCACCCGCGCCCAGCGTGGCACCGACGTCATCCTCCACCTCCGGGCCGACGCCCAGGAGTTCGCCGACGCCGCGCGGCTCCGCGAGATCGTGAAGAAGCACTCCGACTTCGTCTCGACGCCGGTGGAGGTGGACGGCGAGCGCGTGAACCAGGAGTCGGCGCTCTGGACCCGGAACCCGAAGGAGGTGACGGAGGACGAGTACAAGGCCTTCTACAAGCACGTCTCCCACGACTGGAAGGACCCCGCCGCCTGGATCCACTTCCGCAGCGAGGCCCCGCTCGAGTTCGCGGCCGTCCTCTTCTTCCCCACCGACCGCCCGTGGGACCTCGACCACCCGGACGTGAAGCGCGGGCTGCGGCTCTACCAGCGCCGGGTACTGGTGCTCGACACGGCGGATCAGCTCCTCCCCCGGTACCTCCGCTTCGTGCGCGGCATGGTGGACGCCCCCGAGGTCTCGCTCAACGTGAGCCGTGAGCTCCTCCAGAACACCCCGGTCATCGCCTCGATCAAGAAGCAGCTCGTGAAGCGTTCGTTGCGGCGCCTGAA
>Ga0172372_10007211_pt1 | contig 14980 bp, 4 predicted proteins | sample LakKiv5m_2_FD_114544 | JGI IMG/M metagenome (GOLD analysis project Ga0172372, IMG submission 114544) | Freshwater microbial communities from Kabuno Bay, South-Kivu, Congo - kab_092012_9.5m | ecosystem: Environmental > Aquatic > Freshwater > Lake | place: Democratic Republic of the Congo...
CCTTTTCTCTCTTCCTGCCGTTCCAGGTATTTTCGTGGGGCAGAAGAGCCCTTGATAGGAGACCGATTCTGCGGCTTATTTGATCCATCTTAACAATCTTAAAATTTCATTTTAAGGGTGACTACACAAAATTAAAATTTTTGGGATAAATTGATTAATAGCATTTCGGATTAACTAATATTTGTAAATAGAGTTAAAATAGAAAAAAATTTATGAAATTTGTATTAAGTTTTTGTCAAAGATTTTTTTGAATTAATAACATTAAATAACCCAGTGCCTGCCGGAATTAATTCACCAACAATTACATTTTCATGTAGTCCACGTAAAAAATCAGCTTTTCGATTTAATGCGCTTCTTACAAGAACACGACTAACTTCTTGAAAACTAGCCGCTAATAAAAAACTTTCTGATTGTAGAATGCTTTTTGTAATTCCAAGAACTATAGGCTCATAAGTCGCTTGTTGCTTGTGTAAAGACTGTAAATGATGATTTACTTCTTCAACCCATATTAGTTCAACAAATTCACCAGATAATAGACCAGTATCTCCACCGGCTAAAATTCTAACTCGGGTTGTCATTTCGCGAACAAGAACTTCAGCATGTATATCAGAAACTTTAACACCCTGATTTGAATAAGCTTCAACAATATTTTCTACAAGAAATGTTTGAATTTGTCGGATACTTTCTTGAACAGCTAACTCTAAAGTTCGTAAATTTAGTGCTTCAATAAAATAATTTTGTAATTGACTATGCACATTATTACTAATTAATTCGCCAGCTCGAGTTTCTCGAGCTTCAAAAAGTTGCTCAATTTTAGGAATACCTTGAACAATATCTTCAGTCTGTAATCTTCGAGATTTTAAAGTTACTAATAAATTATTTTTATCAATTAGATCACCATGAGCTACATGTAAAATACCACGTACTGAGGCTAAAATGGGAATCCCAAGTCTTATCGTAATCGTTTTCCCATTATTACCTATGATCTGTCCACTATGTGATGCTATAACACCCGGAATTAACTCTTGTCCTTTTCTTACCAATTGACCAACTTTTAAATTATTTAAGTCCTGTTTACTCTGCCCCAAAATTTTCAATTTTGTGTGGTCGCTTGTCTGGTCCCAAATGAAATTAGAGTTTGAACCTTCAATTCTGTTGTCTATTCTAAATGAATTTGGGACGATGTAAGAACTAAAGTCTGCTTTGGAAACATCTGCTTTAACAATAAATTTTTTAGATAAATCAAAATTTAATAAATGTTGATACCGTAAAATACAAGCAATTCGTTCATTTTGTTTACTATCTAAACGTCGAAACTGACCACTTGTTTTTAATTTAATAAAACCTGTTGTTATTTTAGTCGAAGGTTGTACCCACCCATTCTTAAATATTTCAAATATAAAGCGATTACGATTTTTTAAATTAATAGCATCATAAAAAAAGAAATTTAATGAATTTCTTAACGTATTTAAATAAATGCTTGTATTTAATTGGTCTTGTACGTCTGGTCGACCCCATATTTTATTTGGGATGAAATGTGCTTCATTTGTAATTCCCATCCTTTGACGTAAAACATGGGAATTATATACTGGATGAAAAGGGTCTATGGATGTCTTCTCTCCAAAATATGATTTTGAATTACTATTATGTTTTGACAAATTTGAATTTAGTCTTACTTTATCACTATTCATAAAATCATTATTGTATACTGCGTTTTTCGGTCGAAAATTTAAAGAATAGTTTGTAAATTTTGCCACTTGCTGGGTTTTTGTTGAAATTATAGAATTAGCATTTAACCCGAAATTTGTATAAATATTTTTAAATAATGAGTGAGAATCAAAATCAATTACGATTTGAAGTAACGGAAAAGATAAAAAGTTTTTATTATAAAAAGTAATACTTGAGGAAAAATCGAAATTTGGACTATTTTTATAATTAAAACTGCTAGGAATTTGTTTATTAAAGAATGGATAACTAGAAGCATAGGTTTCATTCCATGAATTGATTAATTCCCATCTTTGTCTTATGTTTTTTATAGTGGGTATTGAATATTCAATTGGTTTTTGAATAATAATAAAATTATTAGGTTTTGTATTCTGAATTAGTTTAAGATCAAAAACAATAATTATATTTTTGATATCAACATTATTATTCGTATAATTCTCTCCAAAATCGGATTTTAAACCATAAAGTTTTTTTATTTCAATAAGATTTTTTTCAAAATTTTTGATTAATTTTAAATTTTGTAAATCATTTACAATAGTTTTTTGTAACGATTTATTAAAACTATAAAATATAAGGCTGTGCTTTAATTTCTCTAAAGAAATAAAATTTCTACGCCTCATTATTTGTCCCGGCCCGTTCAAAATGCCTTTTTTGATTAAATGAAATTTGGGATGAATTTTCAATTCTGTAGCTTGTAAGGCCAAAGAATAGGCTGTTTTAGTATAAATCTGATTTTTATTAAGAATATCGTCTAAACAATACCAATTAAGCTCGGAAAACTCATTATTTTTTAATTCAATGGGCGAAAATTGTTTATTACTTACTTGGTCTATAGAATTATATACAGGTTGTTTTGAAATTTTTCTATTATATGTCGTTGCAGTAATCTTTTGTTTACGAAACTTCATAAATCCAATTTTACTAAGATCCAGAATTTCGAGAAAAACTGCTGAATGTACAAAAAAAACACTATCAAAAATTTTACCAGGTTCTAAAAAAATTAGGATTTTATTTAAGTTTTGCTTCAAATTTTTTTGTTTTATAGAACTTTCTTTGGTCGACAATATGAATTGTTCTTGATCTATTTTATTTGACGGGATATAGAGCCATCCAGATTTACCTTGAATTTTAATTTTAGATAAAACTTGTTTTGTAGGTTGGGCCGGTTTTAACGCATCAATTACGAATTCAGTGACTTGTTTATACGAAACAGTGTCGATTTTATTTAGTCTGTTTGATCGGTCTGATTGGTTTGGTCCAAAATTCCATTCAGGATTAATTTTATTTGACCTTTGCATTATTGTCATCGTCGCAAATCTCATTAATCTAAAATTAGATTTTGGATTAATGAAATTTTTAGGAGAAACGTGATAATTATTTTTTTTTAAAATTCTATAAAAATATTGTTGGTATTTGTTGTAAGATAAAAGCTTTTTATTAATATTAAAAAGGCTTAATTTGAATAACAGACTATTAGATGGATTAAAAATATATTTATAAAGTTTTAAAAAGAAAAGAATTTTTGTAGTTTTTTGTAAATTATAAACTGATTGAGATAACCAAAAAAAACTTCCTTCTTGCCAAGTTGTTGTGGCTAAGTTATGTATAATATTTTCAATTTTTTCAATACTTAAATTACTATCATTTTTAATTTGATTTTCAGAACAAATTGACATAAAAACCGATTCGGTTTTTACCTTTAATAATTTAGTATTTAATTTCCGATGACTGAAAGGTCTAAGTGGTGTATTTACTATTATTTTAGAATTTGGTAATCCATTTACTTTAAAGTTAATTTTTTCCAATTGATTTTCGGTAACACTCTTTTGGCTATAACTAGAGGATTGATGTGATAAATAACAATAATTCCCTAAAACATAATGAAATCCACCTTGATTAATTTCCCAGTATTTTGGATACCAAAGTAAGCTATTTTTTTGATATTTCTTTTTAGAAAAATGATTTTTTACTAGATGCTGATTTGAATTTGGTGATTTTAATGGAATTGAAACGTTTGATGAATATGTATAAAAGAACTTATCTGAGAAGCAACCCTTAATTTCCAGAACTTGAAATTGTTCTAAATCAAATTTCGGTCCCAAAATTGAAAATTCGGGGCGAAGAGCAAAGGAATTATGGATTGGATGATTAGAATCATTATTATTTATATATGACTTAAATTTGTATCGAGTAATTTTTATACAATAAGTCCATTTATAAAAAGAAACTTTTTTAATCGGAATCTGTATATATGCTATACCTAAAGACAATTTGGAGTTAATTTTTCTTAATTGAGCAGATTCTGAAATATGAAAATGATATTCAAATAGAGGACTAATATTCGAAACTAAATCTCCTGGTTGTAAGAAACTTTCTGCTGTATGCAGTTCATGATGATTTTCGGATGAAAATATCCAAAAAGTGCCAATTTGATTTATTGTCCTAATATCGGGCCCAATTATGTTATCTTGATTATTATTAAACGATGTTCCTGTTTGACCAAAAAATTCATTACTCCCATCACTTGCAGTAATGCGAGGGCCAAATTTTATTTCGGACTGACCAGAGGAATTATTTCTAAAAGAGTCCTTTGTTAAAATTTTGAGCTGTTTTGGTGAATGAATATCAGCTAACGCTGATATTTGTTTTTGTTTAGAAATAACAATTGACTCGAAAAATATTTCACCGGTGAGGTCCGATTGAACAGGATGTATAGATTCTGGTAATGTTTGAGCAGAGGTTTGAATTTGCAGTGACTGAGCCACTAATTGATTTATTTTAACCTTTTCACCTTGGCGAACTAATAATAAACTTCCAGGAGGTAAGTCTTGTTCTTTAATTTCATAAGAATTAAAAGAAGAAAATAAAGGTTTAATCTTTAATATAGTTTTATATTCTCCGATTCCTAATGGAAGTTGGGGCTTAGAATTGAAAGCTCTGTGATCAAAATTTGATTTTGTGTTGTCATCCATAACTTGATGTGAAACAAGAGAATTGAGATGAGTAGTATATTTCACCATATATACAATTTTACCATATGGGGTGCGTATAAAATGTCCAGTTAATGGTTCTGGAAATTCTATAAGACCATCAAAAGGTGCATGAAAAGGTTTTAATGCTTGATCGGAAAAAACTCCTACACCACCTGTATGAAAAGTTCGCATTGTTAATTGTGTACCAGGTTCACCAATAGATTGTGCTGCAATTACTCCTACGGCTTCGCCTATATTTACAAGAGATCCGTGAGACATATTCCAGCCATAACATAATTGACAAATTGACTTATATGCTTTACAGGTTAAGGGAGATCGAATAAGTACGCTTTTGTATTTAACAGCAATTTTTCGAGCTAATAATTTTGTTATTAGGTGATTTTTCTCTATAGTTTCACTAGACGATAATATTAGCGTCTGAGCAATAGCCCTTCCAATTAACCGAGATTCCAAATTTTTTTCTTTTAATAAAAATCCTTTTGTAGTTTTACAATCTTTAATTGTAATTACAATATGTTGAACCGCATCAACTAACCGACGAGTTAAATACCCTGATGTTGCTGTTCTTAATGCTGTGTCTACTAAACCTTTTCTTGCTCCATAACAAGAAATAAGATATTCAGTTAAAGTTAACCCTTCACGAAAATTACTTTGAATAGGAAATTCTAAAATAGCACCTTGAGGATCGGCCATTAAACCTCTCATAGCAACCAGCTGCCGAACTTGCGATATATTTCCACGAGCTCCAGAAAAAGCCATCATATAAACAGGATTTACTGGATTCGTTATACGAAAATTCTGAACGGCAGTTTGCCGAAGTAATTCACTAGTTTGATTCCATGTATCAATAATACGTTGTGATTTTTCGACACTAGTGATATTACCAGCTGCTAGATTCTGATTCAATAATTTAATATCAATAGACGCATTTGATATTAAAATAGGTTTTTTTGTAGGAATTTGTAAATCCTCTAAACCAAGAGAAATACCAGCTTGTGTTGCTTCATGAAAACCTACTTGTTTTAACGTTTCTAAAAAGTCAATAGTCTTTTTTTCTCCAAACTGGTTTAAAAACCAAGCAACTAAATTTTTTAGTTGTCCTTTGTCAAAACATCCATTGAAAAATATTGACATATAATTATATTCCATGTATTTTTTTAATTTTATAATTCTCAGAATTTACTATCAATCAACAATAGTTATTGTTCTATCCTGTTTGTTTTGTCTAATCTGGTTGGCCTCAAATTTTATTTAATCAGTCTTAAAATTTGATTAATTTTATTTGGCCCTCACTTAACGTGAGTTAAGGGCCTTGCATTACTGCCTCCGAATTTTTGATTTTGTGGTCTGTCTTAAAATGAAATTTTAAGGTTATACTAGGATGGAATATATAAAATTAAATTATAGAAAGGATTAAATTTAATTTTATATCAATACAATTAGGAAGTAGCAAATAGAAAATTATATTTAAGAAAAGATAATTTAAAACTAATTTAACTTTGTTGTTCCAAATAAAATTTGGAATGATCGTTATTTTTTGGAAAAAAAAAGCGTATATATGTAAATTTGGCCTGTACTTTATAAGTTTATAAAGGAATTAAAAATAAAATTGTGAAATAAAATACGTCCTGGTGTAGTACGAAGATAATAAAAAATTTCAGATTGTGGTTTTTTCGTTGCGGAATTTAGAGAATATCTATCATTAAAAAGCATTTCATTTTGACCAACAATCGATATTCGTTGTTCAAGAGGACACTCTTTTAATTTAGCATTTTGATAATTCGAAAAATTCTGTGTTACGCCACTCCATCTTACCCAGATAGCAGTATGAATTTTAATTTCTCCACGTTCATAAGCTTGCCTAACATGATCAAAATTTGAAAAAAACAATACTTTTTTCTTTAAATTGGAAAATGAAGTCAATTCATTTTCAATTTGAAGTGAACTTTTAGTTTTGGTATAGCTTTTTATATTTTGGAATATCTTAAACGTACCTTTTATAGGTAATTCAGAAATTTTACTTAAAATGGAAAATTTTTTATCCAATTCAGTAAAAAAACGAGTTTCTGTATCATATTGTTCCTCTTTATTAAAACAAGACATATAAGTTTCACTTTTTACTAATTGGGAACTATCTTCTGGAAAATTAATTGCGGTCTGTCTATCTGGTTTGTCCGATTGGTCTAGTTGGTCTGGCCTTAAATTTGTCCCAAAATTTTCAATTTTGTGTGATTCTGAATTAATTTCAGTTGGTATTAAATGTAATTTCGGGCTGATGCTGGTTTGGGTCAAAATAGTTTTATAATAATTTTTTCCTAATAACGAATTCATTAGAGTATAAAAAATATTACTTTGTAAAAATTTTTTTTGATAATTTTTTAAAAAAGGTCTTTTGTTCTTATTTTCTTTTTTATGACTTGTAATCCCATCACTTGCAGTAATGCAAGAGGCAACTGAAATTAATTCAGAACTATTATCTACACTATCAGCATTAACTAATAAAAGATTTTTATCTAATTTTGGTGTAGGAACAGTTAAATAATAACAACCCAAAACCATATCTTGAGTTGGTAATAATAATGGTTGACCTGATGATGGTGCTAAAAGGTGATTACGTGACCATAATAAAGTTAATGCTTCAGCTCTTGCTGTTGGACTTAAAGGAATATGAACTGCCATTTGATCACCATCAAAATCAGCATTAAATGCCGGACAGACAAGTGGATGAAGTAAAATTGCTTTACCTTCAACTAGTTTTGGTAAAAATGCTTGAATTCCAAGTCGATGTAAAGTAGGAGCACGATTAAGTAATACGGGATGATTTTTCATTATTTCTTTTAAAATATCCCAAATTATTGGATTTTGTTCAGCAATAATAGCTTTTGCCGCAGTTGTTGTGAACACAATTCCTTTATTTCGAAGTTTTTGGATAATAAAAGGCTGAAATAATTCAATTGCCATTTGTTTTGGAATACCACATTCATGAATTTTTAAATTAGGTCCAACTACAATAACTGATCGTCCTGAATAATCTACTCGTTTCCCAAGCAAATGTTGACGAAAACGACCTTTCTTACCTTTCAATGATTCTAAAAGTGATTTAGTCGTTTTACCTGCTTCTATACTTCCAGTTTTTAATAACATATCGATTGCTTCTTGAAGTTGTCGAAGGTTATAACACCAAGATGCCCAACTACCACTCAATGCAGTATCAAAAATTCCAAATCGAGTTGCTCCATTAATTCTTTTATTTCGGGTTAATAATTTTCGATATAATGTATTAATATCAGAAACAACTAATTCTCCGCGAATTGATGTAATTGGTCGTAATCCGGGTGGTAAAACAGGTAAATAATTCAACACCATCCAAGCGGGTTGCATTTGATTTTTATGAAAATCTCTAAAATATTGTAAACGACGGAGACATTTCTTTTCGGAATGTTTTAACCTATTTAATTTTTTTAAAATCGATTGACGCTCTTTTTCCCATGTGCTTTTTCCTTTTCCAAATTGTAAAATTTCCTGTCGAAATTTTATTTCAGCACTAGACAAAAATAATTTTTGCCCTTGTTTCATTTGTAAAGCAGGTGACAAGTTATTTTTAAGATGGCTTTGTTTATCTAAGAAACGTTGATTCGAATTAATAGTATTACTACTTAGTGAGGGAGAAAGAGAAGCAAATTCATTTTTCGGTAAAAGGGCAAGTTTTTCTTGAATATAAAAGATTGAACTTTTTAATTCATTATATTGTAACCGAAGCTGTCTTTGAAAATTAATTAAATCAAAATGTGATAACATTTTTTGAAAAACTAATCCGCCGGTTTGAATGGGATAAAATTGTGAATATATCGGTATCTCTTTATATAACTTATTATCAACAATTTTATTAAAATTATAGTAAGGTATATTAGCTTCATAATTTGCCGGTTGTTCCCAAGAATAAATAAGAAAATCTTGAAGATCTTCAACTTGACGCCATGTCATATCATAATCTATTCCATAAATATGAAGTCCTAATTGGAGTTTTTGTATAGGATATATTGTTTGAGTTTGATAAAACTTAGTTTTAATTCTCTCGGCCTTAATTTTGTCGCTTGTTTTTGTAAAAGACTTTTTATTATCAGCACTTATCTGATCTGGTTGGTCTGGTCCAGAATTCCATTCTGGATTAATATCATTTGCCCCTTGTATTACTGTCCCAGAATTTTTAATTCTGTGGTCAAGTGATGGGATTGAATTTTCAATTCTCTGTCCAGTAACACGAGAGCGAAATTTCGTTTGAGACGACAAAATTTTTTTATCGGATTCTACTTTGTTTCCGAAAATATATTTGGAAATGCCCATTTTTTCGGTACGGTTTAAGTTTGCACTATTAATAAATTGATTGTTATCGTCTTCTTTTTTACTTTGACCGAGTTTTTCTTCATAATAAAATTGTGGATTAATTTTATTTTGTGGATAATGTTTTGTTTCTGAGGATTCGAAAATAGGATCAATTTTATCTTTTAATAAAAAAAGCGTTGGTCGTTTTGAAAGATTTTTCGAAAACTTATTAATATTTTGTTGTTTTAAATTTTTATCGTTTTCGATTAAAACAAGGGGTAACTTTTTTTTTGTCGTTTCTTTTACAACTGGGTATGTAATATTACTAAAAGAGGAAGCAGAAGAATTGATCTTGTCATAATATTCCGTAGATATTGTTGAAAACCATTTCTGGTAAATATCTAAATTTGATGAAAAAATATTAAAATTTGCAGGAAGATTACAAAATTCTGTTCCATACATAATGGCTTGAATTCTTTTATTTGACCAATCTAAACATAAACTAAACGGCGATGGTTTATGAGTCGCATACAATGTATGAACAACTGGTTGTTTTAAACGAATATATCCGAGTCTGTAACGCCGAACGCGCGAAGTTGTTCTTTCTACACCACATTTTGCGCAAAAGCCACTTTGAAGTTTATTTGATTTTTTACCACAAGCACAAGTATAATCTACAATCGGTCCAAAAATTCGTTGACAAAATAATCCGTTGGGCTCGGGTTTTAAAGTTTTATAATTGACCGTTTCCCAACTGGTAACTTCTCCAACTACTTCTCCAGTAGGTAAATATCTTTCTGCCCAATCTTTAATTTGTTTTGGCGATGCTAATCCAATTTCGAGTTTATGAAATTTTTTATTTTTTGTTGTATACATAAATTATTAGGCAATTATTTTTTATGGATCCTCTGGTCTATCAATATTAAAATTTAATTTAATCACTCTTAAATTGAAAATTTAAGAGTGACCAGACAGTCTCACATAATTTTCAAATATGGGAATTATCTAATTAAAATTTCAGGAACCTTAAAATGTAATTTAATCTTATTATTGGTCTTAAATTTTTAATTTAAGACCAATAATAAGACCAGACAGTCTAGAATTTTATTGTGGATTCTCCAAATTTTCAATTTTTTTTGGTCAATTATAAATTTTATTCAAGTTTTTCAAGATTATTTAAATTAAGAGCGTTAGTTTTTCCAATTTTCATATCATATCCATATATTTTCAATTGAAAACAGAGTGACTGTAGTTCTCTAATCAATACCTTAAAACTTTCAGGTGGCCCAAATTTTAAAGACTGATTTGTATAAATTCGAAAAACAGCTTCTTTACGTCCATCTACATTATCAGATTTTACTGTTAATAATTCTTGTAAAGTATATGCTGCTCCATAAGCTTGTAAAGCCCAAACTTCCATTTCGCCTAACCGTTGACCACCATTTCGTGAACGTCCACGAACTGGTTGTTGTGTAACAGCTGAATATGGGCCAGTTGCTCGCGCATGTATTTTATCATCTACAAGATGAACAAGTTTTAACATATGCGCATACCCTACAGTTACTGCTTGATCAAAAGAATTTCCTGTTCTTCCATCAAATATTCTTAATTTTCCAGGATGATGAGGTTCAAAAAGCCACGGATTTATTGTTTTTATAGAAGTTTCATAAAGTTTCGAATATACTAAACTCCGTGATGATTCAGCACCAAATTGCTCATCAAATAGTTTAATATTATAAGACTCGTGTAAATATTTTCCGGCTAGTCCTAATAAACATTCTAAGATCTGCCCTACATTCATTCTCGATGGTACTCCTAATGGATTTAATACAATATCAATAGGTGTTCCATCTGGTAAATAAGGCATATCTTGAAGTGGTAATATTTTGGATATTACACCTTTATTACCATGGCGTCCAGCCATTTTATCCCCTACCTGAATTTTCCGTCTTTGAATAAGAACTATTCGTACCCGAAGAATGGAATTTTTAGGTGCTAAAGCAAGTACATCAGCTTCTTTAGGGGGTAAGATTTGAACATCTAAAACAAACCCTTGTACTCCTTTTGGAACACGTAAACTTGTATTTCGAACAGTAACAGTTTCACGTTGGACAATAACACTATATAATTTTTCATATTGTTGTTGTACTGACGGCCCTTTTGAACTAACTGGAGTTACTTTTCCTACCAAATAATCATTTTCTTCGACCCAATTTCCTATTTCAATTAAGCCATCTGAATTAAGTTTTTGGGTTCTTATAATATCTTTAGCCGAATCATCAAACTCAATAGGTATCTTATTAGTTATATTCTCAAGACCATACTGAGTATTTTTTACTTCAATTTCGTAATAATCAATATGTAAAGACGTAAATAAATCTTGTGTAACTAAACGCTCGCTTATTAAAATAGCATCTTCAAAATTATAGCCTTCCCATGGTAAATAAGCTACCAGAACATTTCGACCCAGAGCTAATTTTCCACGATAGCTGGCGGATCCATCCGCAATAATATCTGATTTTTCGACCCACCCAGCTTCGCTAATAACTGGTCGTTGTAAAATATAAGTGCTTTGATTAGTTCGTTGATAATTATCTAAATTATAAACTTGTTCTAATTTTTTTTTATTTTTTTGAAACATCGTGATGTTTAACGATATTTGCGTCTCGTTTTGGTGTGCCTTTTCAGTGTGGTTAGTCCCAAATCTCATTAATCCAAAATTTAATTTTGGACCACATTGAATTTCATTCTGGATTAATTTTATTTTGAATGAATTGAAAATTGGATAAGAAAATGAATTTGTTAGTTTTTTAACTAATTCAATTTGATTAAAAATCTTTTTTTGTTTGTTCAAAAGAGTATTTATTCCCATTAGTTGTAGTAAAGTAATGGCCAAATAAAATTTGTCTGAAAATCCATTTGGCCCTTGCATTACTGAAAGTGATGGGAAGGAGGCAAGAGAACTATAAATAGGATGAATTTCTTTTTTTACTGGAGCAATGAAATTATGTACAGTGATGATTTTGGCAGATTTTTTTATTTTCCCCTTGAAATCCCAAAATTTTTGTTTATTTCGTTTTACATTATTTAATCTTAATAATTCTATTTTAGAAATAAAACGATTTTGTAACCTAAATTTTTGATTTAGCATTAAACTATAATCATAAAGAGATGATCTACTAAAAAGTTGTTTTAGTCTCGGTCTGTGTAAAACGCTCGTTTGAATTAAATGATATTGTCCAAAATCTAATTTTGGATGAGAATGAATATTCAATTCTGTGGCAGGTGAATATAATTTAATCGTATTTATTTGAACATTTGTTAGATATCCACTAGAAGAAACTTGTCGTGTATGATTAACATCAGTAACTACACGAACTTCTAAACCAGTTTTAACAATACCTACTTCTGGTCGAATTAAAGGTACAGCTTGACGTTGCATATTAGAACCCATAAGAGCTCGATTGGCATCATCGTGTTCTAAAAAAGGAATAAGACTGGTTGCTAATGAAATCATTTGTAAAATGCCAACAGATTGTATTTTAATTTGATTCCAGAATGCATAAGTAAATTTCCAATCTTTTCGAACTGGTAACTGAGTTTCTGCTAAAATATTAAATTTGGATGGTAGAATATCTGCTGGTGCGAGAATATTTGGAGATTCCGAATGTGGTGAAAAATATATTGGACTTAAATTTTTTTGGACTTGTCCTTTATAAATATTAAAATAAGGAGTTTCTATATTACCAAAAAAATCACGTTGTGCAAAAATAGTAAATGAGTTTACTAAACCGGCATTTTGACCTTCGGGTGTTTCAATCGGACAAAGGCGACCATAATATGTTGGATGAATACCTCGAATTTGAATAGTAGTTTGTTTAGTATTTACCCCACCTGCACCTAATACAGTTAGTCTACGTTTATGGGTAGTTTCTGCTAATGGATTTGTTTCATCCATAAACTGTGATAAATTTCCTCCAGTAAAAAAACTTTTCCAAGCTTTGCTTATAGATTTTGATAAGGTGGATTTGTTGAATTTCCAAAAATTAAATAATTCACCTGGGGCCGTATTATTTAATTTTCGTGTTAAAATACTTTCAAAATCACGTAGACCTCGTAATAATTCATCTTGAAGAAATTCACCACAACCTCGAATTCGTTTATTGTTTAAACTATCAATATCATCAGAAATGCGTTCACCAAATAATAATTTAATTAAAGCCTGAGTAGCTAAAACTAGATCATCTCCATTCAAATATATTTCAATAATAGGTATATTACTACCTAATTTCTCCCTAAATTGTTTACGGCCAATTGCCCCTAAGTTTCGATTTTTTGGATTCCATACTGTTTTACAAAAAAATTCTTGGGCAGTTTCATTAGTTATCACTTGTTCACGAGCTTGCGAAGTATATTCTTGAAAATGAGAATATAAATATCTCCAAGCCTCTTCTTGACTATTTGGATGAGTTTTTAAACCAGCTCTAATTAAAATGAAATCGTGTCGAGTTTTTTCGTCGTATTGGAGTGATTTGACAAAACTATATTTTAAAATTTCAGAATGTTCAATACGATGATATATTTCCGAAATAGTGATACCTAAAGCTTGTAAAAAAACAATAATTGAGACTTTTCTTCGTAAAATTCGAGTACTAACCCAAATTCGATTTTTTTTATCCAATGTTATATTTAACCAACTACCCTGTTCTGGTACAATACGAATTGTAGGGACTCGTGTTCTGGAATCTTTTGGTATAGTATAAACACCAGGATTTCTTACCATTTGATATAAGACAACTCGTGGAATTCCATTAATTAAAAAATGCCCTTGTTTTGTCATTATAGGTAAAAACCCTAGTAAAATCCATTCAAATCTTTGTTGTTTCCAATCACTAGAGTTTATAATTAGTGGTAAATAGATTGGACATCCGTAAGTTTTACCCAATTTTATTGCTTGAATCATATTAATTTCAGGTTTTCGAAATTGCATTTTATTTACTAAAAATACAATTTCAAACCAATGATTTGAATCACCAAAGAGCATAGGGTTAGTTTCAAAAGCTTTTATTAATCCACTTTGAATAAAATTTTCAAAACTCGCACGTTGAATATTGATTAAATTTGGTATTGGAAGTAAGTTTTCTTTTTTTTCTGGCGATTTTTTATTAGGTGGTCCCAAATAAAATTTGACCTTTGCATTACTGTCCTGGCCTAAAATTTTATTTGGAATTATTTTTGAATTTTTTGGATAAGTAATAGGATTAACACAATTAAATGAGCAAATTTTCTCATTAAATTGCGTAGCAAGCTCTATCTCTGTTGATTTGTTCCAACTGGATTGAATTGGAAATATATTGTAAGAATATTTTCTTTGCAAACTGATAGTTTGAAAGTAACTATTTCCGCCAAAATAAGAGTTTGGATAAAAAATAGTAGTTCCATAAATAAAGCAAGAAAAGTGTTTTGTCGATCCGAAAAAATTTGACCCGAATAGTAATTTTTTAAAATAATACTCTTTATAAGATTTTTTCCATTTATAATTTATTTTATAAATCATTTTAATTTTATTGGTATAATTTATATTAAATAATCTTTAATTTATTAGTATTAATTCTAAAAATAAATTAATTTTTTAGTAACCAAACAAAAGGTTCGAGATTTAGTATCAAAAATTTCAATGAAGAGCCTATAATTTTTTTATGGATATAATTGGATTTAAATATTTTTAATCACTCTTAAATTAAAAATTTAAAAGTAACTAAATCTTCATTAATAATGATGGCATTAAAATTTTATTTTAAGAGTGACCTGATTGAAAAATTTTTTTTAACTTCTTTTACTAATAAAATTCTTAGTGATCTTAATGTAAATTTATAGTTTTAGATCATAAGTAGACATATATATATACTCTATAAACTTTTTAAGGCGGTATAACCAAG
>Ga0172372_10007215_pt1 | contig 14976 bp, 14 predicted proteins | sample LakKiv5m_2_FD_114544 | JGI IMG/M metagenome (GOLD analysis project Ga0172372, IMG submission 114544) | Freshwater microbial communities from Kabuno Bay, South-Kivu, Congo - kab_092012_9.5m | ecosystem: Environmental > Aquatic > Freshwater > Lake | place: Democratic Republic of the Congo...
AAAAGTTTGCTCAAACGGTTTTTCTCTTGGATTTCTTTCACTGTATTCGCTTTCAAAAAATTACTTTTCCTAAATAAAAACGCCACTTTGTTTTTTGTGACCAATCCAGCCATGGTTTGTTTTCTAGGACTTCTTTTCAAAGTCGTTTTTAAACAACCGTATGTGGTTTTAATTTATGATTTATACCCGGATGCCATGGTCAATTTTGGCTACGTCAAAAACAAATCTTTTATTCACCGGGCCTGGTCTTTTTTAAATCAACCCTTATTTGAAAAAGCAAGCACCGTATTCACCATTAGCACTGGCATGGCCCAAAGAATTCAACATTACGCACCTAAAATTACCCCTGTCATCATCCCCAATTGGACTGACATTCAACAGGTAAAACCCATTAAAAAATCTGAAAATCCTTTTGCCATAACCCATCAACAAACAGACAAACTCACCGTTCTTTACGCAGGCAATATGGGACTGACCCATGACTTGGAATCTGTTTTATACGCAGCAAAAACATTAAGACCCTACCCCCATATTCAATTTCTTCTCATTGGAGAAGGCAGTAAAAAGCCTTGGATTGAAGATTTTATGAAGAAAGAAGCCTTAGACAATGTGAAGCTGATGCCACTTCAACCTGCCCACGTCATTCCCTTGTCTATCCCTTGTGGAGACATCGCAATTGTTACCTTGGGCGAAGGCGGAGAATATGTCTCTGTCCCAAGCAAGGTCTATTACTACATGGCTGCAGGATGCTGTATTTTATCTATCGCAGGGATACATTCCGAACTGGAACAACTCACCCATGAATTTCATTTCGGAAAACGGGTTAACCCAAAAAACGAAACCCAGATTGTGGACTTCATCTTAAGCATGTCAAAAGACCCGGACACCTTAGAAAAATTTAAAGCCAATGCCAGGGCCGCTTCTTTAAATTTCACAAAAGAAAATGCCCAAAAATTTTATACAACCTTGTTTTCTTCTCAATAAAAAAACATCCTCTTTTTTTCAAAAACAACCGAAAACCACCTCTCTGAAGAAAGTTTAGAACAGCAGTTATTCAGATACCTGTTTAACAAACGCTTTGGGAAACTGGTTTAACAGAGACACCCCCGATGCCTTGATGAGGCATTGCCACCTTTTTTTAGGAGACAAGTCATTTAACCCATCAAACACCCTGGGGGTCAGCATGGACCAAGCAGGCCCCAGCCTTTCCAAAAGGCCCCATTCATGCAACAAAAAAAGACCCTGACTGGGCCATTGCGTTGACAGCAATGCCATCAATTCTTTCTGGATAGAGTGTGGACTTGGCAACGGCAACTGCCCCGCATGACGCAACGCCGATGACGCCGTTTGATCGTCCACACAAAAAGAAAGTTGAGCAACAAATCGACATAACCTAAAAAGCCTTAACGTGTCTTGGGAAAATTTTAAATCGGGGTCCCCCACACAACGCAATATTTTTTTGGCAAGGTCCGCTTTCCCTTGAAATAAGTCCACCATCTCACCACAAGACACATCGTAGGCGATGGCATTCACTGTAAAATCTCGTCTCGCCAAATCATCCGATAAAGTGGCATCAAAGCAAACATGGTCAGGATGTCGGTAATCCGTGTAATGAGATTCTTTTCTAAACACAGAAATTTGAACAAACCCTGGTAAAACCAAGGTGCCGTAAAGAGGCTGAAACTGTTTTGCCTCAGGAAACACGGTTTGTAAAACCGCTGGCGGGGCATTGGTGGCAAGATCATAATCTTGAACAAGACGGCCCAGTAAAAAATCCCTAACTGCACCCCCCACCAGCACCACTTGATACCCCTTTTCAATCAATCGGTCAGAGTACGTTTTCAAAAGGGGCGGGATCATGCCAAGTCTTTTAAAGAAGAAATGGCCTCATACACTTGATCAAGAACCTCTTTGGCATAGGCTTTTTCTTCGCCTTTTTCTTTTTTTTCCACATGAATTAAAGAGCCGATCTTTAAGGTAATGAGGCTTGGAGACATCCAAAAAAAACGCTTGGGAATTAAAGTACGGGTTCCAGATAAATAACAAGGCAAAATAGGAATGCCGGTTTGTACAGCCAAATGAAAAGCCCCCTTTTTAAAGGGCAGCAAGTCTCCTGTAGAAGACCTTGTTCCCTCTGGGAAAATCACAATGGGACGGTACTGCATCTTTTTTTTGGATTCTTCCATTTGTTTTAAAGCCTGACGGGTATCAGAACGGTTAATTAAAAAATGTTGCATGGCAATCAAGTTGTACCCAAGCAAAGGAACCCGGCTTAATTCTTCTTTTGCAAAGAAGGCCAAAGGGTATCGAAACTGGGTCATTAATACTGGAATGTCTGCAATACTGCTGTGGTTACACGCAATAATAAAAGGAGGGTCTAAAGGCAAATGTTCTTTTCCCAAAACACGAATAGGAGAAGCCATGACCTTAAACATTGTGCTTAATAAATCACAGGCAAAAAAATGAACAAAATAAGGATGCTTTTTTTTCAAAAAAGGGTTTAATAATCGACAAATACCATAATGAAGCAAAAAAATAAGGATGACATAAATACAAACATAAATGGTATAAAAAGGCTTTATTATTTTTTGAAACATAAAAAAAACAATACAATGCGGCAGGAAAAATGCCCAGAAAGAAAAGGAAATCATCATCATGAAAAATTTAATGATATCAGCCTCTGGGATTAGAGGGGTTATTGGAGACACTTTGGGGCCAGACTTGGCATTAAAAATTGCCTACGCCTTTTCAAATTTTCTACCCGAAGGCCCTGTGGTCCTTGGGGGTGACACACGCACCTCCTACCCCCTCCTATTTTCTGCCGTTAATGCCGGCCTGATAGCCAAGGGCAGAACCGTGATTGATATAGGTCAAGTCCCGACCCCTACAGCACAACAAATGATAAAACACCATGATGCTGCAGGCGCCATTGTGATTACGGCATCCCATAACCCTGTGATTTGGAATGGGTTAAAATTAATGAATAGCAGCGGGTCTTTTTTAGAAGAAGACGAATTTCAAAAGTTTTTACATGAATTTGAAAAAGAAAGCCCTGACGCTTTAAAGACTTGGGACAAGCTAGGCCATGTCATCAAAGAGCCCAAGGCCATTGACCATCACATTCAAAAAATTTTATCCGTTTTACCTGTTCAAGACTTAATCAAGTCAGCCCATCTTAAGGTGCTTGTGGATGTCAATCACGGCACTGCCGCCATTGCAGACCCCTTGCTATTCGAAGCATTAGGGGTTCGTTACACCCTATTGGGCAAAAGCCCTGACGGCAAATTCTCTCATACCCCAGAGCCTAACAAAGAAAATCTATCTGAACTGATACACACCATGTCTTCAGGCCATTATGACATTGGATTCGCACAAGATCCGGATGCAGACAGATTGGTGATTGTGGATGAAAAGGGACGGTTTATCGGAGAGGATTACTCTTTGGCTTTTTGCATGGATTATTTGTTGTCCAAAGAAGAACAAAGCCCCCATCCTGTGGTGGTCAATTTATCAACGTCTTACATTGTGTCAGACATTGCCAAAAAATATGGCAGACAAGTGCACTATACAAAAATTGGAGAAACCAATGTCACAAAAGGCATTAAACAACATCAAGCCCCTGTGGGAGGAGAAGGCAATGGCGGGGTGATTTACCCCAAAATTGGGTGGGGAAGAGACAGTTTGGTGGGCATTGTTTGCGCATTGGCATTTTTGGCAGAAAGCAAAAAAACAGTTTCTCAAATTGTCTCAACCTACCCTCAATACACCCTGGTGAGAGAAAAAAAACATCTTGAAAAAAGAGAAGACATTCAAAATTATTTAACCCACATTCAAAACGTGTTTCATGAGCATCCCATGGATACCCAAGACGGCGTCAAAGTGCTATTAGAGCACGCTTGGCTTCATGTTCGGGCCTCTAATACAGAACCCATTATTCGCTTTTTTGCTGAAGCACCTACAGAAAAAGAAGCCAAAACCCTGATTGAAAAAGCCTCGTTAAAAGGACCTGTCCGCACCACCCCCACCGGATAAGCCACCCCCAAATCCCCCAAACCCATCTCCCCCAAAAGACCCGAAATCTCTCCTTTGATCTCCTCCCATCAAAAACAAGAGAAACAAAGGGTTAATCCCCATTTTCAAGGAAAGAAAAAAAAGAGCCAATCCTATAACCAAAAACAACAATACCGGAGGTGAAGACGGTTTCGGTAAAGCAGGCGCTTTCACATCTAAGACCACTTGCTTTTCTTTCGCCAATAAAGACACCAACGCCACATGCCCTTGATAAACCCCTCTGGCAATAGAGCCGGACTTGAATTCTGGCAACACAGTGGCATCCAACAAGGCCCCCACTTTTCCATCAGGAAGCAAGCCCTCTAACCCATATCCCACCTCTATCCTGACCTTTCTTTCTTTTAAAGCCAAGACCAATAAAACCCCATTGTTCTCTTGTTTTTGACCCAAGCCTTTTTGAGAAAAAAAACGCGCTGCATACTCTTGAATAGGCACACCCCCTAAATCATTGACCACCAAGGTCACCACTTGAATCCCCGTTTTGGCTTCCAAGGCCCCTGATAACCTGGCCATGTCTTGACGTTTTGTATCAGGCAAAAGACCCACCTTGTCCATCACATACCCGTCACTGGCAAACAGGCCTGCACAAGACAAGAAAAAAGAGAGGATCAAAAATAGAACGAAGAAAAACTTAAATGGTTTTTTGAGAAGAGGCATCAATGTCGTCCAGAATAATAGAAAGACCCTGAAGATATAAAGCCGGGTCTTTTTTTGAAAAAAAGTCAGACAAAGAAATGCCTGTTTTCTCAGAAATAACCGCCAAAGGCTGATCAGACTGTGTAAGGTATTCCAATATTTTTAAAAAAACAGGCCAAGTTTTGTCTATCACTGAGGCTTTTGAAGAAGAAATGGCCATCATTTTTCTGACTTTTAAAAGCGTGGACCTGAAATAAAATTCAGATTGCAGGCGAATATACCCTTCATTCAAGCTCAGGGATTGAAATAAATCCTGGCCATAAAGCAAGCGGTATTTCTTTTTAATTTCTAAAAATTCCAAAGGGAAAACATCTGTGCTTTGCAACAATTCTTTTTCTAAAAAAATTTTAAAATCCAAATAAGGATGCTTTAAATAAGAAAGTTTTTCAGACAAAAGCAACGCGTCTTGTGTTAAAACCAAAAACAAGACCTGGTGCTTGGGACTGGCTAAAAATTCCTCATAATGAACCAACATTTTCAAATGAGACCCAAAAGTTTGAATCAGTTTTTTTGTGATAGAAGCCAAATTGGGGGCATTAAAAAAAAACATGGGGTTCCTCCTAAAAAAATAAATTTAATCAACCAGTACGATGCTTTTGCCCGTTAAAAATAAGGTGTGTTTAACAAAAAATGAGAGTGCTTAAAAATAATATTTTTGAGACGAAGCAGACAAATCCATGTCATCTTGGGAATCTACTTCATAATGTTTGAAAAAAGAAGGCCTGGGGTTAGACACTTTCAAGACCACTTGATCTGCAAAGGTTTTTAACAATCGGGATTCATCTAAAAACCGACACAACCTGGACAGTTGCATGCCGGTGTATAAATAAGATTTTGAATGGCTTAAATTGGGTTTAATCACACATAAGTTTTGCTTTGCACGGGTTAACGCCACATACAACAAGCGACGCTCTTCTTCAACTTGACCCGGGTCCGTTAAAGATTGAAAAGAAGGCAACAGGCCATCTACCGCTGAAATCAAAAAAACCGTATGCCATTCCAGCCCTTTTGCTGAATGAATGGTTGACAATACCAAAGGCGCTTCTTCTTGATGTGCAGCCTGGGTCTCTACTTGGGTATCTGTGGGAGGATCCAGGGTTAGCTCTGTTAAAAACTCTTCCACGTTTTGAAAACGCTGGGCAATGCCTAATAAAGAATCCAAATCTCCAGACCTTTTATTAAAATCATCATATTTGTCTTTAAAAAAAGGACGATACACCGTGATTAAATGCTCTAAAAGCAAAGCGGGGGCCTCCATCATCATTTGGGCTTTTGCAAGGGCCTGGATAAGAGACACCACGGGTTGCTGGTAAGCCTTTCCATCTAGAACATGATACGGAAACGTTTTTAAATCTGACCCTTTCAGAAAGCCCTGAATGCTTAAGGCCGCCTTGGGGCCGATGCCTTCAATCAGGGTTAACACCCTATTCCAACTGATGGTATCCAAAGGGTTCACCACCAAGCGCAAATAGGCCATCAAGTCTTTGATATGCGCTGCCTCAACAAACTTAAATCCGCCATATTTCACAAACGGGATATGTCGGGCTTGAAGTTCTATTTCCAAATCGTTCGAATGCCAGCCAGACCGCATTAAAACAGCAATTTGATTTAAAGGAACACCTTGCTCACGCAATTCTAAAATCTTTTTTGCCACAAATTTAGACTGCTGATTTTCACTGTCTGTTTCCACATAAATGGGCTTATCCCCTCCTTCTTTGTCTGTAAAAAGGGTTTTGCTGTATTTTTCTTTTGCCCCCTGAATAATGGCATTGGTTAAATCTAAAATAGGCTGAGAACTTCTGTAATTTTGTTCTAATTTAATCACTTTGGTGTGGGGAAACAACTTGGGAAAAGCCATGATATTTCTAAAATCAGCCCCCCTAAATGAATAAATACTTTGAGAATCATCCCCCACGGCCATGACATTATGCCGTTGGTTGGCCATCAAACAAATCAATTCAGATTGAATGGCATTGGTGTCTTGGTATTCGTCCACCATCACATAATGGAATTGCTCTTGTACTTTTTGACGAACATGGCTGTGGTTTTGAAGGAGCTGAACAAAATAAACCAGTAAATCATCATAATCCATCACCTTCATTCGGCATTTAAGGTCATGATAAGCATTGGCAATGGCGGCAATATCCGCGGTATAGGTTAAAAACTGAGGATAATCTTGTGTCACCACCTCTTGAATAGAGTGGTTGGTATTTAAAACTTTGCCAAAAATAGCACCTAAAACCTCTTTTTTAGGGAAGCGTTTTTCAGCTGTTGCAAATCCTTTTTCTTTTCTGATCATTTGGATAAGGTCTTCAGCGTCTGCACGGTCTAAAATGGTAAATTGGGCATCATAGCCAATCAGGGGCGCATATTTTCTCAACATCATGTTGGCAAAAGAATGAAAGGTTCCCCCCGCCACATTTTCACATCGTTCATCCAATAAATAAGAAGCCCGTTTCAACATCTCTTGGGCTGATTTTCTGGTAAAGGTCAGCAATAAAATTTGATTAGGCAAGGTGCCAGATTCAATGAGCCTTGCCACACGGTACACCAACGTTTTTGTTTTTCCAGATCCTGCCCCTGCGATGACCAACAAAGGGCCTTCGTTAAACAATGCCGCTTGTTGCTGCATGGGATTTAATTCTTGAAGGATTTGTTCTTGAATAGTCATTTGAAATGAAGATACCCGCGAGATAGCCAAAATGGCAACCCCTTGTATGTGAGAAAAAAAGAACCCTTAAAAAAATTGAAAGTCCTAAAAATGTGTAGTTTAATTTCTAAAATTCCAAATTGTTTCCAACTCTTTACATAAAAAAGACACTCTTAAAATTTGTGGTAAAAAAGGACCTATAATTTCATGACATTTAAAAGACTCTCTAGTCCTGACGGCACCCTCTTCTGCCCTCAAAACGTTATGATTAAAAAACCTCTCTTAGACCCTTTTGGATGGCAATACCCCTCTGTGAAAACAATATACTTGTCCATGCTTTATTTATTCAATTTAATTCAAAACATCGGCAACTTGCCTTCCTTTATTTTCATCAAAAACCCTGATTGTTACAATCAAAGCAGTACCCCATCCCCTAAACTCTACGTTGAGACACCCATAGAAAAAAATCAGCCTTTTGATCAAACTAACATCTGTTTATTGTTGGCAAATACCGCAGGCTTAATGCTACTTGCAAGTGCCTGGATGGCCTATAAACACCGTCTCTTTTTTCAACCCCCTCATAAGCTTCATCGAAAATATCCAAGCATTACTTTGATGTCGCCCGAAATGATTCACTTTAGCCATTTAACATTTCTATTGAATATGCTCAAAGAATTAGGATCTGGAGAAGCCAATCAAAATGTCAACCCTTATCTAAAAAGGGTTAATACCAGTATCACCTATCTGAATATAGGCAGTCTGCTGATTCAAGGGATCATCTCAAGCATTTCTTTAATCACCCCATTCAATCTAGACCAGCACCTCACAAACACCTCTCATCGAATATTAAAAAAATTATTAGAAAATCCACCCAACCTTTCTGCTATAAAATACAAAAATTTAGAAGAAAAATGGCTAAAAAACCGATTAAAAAAATTACAAGAATGCGGCTTTCATTCTCATGTTATTTTAAACCTGCTTGAAGCACTAAAAACTGAACCTGAAGAAGCTTCCTATTTAAAAGATTTTTTAAATGATCTAGGATCCTTAAAAAAGGACTATAGTAAAAGGAAGCTCACTCCCAGCGCTGTTGGAAGTGAGCTTCCTTAATGCTTGTGTCACCCTGTATGTTTCACATTGAAAAAGGATTAAAAAAATCTACCTACACTTTTTTAAAAAATATCGTTGATTTTGTCTAATCTTTATTTTGAAAGGAAGATCATGGTATAAACCATGCCTCAAGCATTTAAACCTCAAAAAAAATTAAATATAAAATTTTAACTTGTAAAAAAACACACTAAAACGAATTAAAAAAGGGGCCCCCATGACATTTTTAAAAACAATTGCATTGCCAAGAAATGATCAGCAGATGACGTCTCCTAAGGCTCCCCAAAGCTGGTTAAGCCCCGCTCAACATCCCCCGAGACCTCCTATGTTTTCCCAAAGAACAGAAGTGATTAACCTGCTTAAACAGGCAGAAAAAGGAACAAAAAACCCTATTTTAGACCCTTTTGGCTGGAATAAGCCCTCTTTACACACCTTGTCTACAATCTTGATTTACGGTCTCAATTTATTTTATAACAGCGTCAACTTTTCTGAAATTTCTTTGGAACAAGATTCAAATTTAACACAAACATACCCTGATTCTTACAGGAAAGAGTCTGCAAGCCTTAACCTTTATGCATTTACTGGCAATACCTTGGGAATATTGGCATTGGGCATTTTGTATAGCCTTCACAAAATAGAAAAAATAAACAAAGACCATACCATCACCATGGTTCCCCAAAATATAAAAAATTTATTATACTTGCCTATGTTGATTAACACGATATTAGAAATTGTTTTAAGAATAAAAAACCAACCCATAGACCTAGCCAAAACACCTCTTTTAAATACAATCACTCCTTGTATAAATTCAGGAGCGCTCATTTTAAAAACTTTTTTTTATACAATGACGCTTTTAAACGCCCTAGAGCTATCTGCTCAAAATGCTGTTTATGGGGTGGCCTCGCATCGGGTATTAAGCAAATTAAAAGAAATCTTAATCAGTCTAAATCCGAACGGTTTAGCTGATGAAAACCGTGGGCTGAAAGAATTAATTAAAACGAATCAAAGTAAAAGTGCTTACATCGTCTTACACATGGTTGCACACTACTTAGAACATAAACTTGATGTTGAATCCGCTCATACCCCTGATCAGGCATTAGACCTTGTTCCCGATATTGAAGCCGCTCCTCATGGCCAGGCATCAAACCTAATAGCACGGCCACAGCTTGAAGAACTTGAAAGTTCATCTACCAACTCAAGAGTTTTCTGATGGAAAAGAGTAAGAGTTTAAAACCTTAAAAATCTAAAAAAATGAGAAAAGTGCATTAAAAGAAGTCTATCTCAGAATGCGTAAGCAATATGTCTTAAATCTTTTGTTTGATCTTTGAATAAAAATCACGTTATGGTATGAGCCCTAAATAGAGGATTCATTTTAAAAGGAGGCATTATGTCTAAAAATCATTTTAATGATGCACAAAAAGGCAATATGAGAAAAACCATTTTATGGGTGATAGGAGGCACATTGGGAATTCTATTGGTTTTTTATGTCTCTATTCGAAACAGCCTTGTTAATTTATCTGAAACCATTGATGCCTCTTTTGCACAAGTTGAAAACCAAATGAAAAGACGGGCAGATTTAATCCCAAATTTAGTCAGTACAGTCAAAGGATATGCCAATCAAGAAAAAGAAATTTTTGAAAAAATTGCCTTGGCCAGGGCCCAAATGGCAGGTGCAAAAACAGTGGATGAAAAAGTCAAAGCCTCTCAGCAATTTGAATCTACTTTATCCCGATTGTTGGTGGTGGTTGAGAATTACCCAAATTTAAAATCTGATGCGCAATTTACCAGACTCATGGATGAATTAGCCGGATCTGAAAACAGACTTTCTGTTGAACGAATGAGATTCAATGAACATGTTAAAGCCTATAATAAAGAAATTCGATTATTCCCAAAAAATATTGTGGCCCATTTTGCTGGATTTGAAAAAAGGGGTTATTTCGAAGTAGAAGAAAAAGACAAGCAAGTTCCCTCTGTTAAGTTTGAATGAACGTTGGATTTTACGGTTTTGGAAAAATGGCCCAGGCCTTGGTGCCAGGCTTTAAAACAATAGCAACCCTGGGCATGACAGACCCTTCTGATGCCGCAAAAGAAGCCGCCATGGCCTTGGGCATAGACGCCTTAAATCCTGACACATTGTTAAAAAAAAGCGATATGCTGGTCATCGCAGTCAAGCCCCAGCAATTGCCAGAGATTCTGCCTTTTTTAATGTCCTACACGGGCATTTTAATCTCTTTGCTTGCCGGGGTTAAAATAGAAAAAATTTCCAAAACCCATAAAGTGGCAAGAGTGATGCCCAATTTACCTGCAAAATTAAAAGAGGGGATGACCGCGCTTTGTTTCTCAAAAAACATAAAAGCCGAAGAAAAGAAAAAAATAACCTCATTATTCCAAACCACAGGCAAAGTTTGTGTGGTCAAAGAAACAGCCTTAAATGGGGTAACCGCCATTAGCGGTAGCGGACCCGCATTTTTATATGGGCTGACGCAAGGATTAATGAGCCATGCCTCACAGTTTTCATTAAGCCCAGAGCAAATGCGAACCTTATTCGCCCAAACATTGGTTGGGGCTGGAAAAATGATGCTTGAAACCCCAGATCCCGTGGAAGAATTGGCCAAAGCCGTGATGTCCGCAAAAGGCACCACAGAAGAGGGGTTTAAGGTATTAAAAAAAGGACATTTGCTTCAAGCCTATTTAGAGATTGCAAATGCCACATTTTTAAAAGCAAAGGACTTAAACCGATGAGCCTTCATTTTTTAATCAACACCCTTTTTAATGCCTTGAATTTATTGCTTTTTGTTCGGGTTATCTTGTCTTGGGTCCCCAATCTCCCATATCACCCTATCGTTGAAAGCATTTACAAAGTAACAGACCCTTTACTCAAACCTTTTCAAAACCTTTTTCCCACCAATAAATTGGGGATAGATTTTTCTCCTATTTTGGCCTTTATGACCTTAAGTTTAATTCGAAAAATATTATTCATGATTTTTTAAATGTCTTTTTTGTATCTTTTGGCAAATAAAGCCCAACATGACGGACTTTCAATAAAAGCCCAAGGCCAATTAGAGGCCTTAAAAAGGCATGATAATTGGGTTTATTTTATCCATTTGGCAACCATGGGACTGTTTTCATTTCATGTCAAAGCCTTATATACCAGCATAAAATCTCAGCGCATTTTTTTTAGGTATAATCCCAAAGTGCCTTTTTTGGTGTTATGGTTAAGCCTGATCTCTTGGTTTAAACCTGTGTTTTTCGAGCATAATATTTTACTTTACAAAGAGCTTCCCTATTTAAAACGGTACGGCGAGCTGTGGTTGCATTCTGCTTTGCTCATTGGCATGTCCTTTGGGCGGATCACCCATATTTGTGCAAGCGATGAAATTGCAAAAGACCTAAAAAAAAGAGGATTGGACCACACCCAATTTGTTCACAACGGCTATGCGCTACCCAGCCTTTCTTGCCAAGAAAAAGACACTTCACTCATTGAAAAAGCCATGCAATTTAAAAAGGGGAAACTGGCAGTGTTTACAGGTAATGGCTATGCCTGGCATGGCTTGGACAGGGTATTGGGATTAATAGAACAATACCCTTTGCTGCAATTGCTGGTGATTGGTCCTTACCCCAGCACACCCCATCCTCAAGTGCTGTATACAGGCACCCTTAACCAAGCCACACTGTATGCGCTTTATGAATTTGCAGATTTTGCCATTGGCACTTTTGCCTGGGACAGAATTGGAACCACACAAGGCACCCCTTTAAAAAGCAGGGAGTACCTGTGTCATGGCTTGCCCATATTGGTGAATTACGAAGAGGGGGCCTCTGAAATGAAACCCTTGTCTGATTACGTGTTTTCTTATCAAAAAGATGCTTTGGCCTTGGAAAAATTGCTCTGTTTTTCTTATGACAAATCCCACTTAATCAAAGAGGCACGTCAGCACCTGTCTTGGGATGAGGTTTGGAAAGACACGGTGTTAAAAAACACGACGTCTCATTAAAAAGTGTCATCATGGGTTTCAACGCGTTGACATTTTTTTAAAAAAAACATATTTTTATTTTTGTTTTATTTTTTCTCTTATTTTTTCTCTTATTTTTTCTCTTATTTTTTCTCTTATTTTTTCTCTTAAAATATTTCAAAAATATATCAAAAATTTTAATCAACCCATATTAAAAATGAGCATTTTAAAAACATTTAAAATTATATTCTTAGGAGTAGTTCCATGACATTTAAAAAACAATTGGCTACTGAAAAAAGAACAGCATCTTGGATAACAACAAAATCTGCTGAAAGCATAGGCAGCCAAGCAGAAAGTGAAAATCAAGAGTATTTAACAGAAGAATATTCTGAAAGCATAGGCAGCCAAGCAGAAAGTGAAAATCAAGAGCCTTTAATAGACTCTCTTAGACAATGTTTAAAAGAGATTCAAACAGAAAATAGATATTGTTTTGGCCCAAAAAAAAGAGAATTATTCACTATGCTCCCAAGGTTATTGTATATGGCAAACGTTGCTCAAGGTGGCTTATACGCATTTAATGAAAATTTTTCAACACCAACAGGGTCACAAAGTAACGCATATTATGCATTGGCAAAAGAAAGTCATCTTTGGGGATTTGGGATCAACACACTAGGAACTGCGTTTTTAATGGGTTGTCTTTTAAGAAAAGAAAAACAGTCTAAGAATGCTGCATTTACTGGAAACCAGCTACAAATAGGCAGTAAAAAAATAATTCCCCTTTTAATGGCTTCAGCCACAAACCTTGCCATTGAAATCAGTTTGATGATACGTACAAATACCCAACTTCTTACTGATTTTGAACAAGATGCTACAAGAACAAACCTACTCATGCCCGTAGTCTTAGGACAATGGAATGCATTCGCTTTGTTAGTGGCAACGGTAGGTACCCTTTTACATTATTTAAAACCTGAAGGTTGTCTGCTTTTTTTCATGCCTCTGCGTTATCAAGAAGGGGTAAGGTTATCCGGAAAAATTGCAGAATTGACAAACAATGCCTCTACATCAACAGAAGAAGCCCAAGTTAAAGAATTTATGAAAAACCTCCAAAATGTCTCAAAAGAGGCCCTTGTAAACTTAGTTGAAGCTTATGTGAACCACCAAACTGTTTCAATTGGAAAAACAAGCTATAGCTTGCCCCAAAACTTATCCCAAACGTTGTCCCAAATTCAGATTGTCACTGAAGTCAAACCAGTTCCAGAAACCCCCGGAAGCATAACCACTCTGGTAGCACCAGAGAGAACAGAACCCAAAGCTGGAGATGAGACATCAACCGCAGGTCAGACCACTATTAAGCCCCCATTAACACCACCACTTCCGCAATTAGAGACTATAAAAGAAAAAATGCCTCCCCAAGATGATGACATTGAAAGAATGGAACAAGGTGATTCTTCTGATGAAGACACAAGCCCCCATAGTGAAAGAACCAACCTGGCAACGCAAGGCAATACCTCTTCAGTGTCAACAACCACGGATAGTGGAAAGCCTCAAACTTCTTTTAGCCAAAGAAGTAGACATCCAAATTAGGTATCTTAAAAATAAAATTTGAATACTTCGTTAGAAGACAACCCCATACCCATTTAAGCAATGCAAATAAGATAGTCACCCAAAAGGGTTCGTCACAAGGCTTTACTGAATCAAAAATTTTAAAAATTATAAGTAGGATGTCTGGACAATATCCCTTATCCTTCTGAGGATTAGAAAACCTACTCAAGCCCATTTTTCAGGACCCATGAATATTGATATTGTGACCAGCATCCTCAGCAACGCCATTCAATTGGTATTACTGGCCTCAGCACCTAAAGTTTTAAAAAATCCTCCTTTGTGGTTTAGGATTTTTAGAGACTTTTCTTATAAGTTAGGAATAGGCAAAGCGTCTCTTGAAAAATTTCAAAATCAACTCTTTTGGACTCATCAAATACCCGTCGATCAAACAATGCGGAATGCCACAGCCCAAATACAAGTAGTGGCAAGAAAAAAATAATATCACTGTTACATGATATATCATTTGACAAAAGCTTGGCTTTGACTTTGGTTTATCATCAGTAAAGTAGCATGATGGAATGTGGTACACACAATATAAATCATAAATGTAATTGAGGGGATACTTTAGACAAATCCCACTTAATCAAAGAGGCACGTCAGCAACTGTCTTGGGATGAGGTTTGGAAAGACACGGTGTTAAAAAACACGACGTCTCATTAAAAAGTGTCATCATGAATTTCAACACATTGACATTTTTTTAAAAAAAACATATTTTTATTTTTGTTTTATTTTTTCTCTTATTTTTTCTCTTACTTTTTCTCTTATTTTTTCTCTTACTTTTTCTCTTATTTTTTCTCTTATTTTTTCTCTTATTTTTTCTCTTAAAATATTTCAAAAATATATCAAAATTTTTAATCAACCCATATAAAAATGAGCATTTTAAAAACATTTAAAATCATA
>Ga0172372_10007218_pt1 | contig 14973 bp, 12 predicted proteins | sample LakKiv5m_2_FD_114544 | JGI IMG/M metagenome (GOLD analysis project Ga0172372, IMG submission 114544) | Freshwater microbial communities from Kabuno Bay, South-Kivu, Congo - kab_092012_9.5m | ecosystem: Environmental > Aquatic > Freshwater > Lake | place: Democratic Republic of the Congo...
CCAGCGGCCTGAACGGTTCCATCAGGTCATCAACAAGCCGCATCGGATTTTCGTCGTGACTGTGGTGCAACCCGAAGCTCGGGTGCAGCCCCGCAGCCACAACTCCTCTCGCCATACCCGCTCGCGCGACGGTATAGCCATAGTTGAGGAGGCTGTTGATGCCCTCGGCAAAACGGTCGCGCCTGAACTGGCGACCGAACATCAGGGGCCAGTACCGGCGTGCGGCCTGCGCCTCGATATTCTCAGGGTCGCCGCTCCTCACCTCGGAGGTCAGCGCAGCAACCGCCGCCCCTCGCTCGCCGATTTCATCCAGCACTGCGGCTTGTTGCGCCACCTTAGCCCGCACGAGCGATGCCCACAAACGCTTGCGCGTCGGACCGCTCGCCGCCGCCTGCTGCTCGAAGCGCTGCGCTTGACGATGGTGCGTGTCCAGCCCCAGCAGCAAACCGACCGGCAGATGCTTCTGGCTGCACAGCACGAGCGGTATGCCGCCCTCGGCGAGTGCGACCAGCGCACTATTGCTGTAGGTCAGGCCTCTAGCGTGGGCTATCACGGCGCAGACATCGTCAAGAGGTACGCGGCCAAGTACATCTCTTAGCCCAGAAGCTGTCTCCTCTACGACCAGCAGACCGTGCTCGACGGCCAGATGCCGGTGGTCTTCAGCTATCTCGACGATGCGACCGGGCATCTGTTTACCCTAATCGCAAAACCCTACATCGCGCAGGTCACCAATAGGTGACACAGATACGAGTCGGCCAGCGGCTGTTTGGAGCCTACCAGCGCTCTTCGAGGTCAGTACGAAACCATCGTTCGGGTCGTTGTTACGCTTGGCGACATTCGATTCGTGCAGTGGCGCGACTGTCACTTGTCCATCCGAACTTATCTTGACGACTCTGACTGTCTTGAGAGCATCTTCGCCGTTGTATCTAATGACGTCGTTAATCAGCAATCGCATCACCAGTGGCCTGCCCCGCAGACTCTTGTCCTTCCGACGAAGCACTTCTGTCGTGCCAGCCCGCTTCACAGCCTGATAGGCATCAAACGTGCTGACTACCTCGCCTTGCCACTTTCCGTTGTCCGCTCGCACGATTTCGATGCAGTAGTTGCTGTCGCCTTTATAACCCTTGTACGGCTTCGGCGAACCGTCCGGAAGAACACCGTGCCTCGCAAGTTGCGTCGGTTCACTCATCGCAATGACTGAAAGCACCTGTTCCTGCTTCTGCCTCTTCCCGTCAACCCTCTTGTGAGTGACTGCGATACCCCCTTCACGCAGGCCATACGCCGTATCATTGTGCATGGCCCCCTCGTGGCTGTGGTCGGGCCGATGGCTGACCCAGATTCGGTTCACCGCCCGCTCGACGTGGTCACGGTAGGTCGGCCACGGCAGGGGCATGTCGTCAACGAGGCGGTCGAGATGCGCCTGCCGGGTACTCGCACTGGCTGACGCAAATCGCTCCAGCAGGCCCTGATCGGTCACCCCGATGACGCAGGCATCCACCGCATGATGCCGATGATCATTTCGGTTTTTTGCGCCCGTCACGCCGAGCACATCGTTGAGGCCGAACTTGCCGCGCAGCAGCGCTGTCATCCGTCCGGGAATCACTCGCGTCGCCTGCGGGCACATCAGGCTCACATACTCGCGTGCCACCCGACTGAGGTAGCGGGTGTCATTCAATGCCCGGGCCAGAAAATCTTTGTCGTCCCGCAGCCACTGCTGATAGCCGTGTTCAGCAAAGCGGTAACTCTTCTGGCGCGGCATACGTGAGGCACGGACAAGCATCTCTTCATGGCTCCACCCCTGAGCCTCGAAATCCGCACGCGCTTCCCAGGGCGTCCGGTTGCCCTTGATCCGGTTGCCCACTCGGAAGGCCACGGTCTTGTTGTTCAGGCTGTCATCAAGCGTGCGCGAGAACGGCAGAATGTGCTCGATTTCGACCGCATCCGACAGAAGTTCAGCCACGCCAATCTGCTTTCCGCTGTACGGACACCTGCGGTCAAGCGCATCGGCACTCAGCTCCTCCCACAGAATCAGCTTCTGAATGTCTGCCGTCTTGACGGCATGCGTCGGAATCCCGAGCGTGCTGGCCACTGTCTGGCGGCAGCGCTCGTTGCGTTTCTGATTGTCTGCCTGCCGGCGATTCTCGTTGTCGCGCTCCTCCTGGCTCTGCTTCAAGTCGCGGGCCACTTCGAGCACGACCTCGCGCGGATGGCCGTAGCGGTTGATGATCGCATTCACCACCAGTCGCAACTGGTTGAGGCCGATATGCACGGTGGGATTCGCAATCTTCCCATAGCGTTTTTCCGGGGGATCACTCTCGCTACCGGTGCCGAAACCCACATGCCGCTGCAACACCATGCCGTAGTACGGCAGTGCCCGGAAGACATGCCAGGTTCGCAGTTCACCGGTTTCGAGGTTAACACCCTCCAGTTCTATCGTCACGCCCGGTACGGCCGTGTTCGCCTGCAACTGGCTGTGATGGAAACCCGCCAGACGCGCGGCGTCAGCAAAGCTCACCACTGCGTCGGCCAGATGCGGCAGCACACGATCCAGGGCCTGCTGTGACAGGCTGCCATATCCGTCCGGCAAAGCCAGTTCGGCGATGCGTTGCGCCGCGCCTGTTTCACACTGCCAGTGTTGTTCAAGAAACGCGACAAGGGCGGCTTCGCTCTCTTCCTCGACTAGCCTCGCAACGATGGCATCCTGCTGGGCGAGCGTGAGGCTGAACCACCGGTCGCCAAAGTGCTGTGCTTTCGCCAGGATGGCCGTGGTCAGGTTACCCTTCAATTCCGAGCGCTTGACGTCCTCCAGATTGAATCGGCTGTCTCCGGAAAGCTTTAGCAGTTTCCGCATCGAATCGAATTTGACCTTGGCACGGCGTTCGAGAGCGTGCACCAGCGTGTCACGCTCGGCGAGGGTCAGCGGACGCTCAGAGAGCAGGGCATCCACGATTCGAAGGTTATTCACCTCCTGATAGATGCGAAAGCGCTGTGTCGAGGGCAGTGCCAGTGGCGCGCGAGGGTACTCCGGCAGCAGGGTGCAGCGCCCTGGCTCGACCGGCCGAAGCCGTCGCTGAAAGAGCAGCGTGTCCTTCAGGGCCGCTCGGGCCGTCTCCGTAAACAACGCGGGCGTCAGGCGTGCCTGAGCCTTCCAGATTGCGTCGAACTCCTGCTCAACCATGGCTCTGTCGATATACAGGTCGTAGCGCTTGTCGAGCCGGGCCTTTCCCTCGGGCGTTGTCAGGCGCAGTTCCCTGTAGCGCGCCCGCACGGGCTGCCCATCCCGCATCCTGTGCCACAGATACTCCCCAACGGTTCTGGCCTGCGGTGCTGTCCCGTCACCGTGCAGGATCTTCCGCGTGTCGGCAATGGCCTGTTTCAATGGCGTGGCGTCGCTGTCCTTCTTGTCAGTGCGACGATTGCTCTTGAAACCGCGGCGCTGGTTGAGGTGGAACAGGGCCCGTGCAAACTCGGCACCCGTCAGAGGATCATCCAGCGCTCGTGCACGTAACTCGTAGGGGTTCAGATCAACCAGTTGCTTTCGTACTGCCGCATCCTCGGGGAAGAATCCGAAATCGACCAACTGCCGCATCAGGCGGGCTTTACGGCGCAGCATGCGGTCACGCCTGCGGCGCATAGCCCGAGCCGCACGGCGGTCAACGGCCAGCGAGGCTTTGTCTTTGGGGCGCCGCCCATCCGAGAAGATGCGGACCCCCGCGCGGATGACCGCACATGGGGTGCCCTGCGAATCGAGACGTATCATGGCCCACCCTATCGACGTGCTGCCAAGGTCGAGGGCCAGGCGATAGTGCATGGTGGGAAGGGCATCGCGAACAGCGGTTTGTTGAGAAGCCTTTGGGTGTGTCATACTTCGGTTCTAGCAACTTGGGATATGCGCTCTGGACGCTAACAAGCTGAAAGATGCACCAGATGCAGGGGCCGCTACATGCGGCCCCTTTTTCGTTTCGGCAGTTGTGACTGTTCCAGAAGTATAGGCACGAGCGTTCCCACTCGGAACCCGTTTTTCAGGATCGGGAAAAAGTACTCACATCTTTCCTAGCTGTCGATGCTTGAGCGAACAGCGCCGCCACAGTCAGAGTCGCTAGTGGTGACGGCCGTCAGGGCCAGCCGTCTCGACGACGTGTAGCCGCCCCGCCCCACCCGCAACTAGCGCATCTGCAACGCGTCGTACGCCTGCGTCACCCGCGCGACCGCTTCGTCGAGTGTGTCGGCCTGCACCGTCAGGTGCCCCATCTTGCGACCGGTGCGCGGCTCGGCCTTGCCGTACAGGTGCAGTGCGACGCCCGGTACCGCCAGTGCCGCAGCCCACTGCGGGTCGCCGCCGGCCCACACATCGCCCAGCAGGTTGATCATCGCCGCCGGCCGATGCTGCATTGTGGAACCCAGCGGCAGGCCGCACACCGTGCGCACCTGCTGCTCGAACTGGCTCGTCGCACACGCCTCAATCGTGTAATGCCCCGAGTTGTGCGGTCGCGGCGCAATCTCGTTCACCAGCAGCCGCCCGTCGCGCGTGACGAAAAATTCCACGCAGAGCACGCCCACATAGTCGAGCGCGTTCATCACGCGGCGCGCCAGCGCACTCGCCTCGGCCGCCACCGTGGCCGACACCCGTGCCGGTGCCATGGTGAGGTGCAGGATATGATGCCGATGCACGTTCTCGACCGCGCCGTAGTCAGCCATTGTGCCGTCGGCACCGCGCGCCGCCACCACCGACACCTCGCACGCAAAGTCGATCACCTGCTCGACAATCGCCTCGCCCCCGCCCAGTTGCGCCCACACAGCAGCGACATCGCGTGCGTCATGCACACGCTGCTGGCCCTTGCCGTCGTAGCCGAACGCCGCGGTCTTCACAATCGCCGGCACGCCCACCACTGACAGCGCCGCACGCAACTCGTCGGCAGAGGTCACGCGCACGCACGGGGCCACCGGAAATCCCTGCGCCTGCAGGAAGGCCTTCTCGCGCGCACGCTGCTGTGTCGTATGCAGCGCCGCACCGCTCGGGCGCACCACCGCGACCTCGGCCGCGGCCGCCGCCGCCTCCGCCGACACATTCTCAAATTCCATCGTCACGACGTCGACCGCCGAGGCGAAACGACGGATGGCGGCGAGGTCGTCATACGAACCGGTCACTTCGACGTCGGCCACCTGGCCGGTCGGAGAGTTGGTGTGAGGAGAATACGTGTGGACGCGGTAGCCCATGCGACGGGCCGCCAGCGCGAACATGCGGCCCAGCTGGCCGCTGCCCAGCACACCGATCGTGCCGCCCGGCAGCACCCGGTCAATCACGGCAGCTCGGCCGCCCGCACCTGCGCGGTCTGCTCAGACCGGAAGGCGCGGAGGCGTTCGGCAAGCTCAGGGCGCGATGTGGCCAGAATCGACACCGCCAGCAGGCCCGCGTTGGTCGCACCCGCCTTGCCGATCGCCAGCGTCGCCACCGGCACGCCACCCGGCATCTGCACTATCGACAGCAGCGAATCGAGCCCCTGCAGCGCGTGGCTCTGCACCGGCACGCCCAGCACCGGCAGCACCGTGTGCGCCGCCACCATGCCCGGCAGGTGTGCCGCGCCACCTGCACCCGCAATGATTATCTGCAGACCGCGTGCCTCGGCCGTCGACGCAAACTCGGCCATCCACTGCGGAGTGCGGTGCGCCGAAACGACAGCTTTTTCGTAGGGAATCTCAAACCGCTCGAGCATCGTCACCGCGGCCGACATGGTGTCCCAGTCGGAGGTTGAGCCCATGATGACGGCAACAAGGGGCGTGACAGCAGTCGGCATGGAGGAAGAAGACGCTCAGCAGTATAGTGCAGTCATGATCATCCGCCCGCTCGTCGCGCTCGCCTGCAGCCTCAGCCTGCTGACTGTCGTGCCGCTGGCGCAGGCCCCCCAGGCCCCGGCCACCATCACGGTGCCCTACACCGAGTTCACGCTCGCCAACGGCCTGCATGTCATCCTGCACCGCGATCCCACCGTGCCCGTGGCCGCCGTCAATGTCTGGTATCACGTCGGCTCAGGCCGCGAGAAGCCCGGGCGCACCGGCTTCGCGCATCTCTTCGAGCACGTGATGTTCGAAGGCTCAGAGCATGTCGCCGAAGGCCAGTTCGACAGCTGGCTCGAGGCCGCCGGCGGCAGCAACAACGGGTCAACCTCGGAAGACCGCACCAACTACGTCACCGACGTGCCCAGCAACGCGCTCGAGCTGGCGCTGTTCCTCGAATCCGATCGCATGGGCTATCTGCTGCCCACCCTCACGCAGGGCAAGCTCGATGGTCAGCGCGATGTGGTCAAGAACGAGAAACGCCAGCGCGTCGACAATGCGCCCTACGGGCAGGCCTTCGTCGAGCTGACCTCGATGCTCTACCCGAAGGGGCATCCGTACAGCTGGCCGGTCATCGGGTCGATGGAAGATCTCTCGGCCGCGCAGCTCGACGATGTGCGCGAGTTTTTCACGACGTATTACGCACCCAACAACGCCAGCCTGGTGATCGCGGGTGACATCGACATCGCGCAGACGCGCACGCTGGTCGAGAAGTGGTTCAGCGCCATTCCCCGAGGGAAGGATGTGTCGCCGCTGGTGACGCAGCCCGTACAGCTCGAGGGCGTCGTGCGCCGCACCATTACTGATCGTGTGCAACTGCCGCGCCTCTACATGGCCTGGCACACGCCGGCGTTTTACGCGCCCGGCGACGCGGCCATGGACATGATCGGCGGCCTGCTCACCGGCGGGAAGAATTCGCGCCTCTACAAGCGCCTCGTGTACGACCTGCAGATGGCGCAGGATGTTTTTGCGGCGCAGCAGTCATCTGCGCTCGGCAGCACCTTTCTCGTCGTGTCGACCGCGCGGCCCGGGCAGTCGCTCGAAAAGATTCAGGCGGTCATCGACGAGGAGATCGCCCGCCTGCAGCAGCAGCCGCCCGAGGCGCGCGAGATGATGCGCGTGCTCAACCAGACCGAGGCATCGTTCTACCGCCGCATGGAGCGCACAGCAGGCTTCGGCGGCAAGGCCGATCAGCTCAACGGCTATTACGTCGCCACCGGCATGCCCGATTTCTTCGAGGAAGATCTCGCACGCTACCGCGCGCTGTCGCCCGCCGACATCCAGTCGGCTGCGGCCCGCTATCTGCCTGCCACGCGCCGCGTCGAACTCAGTGTGATGCCGGCCACCCCGGCGGGAAAGTAACGCGATGACTGCCATGTTCATGACCCGTCGCATCCGTCCCCTCATCGTCTGTGCACTGGCGCTGGCCGCCGCTTCGGCCGTGACCACCCTCCGCGCACAGGGTCCCGACCGTCGCCAGCCGCCGCCGCTGGGCCCGCCCCCGGCGCTGCGCCTGCCGGCCGTGCAGAAAGGCACGCTGGCCAACGGCGTGCCGCTGTGGCTCATCGAGCAGCATCGTGTGCCGCTGGTGCAGGTCAATGTGCTGCTCAGAGGCGGCAGCAGCCTCGATCGGGCCGGGCGCTACGGCATGGCCAGCCTCGTGGCGGCCATGCTTGATGAGGGCGCGGGTTCGCGTTCGTCGCTCGAGCTGGCCGACGCCGTCGAATTTCTCGGGGCCGAGCTCAGCACCAGCAGTTCGGTCGACTACAGCGCCATCCGCATGTCGTCACCCGTCAGGAATCTCGACGCCGCTCTGCCGCTGATGGCCGATGTGCTGCTGCGTCCCACGTTCCCCGCAAACGAGCTCGACCGACTCAGGAAGGAGCGGCTCACCGCACTCGTGCAGGCGCAGGATAATCCCGCAGCCATCATCGGGTATGCGTTCCCCCGCGTGGTCTTCGGGCCCGCGCACCGCTACGGCACGCCAGCCACCGGCCTGGCCCCGGCGCTCACCGCCATCACGCCTGATGATGTGCGGGCGTTCTACCGCGAGCACTACACGGCCGGTCATGCGGCAGTGGTGGTGGTCGGCGACATCACCCTGGCCGACGCGAAGGCGCGCCTCGACCGGGCCTTCACCGGCTGGAGCAGCACGGCCGGTGCCGCACCGACAGCCGCCCCCATTCCCACGGCCCCGCAGCTGACGCGCCGCGAGGTGGTCATCATCGACAAGCCCGGTGCGGCACAGTCGCAGATTCGCATCGGCTGGGTAGGCGTGCCGCGCTCCACAGGCGAGTACGCGATCCTTCAGGTGCTCAACACCATCCTTGGCGGGTCGTTCACTTCGCGCCTCAACCAGAATCTGCGCGAGCGGAACGGTTACACCTACGGGGCCTCGTCGGGCTTCGACATGCGCACGTCGGCGGGACCCTTCCTCGCCGGTGCAGGCGTGCAGACCGACAAGACCGCCGAGGCGCTCCGCGAGTTCTTTGTCGAGCTCGACGGCATCAGGAAGCCCGTGCCGGCCGCAGAGCTCGACAAGGCAAAGAACTATGTGGCGCTCGGCTTCCCCGCCGAGTTCGAAACCTCGCGCGATCTCGCGCAGAAGCTCGAAGAGATGATCGTCTTCTCGCTGCCCGATGACACGTTCCAGTCGTTTGTCGGTGCCGTCACGCGCGTGACAGCCGCCGAGGTGCAGCAGGCCGCCGACCGGTACATCCGCGGCGATCGCATGGCGGTCGTGGTGGTGGGCGACCGCAAGGTCATCGAGCCCGGCATCGCGGCCCTCAAGCTGGGACCGCTGCGCGTGGTGCCCGTCGAGGAGTTCTTCAAATAGCACCCCTGGTGATCATCGGCGCCGGGGCCGCTGGCCTCGTCGCCGCCCTGTTCGCGGCCGAGGGGCCGGTGCCTGTGGTCGTGCTCGAAGGCACGGCCGACGGCGGACGCAAGATTCTCATCAGCGGCGGCGGCCGGTGCAACATCCTGCCCGCCGCCATTCAGCCCGAGCGCTTCGTCACCGACTCGCCACCGGCGATCCTGCGCGGCGTGCTGCGCTCGTGGCCGCTGGCCGGCATGCAGCGCTTCTTCGAGCACGATCTCTCGCTGCCCCTGGCGTTCGAGGCCGACACCGGCAAGTGGTTCCCCGCGTCGCACAAAGCACGCGATGTCCGTGACGCGCTCGTCCGCACGGCGCGCACGCGCGGCGTCGATCTCCGCTGGAGCACCCGGGTCACCAGCCTCGACCGCGTCGGCTCGCAGTGGCGCATCGGCACCACGACCGGAACGTTCGACGCCAGCCGCGTCATCGTGGCGACCGGTGGCCTCTCGGTACCTGCCACCGGGTCTGATGGCCTGGGCCTGTCGCTGGCCCGCCAGCTGGGCCTGCCGTGTCACCCCACCTATGCCGCACTCACGCCGCTCACCTGTGACGATGAGCGGCTGCCCGGGCCGTGGAAGGCCGGGGCGCTCGCCGGGGTATCGCTGCCCGTACGGGTGCGGGCCCGATGGAACACCCTGCGCGCCGACGCCGCCGGTGGCTTTCTCTTCACCCATCGCGGCTACAGCGGACCGGCGGTGCTCGACGTCTCGCACGTCTGCGTGCGCAGCCTCGAGCAGGGCACAGGCGATGCCCTCGCGAGTCTGCAGCTGGCCTTCACCGACCGCTCAGAGGACGACTGGCACGGGCGCCTGCAATCAGGCGATCAGCTCGCCGCCACCGTGCTGGGACGCGCCCTGCCTGATCGGCTCGTCACCGCCCTGATGCATACCGCCGGCGTGCCTGTCGATCGCCGTGTCTCATCGCTGCGCCGCGACGAACGCATCGCGCTGGTGCGCGCGCTGACGCAGCACGCACTGCCGTGGACCGGACACGAAGGGTATCGGAAGGCCGAGGTCACCGGTGGCGGTGTCGCACTCGACGCGGTGCACGGAGGCTCGCTCGAGGTACGCACACAGCCCGGCCTGCATCTCTGCGGCGAAGTGCTCGACGCCTTCGGTCCCATCGGCGGGCATAACTTCGCCTGGGCCTGGGCCACCGGACGCCTTGCGGGTCTCGGCGCCGCGAAGGCTGCGGCGGCAGACGGATTGCTATACTGAGGCGCCTTCACGTGGCCGCCTTCCTCGACGATCTGCAATCGCTGCCCTCGGTGGTCGCCGTCGAGCTGCGTCCGCCACGCGCCGAACTCGAGGCAGGCGCCGGCATGGATGCCTGGATCGACCTGCACCACTCGGTGCGGGCCCTGGCCCGGCAGGACATCCGGGTGATGGTGACCGACAGTGCCGTCGGAGCGCAGGAGGAAAACAACCTCAGGCACCTGGTCGCCAACCTCGGCGATGCCGTCCCGCGCAACCGCATCGTGCCGTTCCTCACGACCAAGCACTCGCTCGACTACTGCCTGTCATATGCCGACCAGGCCGTCGAGCACGGCTTTCCGGCGCTGGTGATTCTCGGCGGCGACAAGCACGTCGGCCGTCCGCGCGTGGTGGAACACGCCTGGCAGCTGCGCGCCCTGCTGCGGGCGCGCCACCCCCAGCTGCAGCTCGGCGGCTGGGCCAACCCGGTCGCCGACCCTATCGCGCAGGTCCGGTTCCTGCGTGACCCGCAGGCACACGCCGATTTCTTCCTGACCCAAATCGTCTCGCACCACCAGCAGGCCGAGATCGACGCGTTCCTCAACGAAGCCGCACGCACCGGCCTCGACGCGCCCGGCGTCTTCGGCGTGTTCTATTACCGCAGCGCCAACGCGCGCACGCTGCAGACACTCAGCCAGTTTCTGCCCGTGCCGGTCGATGCGCTCACACGCGAGTTCGCCACAGGGGCCACACCCGCCACCATCTGTGCCCGCACCATCCGGGCCCTGCGGCACGCAGGCGCACGACACGTCTACATCAGTAACCTGCCCCAGCGCGGCACCCTGCGTGTGCTGCAGTCCATCCTCGATCAGGTCTAGGCATCACCCATGGGTATCTCGCTCGATTCCATTCCCCTCTCAGCCATCGTCCGCATCCGCGACCTGATGTACAAGGTCGACCGCCCCTTCAGGCTCGACCAGGGCGACGTCTCGTTCGATGCACCGGAATCGTTCAAGCAGGGTGTGCGCGAGGCACTGGAACGCAATCACACGCACTATCTGCCCACCGTCGGGGTGCCCCGCCTGCGCGAGCTGCTGACCGACAAGCTGAGGCAGAAGAACGGTATTCCCGTCGACTCGGCCGACGAAGTGCATGTGACCAACGGTGGCACGCATGCCATGTATGTGGCGATGCAGGCCCTCCTTGAACCCGGCGACGAAGTCATCGTGCCCGATCCCGAGTGGCCGCCCACCATGGCCATTGTGCGCGCCGCACACGCGGTGCCCGTGGCCGTGCCGCTGCACGAATCGCTCGGCTGGCGATGGGATCTCGATGCCCTCGAGCGCGCCATCACACCGAAGACGCGCGCCATCTATCTCAACTCGCCCAACAACCCCACAGGCGGCATGCTGACGCGCGCCGATCTCGAGCGCATCGCGGCCATCGCCACCGAGCGCAACCTGTGGGTGTTCAGCGACGAAGCCTACGAGGATGTGGTCTTCCGCGGCACGCACATCAGCATGGCCTCGCTGCCCGGCATGCATGCACGCACCATTTCGCTCTACACCTTCAGCAAGACCTACGCCGTCACAGGCGTGCGCCTGGGCTATTTCGTCATTCACGACCCCGAAATCCGGGCGCGGGCGCTCAAGGTGCTGATGTACACGACGAGCAACGTCAGCTCGCTCGTGCAGTACGGCGCCATCGGTGCACTGGAAGGCCCGCAGGACTGCATCACCGCGTTCCGCGACGAGTTGCAGGCGCGGCGCGATTTGTTTTTCGAGGGCATCGTCTCCGCGGCCCCCGGCATCCTCACCGGCACGCCGCCCGATGCGGCGTTCTACGCGTTTCTCCGCATCAACTCCGACTGGGCACGCGACGCGGGCATCACGGGCGAGTCGCTGTCGTGGGCCATGGCCGAGCATCTCATCCGCGGGGCCCGCATTGGCTGCGTACCGGGCGTCGACTTCGGTGCGGCGTCCGAAGGCTATCTGCGCTTCTGCACCTGCCGCAGCCGCGAAGAGCTGACCGGCGCCCTGGCCTCGATGAAGGCACTGCTGACCGGGCACCCCCGGGCATTAGCGTCATGGAACTGACCGGGCGCGTCGCACTCATCACCGGGGGCCGCCGCATGGGCGCGGCCGTCGCCCGTCGCCTCGCCCAGGGGGGCGCTGATGTCGCTCTGGTGTACCGGGAGTCGCGCGACGCCGCGGATACGGCCGCCGACGAGGTGCGCGCCCTCGGACAGCAGGCCATCACCCTGCATGCCGACCTGGCCGACCCCGATGCATGCACCCGGGTCGTCGCCGCCACGCACGCTGCGTTCGGGCGCCTCGACATCCTGGTCAACATGGCGTCGATCTATCCCCAGATCGCCTTCGATGCCCTGACCGTGGATCACTGGGACGCACAGCTCAACGTCGACGCCCGCGCCGCGTTCCTCTGCGCCCGTGCCGCCGTGCCGCTCATGCGCCACAGCGGCGGTGGCCGCATCATCAACGTCTCCGACTGGACCGCCGCCAGCCGCCGTCCTCGCTATCTCGGCTATCTGCCGTACTACGTCGCCAAACACGCCGTCATCGGCCTCACCGAGGCCCTGTCACTGGAACTGGCGGCCGACCGCATTCTCGTCAACGCCGTGGCACCGGGCCCCATGATCCCGCCCGACGACATGGCCCCGGAGGAACAGGCCACTGTCACCCGCGTGACTCCACTCGGTCGCTGGGGCGGCGCCGACGAAGTCGCTCAGGCCGTCTGTTATCTCATCGCCTCGGACTTCGTCACCGGCGAAACCATCCGGGTGGATGGCGGACGCCATATCCAGTAGACTTTTCAGGCCCATGAAACTGTCCGTCATCATGCCTGCCTACAACGAGCAGGCCACCATCCGCCTCATCGTCGATCGTGTGCTCGCCGTAGATCTCGGTCCCGTCGAAAAGGAGCTGGTGATTGTCGACGATGGGTCGCAGGATGGCACGCGCGACATCCTGAAGACACTGGACGGGCAGCGCGGCGTGCGCGTCTTCATGCAGCCCGTCAACCAGGGCAAGGGCGCCGCCGTGTGGCGCGGCATGCGCGAATCGACGGGCGACATCCTCATCATCCAGGACGCCGACCTCGAGTACGACCCGGCCGAGTACCCGGCGCTCATCGCCCCGATCCTCAACGGACAGGCCGATGTCGTCTATGGGTCACGCTTCCTCGGCTCGCCGCGCGGTCACCGCGTGCTCTATTTCTGGCACTCGGTCGGCAACAAGCTGCTGACCATGCTGTCGAACATGTTCAGCGACCTCAATCTCACCGACATGGAAACCTGTTACAAGGTCTTTGTCCGTGACGTCGCCCTCAAGCTCGACATCCAGATGAAGGATTTCGGCATCGAACCTGAAATCACCCAGAAAGTCGCACGCATGCGTGCACGCGTCTACGAGGTACCCATCTCGTACCACGGCCGAACGTATGAAGAGGGGAAGAAGATCGGCCTCAAGGATGCGTTCAAGGCCGTCTATACGATCCTGAAGTTCTGGCGCTGGACGCCTCCGGCGTCTCACAGCTGACCGACACGCCCCTCATCCGAGGAGCGTGTCACCCGATCAACAGAGAGACGCTCAGAGCGGCTCGCTGGCCGCGACGCCTGCGTGATACTCGGTGTACACAACAACCGGAATCGGCAGGTCACCCAGGTGCTGCTCGATTAGCGGGCGTACGTCCTTTTTTCGCGCAACGCGAGTGCGAGACCGCGATCGAATGGATCGTTGGGAGCAATGCCGTGTGCAATGGCCTGCGCGCGGGTGAGCAGAATGTCGCCTGAAACTTCGTGAATCATCGGAACAGAACCTCGCAGGAAGACCACGGGCAGGCTACCCGCGGTCTTCCCGAGAGTCACTTGCGCGTTACGACAGCACCTTGATGACGACGCGGCGGTTCTGCGCGCGGCCATCGCGGGTGCGGTTCTCGGCAGCCGGCTTGCGCTCGCCGTAGCTGATGGTGCTCATCTTGTGCAGCGGAATCTGGTGCTGCTCATACAGATACCGCTTCACTGCGTCGGCGCGCTGCAGGCCGAGTGCCTCGTTGTACTGCTCGTCGCCCACGTTGTCGGTGTGGCCTTCAATCTCGATCCACACATTCTTGCGGTCACCCTTCACGCGCGCCACCAGCTGGTCGATCGCCTGCTTGGCACCGTCAGGGAGGTCGGCCGTGCCGAACTGGAACTTGCCGCTGTCCTCGCTGATCACCGTTTCGAGAATCAGCTTGCGCGTTTCAGCTTCGAGGGCTGCCGCACGGGCGTCGGCCTGCTTGCCTGCGGCCTGCGCGGCCTGAGCCTGGCCCGCCGCCGCGTCTGCCGCCTTCTGTGCGTTGCCGGCCGCCGTGCCTGCGGCGGCCGCTTTCCCGTCAACATCCGAGATCTTCTGCTCGTTCTGCTTCACGCGCTCCTGAGTCTCTTCGAGCGACGTGCCCAGGGTGCCCACCTTCTCGTTCACATCACCAACCGACTCGCGCACAAACCCCTTGGTCGCACACGCCGGCGCCACCACGAGCACACCGAGCGCCACTATCACTGCCATCAGCTGTTTACGCATACGCACCTCCAGAAACCCCTGACCGTCTTGTGTGTCAGGCGCGCGGTCAGGGCCGCGGCGCCTGCAGATATCCGCCACGCGCACGCACCGAGTGCGTCGCCGTGGACGTCCGGACCTCGATCGGATGCCACCCCGGCCCGTCGAGGGCTTCGAACCCCAGCACATACTGCTGCCGCAGCTCGTCGACCATCTCTCGCGCGACCCGACGCGCCGCCAGCGGATCACTCGCATACCGCAGCGCGCCACCGGTCCATCGGGCCAAGTCCGAGACACTGCCCGCCGGCGTCGTGCGGCCGGCCTGTGGCGTCGCCCGATCAGAAGCCGGGTCGTCAATCGGCAGCACCAGCGCAATCACATACACCGGCACGTCAATCGCCGAGGCCTGGCCCGACACCTCGGCCGGCGTGTACTGGCTCGACGTATCCACGCCGTCAGTCAGCACAATCACCGCCCGCCGGGGATGCGTCCGCGCACCCACGCGCGCCGC
>Ga0172372_10007219_pt1 | contig 14973 bp, 9 predicted proteins | sample LakKiv5m_2_FD_114544 | JGI IMG/M metagenome (GOLD analysis project Ga0172372, IMG submission 114544) | Freshwater microbial communities from Kabuno Bay, South-Kivu, Congo - kab_092012_9.5m | ecosystem: Environmental > Aquatic > Freshwater > Lake | place: Democratic Republic of the Congo...
CCGCGATGGCGCCACCGCCCTCGCTTGGTTGACACAGTATGCGGCCACCGGGTGGTGGGGTGGACGCGCCACACTCACAGACCTCTTGAGCGGTATCAGCGAAAGCATCGCTTGGCCACTGGGGGCCACGTACGGCATCGTCACCCTCACCCTCAGCTTGGCCCACCTGCGCATCCAGCCCCTCCGGAGCGAACATGCCTGGATGTGGACGTGGATTCTCGTCTACGCCGTTTTTTTTACTTGGTGGGAACCCGACAACATTGAGTTCTGGATTGCACTCTGCCCACTCGGCATCCTGCTGTTGCTTGCCCCCTTACGTCACCAGCCACGCTGGAGTATCGGCTCCTGTCTAGCCCTCGGGGTCGCCCTCTTGACCATGCACACCAACTGGTTGGCCATCACACAACGCGGAGATGCCAGCCGCGACCTGCAACGCGACATCGCCCGCTACATCGTCGACCAGAGCAGTGCCGGCGACCTCGTGCTGATTCCCGATGGTCTGTTGGAGCTCTACTTGCCCTACTACCATCAACGTGAACACCTACAATCGGTGAATGCGGCCATCAGCTCACACGGCTCATGGGAAGCCGCCTGTGCGCACATCCGCGCTGATATCGCCCAAAGTCAACAAGCCGGACACGCCGTCCTCATCGCGCAAGATTTCTTGGTACCCAGCCCCATCATGCAACAGCGCTTCGGGCTAACGGCCGATGCAGTGGCGCAATGCATGCCCGAAATCACCGCCTGGAGCACTCCCCTGCCCAGCCGAGCACCCATTCCCGTCTACCAGCGGATTGCACCGCCAGCCGAGCAACTCAGCAAGCAACGCTGGCAGGCGTTGTCCCACGCACCACTCGGTTGGCAACTCAGCAACGCCAGCCCAGACCCGACGTCACAACCCGGCTGGTGGCTACAGGTGGCCAGCGACCCGGTGCTCGTCAGTCCCATCCTCGATGTCCCCATGCCGACCGCCATTGCGGTACAACTCGAGCCCGTAGCCACCGCCGATCGACAGGCACAGCTGTTTGTGGCAGTGGCACTCAACCAGTTCGCGGAACCACAGTCGCTCCGTTGGGAGATTCCAGCCGATGCCAGCGAGGTCATCCTCGACCTGCGCCAACTCCCCGATTTGCCACCGCGCCTCCTGCAAATCCGCCTCGATCCGGTGGCCGATGGGGGCAGCGGCAGCGTCCGCGTCACCGGGATCCGCATCATCCCCTAGACGCAACTCAGACCAGCGCGCAAGCGTCTTACAAAAGAAGCTTTTTTGTACAACGTGACCAAACTTCGCTGTGGTAGAAAGGTATCATATGCCCGCAATTATCATCGCCTTGTTCTTGTGGTCGCTCTGGGGCAGCGGATTTGCACCGTTGCCACGCGCCCAAGAGCGCAACGGCTTTGCTCCTACCAGTTGTGGTGAAAACGCTCCAACGTCGCGACCTGCTGAATGCGGCGACGTAGTGTTGCCCCTCTATCCTGATCAACCGGAGCGCAAAAAATGGGTCAAACTGCCCGTCATGATCGTACAGGCTCGCACCCAGCCTGCCACCCAACCGCCACTCTACCTGCTCCAAGGCGGGCCCGGCGGCGACACCATTGATACGTTTACATATTATGTCGACAAAAACCCCGATTATCTCCCCTCCGATCGCGACATCGTTTTTTATGAGCCCCGAGGCAACCGAAACGCGACTCCATCGCTGGAATGTAGCGAATTTGATGCACTGACCTTGGCGTATCTCACACGACCGCAAGCCGATGACGAATACGCCCGTGACCAAGCCTTAGCGTGGCAACAGTGTACCGCCCGCCTGAACGCCAGCGGCGTTGATTTACGCGCATTCAACAGCATCAACATGGCTGCTGATGTCATTGGGGTCGCCGACGCCCTTGGCCACGACACCATCAATCTCTACGGCGTCTCCTACGGATCACTCGTGGCACAACACGTCGCTCGCATGCATCCAGAGCGCCTTGATACCCTTCTTCTCGACGGTGTGGTACCACCACACGTCAACTGGAGCTCGCAAGTGGCCATGTCCAGTGATACATCACTCAAAGCCATGTTTGCGGACTGTGAGCAGGATCCTGCCTGCCAATCTGCTTATCCAAATTTGCGCCAGCGCTATGTGGCGCTCATTGATGCATTCAACGCGAGCCCGGTTTCCATGCAACTTGTGGACTTCATGACGGGCGAACCACACGACGCCATCCTTGATGGTGACGACTTGGCGGGCATTTTCTTCCAGATGATGTACGACGACACCTTTGTGGGCACAATGCCAATCTTTATCACACAAATCGAGCAGGGTGATTACACGGCCCTCAAGGATTTAACCAGTATCATCATCTTTTATGATTCGATTAGTGATGGCATGTACGCCAACACGGTCTGTAGCGAGCGAAGCCTGGCAACGGCCTCTGAGTACGTCATCCCCGCCGACCCCGTGTTGCCCACCGAACCACAAGATATCATGGACGAAATCGCTGCCAATCAAGCGCGTTGTGCGGCCTTTGCACCGCAACTCGTCCCCGACGAATACCGCACCCCGCTCGCCAGTGACGTCCCCACGCTCCTAGTATCGGGACGCTTCGACCCAATTACGCCGGCCGCCTTCGGTGATGCAGCCGCCGTTGAGCTCCGCCGTGGTACCCACATCGTCCTTGCCAACACCAGCCATGGTGGCATGTTCACCAACGCCTGTGCAGCCTCACTCGCTAACGCCCTCATGCAGACCCCCGACCAATCGCTCGACACGAGCTGCGTGGCCGAGCAAACGTTTGCATTCCAAACACCGGCCAACACCATCCCCACCACCTTCTTGTACCGGAGCATGCTGGGGAATGAAGCCGCCTTAAACCAGGTATACCTCTTGCTGGTTGCTTGGTTGGTGGCACTCGTTGTCTGGCCAGTACGCATCATTCGTGCCCTGGTTGCGCTCATACGTGGTACAACGAACACGACGACACACCGCACCTTGTTTGTAGCTCAGCTCGTATGGGGATCTGGGGCATCCGCACTCATCGGCTACCTCGCGTACATCGCATTTGATCTCGTTGGTGATAACTTCGGAGCAATGACACGTTTCGGTATTCCACTGACCTACACGGGGATACAACCGCTCCTCTGGTTGAACGTCTTGAGTGTGCTCCTGTTAATCGCCAGCTGGATCGTTGTGCTCAAGCAACGCACGTATCCACGCGCCGGGCACGTCTTTACTGCGTTGTGTACGGTCAGCGGTATCGCTACGGTGGTCATCTTGGCGCTCAACGGGTTGTACGGCTTCTAGTCCAAACGATACGATTGCCGAGCTACGGTGCAGACGCATCGTGGCTCGGCTATTACAGCGGGGAAATAATGCGTACTACGCAGTGGTGGATCGCGGTCTTTGGCCTCATTGGCAGCCTCTGGGTGCCCGCACACGTCGGCGCCCAAGCAACAAATGCCACCGCATTCGATGTGCCCCTACAACAGGCAGCCATGCATCAACAAAGACGTGCAGACATCGGCACCTATGCGGAAACGGTCAACGCCTACCGCATTGATGGCACCATCGATGCCAACAGCCGCATCTGGTCGGCTCAGCAGAGCCTTTTTTACATCAACACGAGTGCCGATACTATCAACGAACTCCCGCTACGGCTGTTTGCCAACCTCCCCGATCTCGGTGGGCGCACCGATCTGAGCAACGTACGGGTCGACGGTGAAGCGGTGGGATTTCGTCTACAAAACGCCGACTACATTGCCATGATCGCGCTACCACGCCCCCTTGCTCCCGGCGAACGCCTCACACTCAGTTGTGACTTCGTCACGCAAATCCCGTGGAACGTGGGGCGCACCCTGTATGGCGCCTTCAACCATGATGGTCAAAGCATGGCATTGGCATCCGCCTACCCGATGGTCGCCGAGTACGGTCCCGCCGGCTGGGAAATCGACATCCCCGACACCAAGGGCGACCTCGTCAACAGCCCGATGGCCTTCTACGATGTCACGGTGACCGTGCCCCAACCCTACCGGCTCGCTAGCACGGGCACTGCCATCGACACCACACGGCTTCCCTATGCCACCCGGTATCGCGTGGTCAGCGGACTGCAACGCGATTTCATGGCAGTGATTAGCCTGCTCGGCGCCATCAGCCATACCGTGGACGGCACGATTATCACCGTCTACTACCCGCTCGGGCGTTACACGGATGGGCAACGCGCCCTCAAATACGCACACCAGTCACTACAACTCTACAACCGCATCTTTGGCCAATACCCCTACAACGAGCTCGACATCGTGGCCGTGGATGCGAGTAGTTTTTATGGTGTGGAGTACCCGGGGCTCATCTTGATGCAAGACCGTCTCTTTGACACCGCCTGGCAACTCGAGAGCATCATTGCGCACGAAGTCGCCCACCAGTGGTTTTACAACGTGGTCGGCAACGACGTGCAACTCCACCCGTGGGTCGACGAGAGTCTGGCCAGTTATGCGCAAATCCTCTATCGCGAGCAAGTTTGGAGCAAACCAGCGGCCATGGTCGAACGCAACACGTTCGTTCGGCAATACGCCAAGTTAGTGGAACGACGGGTCGACGGGCCCATTGACCGCCCCATGTGGGACTTCAATCTCTACACCTACAACGTGATTGCTTACGCCAAAGGTGCACTCTACATCGACGCACTGCGCACTCGCGTCGGCGAAGAAGCGTTTGCACGCGGCTTGCGAAGTTACTACCAAGACCACCGCTACCAACGGGTCAACGGTGTGGCGCTCCGTGAGAGCATGGCGCAAGCGTGTGGTTGTGATTTACAATCGCTGTATCGGACATGGGTGCAACCGTAGGCACCCCTCGCACACCAAGAGGACACCAGATGACGTCTACACCCCGACCGTTTTTATTGGCAGGCGTGGCCACCCCCGGCACGCCCTACACCGTACACTGCCCGTACGACCAACGTCCAGTAAGCAGTGTTTGTCGTGCTGATGCGAATCACCTCGCCCAGGCCATTACAGCAGCCGATCATGCCTTCGCACAAACCAAAGCCCTGCCGGCACACCGCCGCGCCAGCATCCTACGCACCGTTGCGACGCAGATTCAAGAGCACGCCGAAGCGTTTGCGCACGTCATTGCCCTTGAAGCCGGCAAGCCCATCAAGCAGGCCCGCGGCGAGGTGCAACGGGCCATTACCACCTTTCAAACGGCCGCCGATGAGTGCAGTCAAAGCCACGACGAAGTCCTACGACTCGACCGTGCACCCGGCGGCGAAGGACGCCATGCGCTGACGCGTCGCTTCCCGATTGGTCCGATTGCTGCGATTTCGCCCTTCAACTTCCCGCTCAACTTGGTGGCCCACAAAGTCGCACCTGCGCTGGCGGCAGGCTGTCCAGTTGTGCTAAAGCCGGCCTCGCAGACTCCGAGTGCCGCACTCATGCTGGGCGATCTCATCGTCGCAGCTGGTTGGCCGGCTGGCGCCATCAGCGTTTTGCCCATGCAGAGCCGCGACACCGATCAACTCATCAGCGATGAACGCATCGCCATGTTGAGTTTCACCGGGTCACCCGCAGTAGGCTGGGAGCTCCGCAAACGAGCCGGGCGCAAACGGGTCACCCTCGAATTGGGTGGCAATGCGGGAGTCATCGTCCACGACGACGCAGACGTCGTCGATGCCGCCCAACGCTGTGTGGCGGGTGGTTTCAACTACGCCGGCCAAAGCTGTATTAGCGTGCAACGCATCTTCGTGCACCACGCCGTCTACCAGACATTCGTAGATGCGCTCGTGGCCGGTGTACAACGCTTGGTCGTGGGTGATCCCCTCGACGAAACTGCCGACCTCAGTGCGCTCATCAATCCGAGCGAAGGAGCACGCCTCGCCGAGTGGTTCGCCGAAGCACGTCAAGCCGGTGCCACCTTTTTGTGCGGAGGCACCGTCACCGCAGGCGTGGTCACACCGACCGTCATCGCCAACACGACTGCACACCTCAACGTTCGCTGTCGCGAAGTCTTCGCACCGGTGGTCACTGTCACGCCGTACCACGACTTCGCTGAAGCGTTGGCGCTGGTCAACGACAGTGATTTCGGCCTCCAAGCGGCGGTCTTCACCAACGACATCAACCGCATTTATCACGCCTACGACGTCCTCGAAGTGGGCGGGGTCATCATCAACGACATGCCCACGTGGCGGCTTGACCCGATGCCCTACGGCGGCGTCAAGCAGTCTGGCTACGGCCGCGAAGGTCTACGATACGCCATCGAAGAAATGACCGAGCTCAAGCTGATGGTCATCAACCTGCGCTCATAGTGCAACCCAGCGCCCCTGTTGCTCGTCGTATGGAGAAGGTACACGATACACCGTGCAAAGCGGAGGGCTATCACCATGAACATCCATACGCGTTTTTTTCGTAGCCGAAGTGACGCCATGATTGCCGGGGTCGCAAGCGGCATCGCCCGTGCGCTTGGCCTCGACGCATGGATTGTACGGCTCATTTTGTTGATTCTGGTCATCGGCTTCGGCACCGGCGTGCTCGCATATTTCATTCTGTGGATTATCATGCCGCTCGAGCCCGAGGGTGTGGTCATTCAGCCGCTACAATTCGCCAACGACGAAGTCAGTCAGCGGCGAGCCTGGGTCGGGGGAGTCTTGATGCTGATTGGCGCCTACTTGCTCGTCAATCTGCTGTTTGGGCCACAAATTTGGCGCTGGGCACTACCGGCCATGCTCATCATCGGTGGGATTATTTTGTTTAGCAATAAAAAGTAACTCCCGCGCACCCCGTGGTATTACCACAACACCCCCCGTGACCGGACGTGGTCACGGGGGGTGTACGCACACCGCGCACCGCGATTACGAACGCAGGGCAATCTGCAACACCTCATCCATGGATTTCACGGGGATGATTTGCAACTCGGCCCGCACCCGTTGCGGGATTTCGCTGGTGTCTTTGCTGTTGCCATGGGGCATGATGAGCGTCTTGATGCCGGCACGATGCGCCGCCAACGATTTTTCTTTGAGGCCACCAATGGGGAGCACTTTGCCCCGGAGCGTCACCTCGCCGGTCATGGCCACGTCGTGGCGTACTTTGCGACCGGTCATCGCCGAAATCAGCGCGGTTGTCATGGTAATCCCAGCCGAGGGGCCATCTTTGGGGACAGCGCCTTCGGGCACGTGAATGTGGATGATGTGCTCATCAAAGAACGACGGCAACACGCCGTAGCCCTCGGCGCGCGAGCGGGCATAGGTCAACGCCGCTTGGGCGGATTCTTTCATCACGTCGCCGAGCTTGCCGGTCAACTGCAAGGCTCCTTTGCCACGCACTGGGAGCACTTCAACGGGCAACGTTTCGCCACCAACGGCGGTCCAAGCGACACCCATGGCCACACCCACTTCGTCTTCGCTTTCGGCCATGGCATACTCAAATCGTGGCACGCCGAGGTAGTGCTCAATGTCGTTCGCACCGATGACCACCGTGGCCGGCGGGGTCGTGGCCTCAGCCACCCGGCGTGCGACTTTGCGGCAAACGGTGGCGATTTCTCGCTCCAGCGCACGGACACCAGATTCACGGGTATACCCGCGGATGATGGTCAAGATGGCCTCAGGCTCCATCTGCACGAGATCAGCGGTGAGACCGTGTGCTTCACGCTGCTTGGGGAACAAAAAGCGCTGTGCAATGCCAGCCTTTTCTTCCTCCGTGTATCCACTCATCTCGATGATTTCCATGCGGTCACGCAACGGTGCCGGAATAGTGTCGAGTTGATTGGCCGTCGCAATGAACACCACCTGCGACAAGTCGAAGGGAATCTCGAGGTAGTGGTCCGAAAACGTGCCGTTTTGTTCGGGGTCAAGCACCTCGAGCAACGCAGAGGTCGGGTCACCGCGAAAGTCTTGGCCCACCTTGTCGATTTCGTCGAGCACAAACACGGCCGTCCGTGATTTGGCGCTTTTCATGCCTTGGATGACACGCCCGGGCATAGCACCGATGTAGGTGCGACGGTGGCCACGAATTTCGGCTTCATCACGAACACCGCCAAGACTCATGCGCACGAATTTACGCCCCAGCGCTCGTGCCACCGAGCGGCCCAGTGACGTTTTGCCGACACCAGGAGGTCCGACCAAGCACAAGATGGGCGAGCGCATCTGAGCGCCCACCAATTTGCGCACCGCAATGTACTCCACGATGCGCTCTTTGACTTTTTCGAGGCCGAAATGGTCTTCGTCGAGGACGGTCTGCGCAGCGTCCACGTGGATATCAGCCACGGGTTCCAAGTTCCACGGCAAGGACATCAACCAGTCGATGTACGAGCGGATGACGCCTGATTCGGGGCTGCCCGGGCCTTGTTGCGCCAAACGGCGGTACTCACGCAGTGCCTGGTCACGCACATAGTCGGGAGCGTCCATGGCCATAATTTTGCGTTTGAGCTCATCGGTGGGGTCATCCCCCTCTTCGTCTTCGCCGAGTTCACGCCGAATCACACGAATTTGCTCGCGCAGGAAGTACTCTTTTTGCCCCTGATCGAGGATTTCTTTGGTGTCTTGCTGGATTTTCTGACGGATTTTCATCAGCTCGAGATGCCGTGCCAACAAGCGTTGCGTAATCTGGAGTCGCTCGAGTGGCTCGAGCGCATTAAGAATCAACAGGCGTTCCGCAAAATCGAACGCTGGAGCGTAGGTGACGATGTCAGCCAAGTGGCCCGGAGTATCGATGCGATGCACAAACGCCACCGCTTCTTGGGGCACTTCACCGAGCTGGTCGACAAACTCATCGACTTGCGCTTTGACCGTCTCCATCAGCGCTTCGATGTCCATGTCAATGAGCACCGTGGCTTCGCTGACGGGCTCTGCGGTCACCAAGTAGTGCGGATCAACCTGCACCACGGTGCCCACGCGCGCCCGGTGCAGGCCCTCAAGGATGATGCGGGCGGTGCCATCGGGGAGCTTCATGAATTCTTCGAGGCGTGCAACAACGCCCACCGGCGGCAGCGCCGGCGGCGTGCCGTTTTTGTAGAGCTCGATTTCGGATTCGGGCACATAGATCAACAGCACCGCTTGCTGTGCCTCCCATGCCACTTCCATGGCGCGGAACGATTTGCCTTGGCCGATTTGGAGCGGCACCGTCATCTGCGGCATGATGACCATTTCGCCGAGCACGACCAATGGAAAAATGGGTGCATCCGTCACGTGCATGGTGTCTAGTGAGGTCATCGGTTTCACCTAACTGCTAGGGGAACGCAGGGGCAGTTGCCCCTGCGGCCACGGGTTACTTTTTAATTAAACGCGATACTGCACAATGCGCAAGAAACTTTCGGCGACCAATGCGGCTCCGCCCACCAATGCGCCATCGATGTCGGGCTGCGACATGAGTTCATCAACGTTGTCGGGCTTGACGCTCCCGCCGTATTGAATGCGCACAGCATCGGCCTGGGCACCACCGAGACGGCGCAACTCGGCACGAATGGCAGCGTGCATGGCCTGCGCATCGGCAGCGGTGGCGGTAAGACCCGTGCCAATGGCCCAGACTGGCTCGTAGGCGATGACCACTTGGTCGATGTGAGCGGTCAGCGCGGCCAACGCTCCTTGCACCTGCCCGAGTACGATCTGCTCGGCTTGACCCGACTCGCGCTCACTGCGGGTTTCACCCACGCAGATGATGGGGGTCATACCGGCTTGGAGCACCGCGGCCGCCTTGCGCGCCACCATGGCATCGCTTTCGGCGAACAACTGGCGGCGTTCACTGTGGCCCACGATGACGTAGCGACAACCGACGTCGCGCAACATGGCCGGTGAAATCTCGCCCGTAAACGCACCTTGTGGCTCCGGATATACGTTTTGCGCTCCGAGCGCAATGGTGCTCCCTGCGAGGCGCCCCGCCACACTTGCGAGTGCCGTGTACGTGGGACAAATGACCACTTCACGGTCCGTAGCAACGGTGCCACTCGCGGCTACCAGCGCGTCGGTCAACGCCACCGCCTCGGCGATGGTCTTGTGCATCTTCCAATTGCCTGCAATCAATGTCGTACGCATGTTGTTCCTTTTGGTTGGTTCTGTAGTTGTATAGTCGTATAGTATACGAATCGTTTATGCACACCATCCGTAGCATCTACCCGGCCAAGGATTGTACCATCCAGCCCCAAATAGCGATGAATACCTCTTGGCGGCTCAAATAAAAGACCATGACTGCACCCACCACGACCGTTGCCACGTAGATGGTGGGCGACCAAGCGAGCACTTTGGCACCATCGAACGGACCACCGGGAATCATGTTGAACAACCCCATCCATGCGTTGAGGGTAAAACCGATGACACACATGGTCAACAAAATGTCGAGATCCCAGCCGATGACGTACAACAGCGGGTAGAGGAGCAAAAACGCGAACGAAAGCACGAAATTGGAGATCGGGCCAGCCAAAGCGATTTTGCCGATGCGCTCTTTGTCGTTGACACCCGTGTGCCAAACCGCGCCCGGAGCGGCCACAAAGATGCCGGCCAGCGCAATCAAAAGCGACAACAAGAGCCAACGAGTGTCGGCGGCGAAGTGAGCCTGTGCACCGAAACGGCGAGCGACTTCGCGGTGAGCGACTTCGTGGACCACGAAACCGATCCCACACACAATGCAGGCCACGAGCAAGTTTTCAATCATCACGGGAGTCAACAGGTTGACCGCACCGGTGCGGTAGATGGCAAATGCAACCGAGGTACCCGCCCACGCTTTGGCGAGCTCTACTACGTCGTCATGAGCTGGGCCGCGCAACATCATATCTGATTGTGTCATCACAAATCCTTTTCAATACACCGTGGTCATTATAGCAGACCACATAGCGTTTTTGCGTGGTAATGCGTTGGTAACGCCCTGCATGGAGACTGTACCTACCGGCTCACCCCCACGAATTCCACGGGCCGAGCAGTTGTAGGAGATCAATCGTATGTATCATCAACGTGTTGCCGAGCTGTATCAGTGCCATGCCGACGCCATTCGGCGTTTCATCTATCGCCGTACCGGCGACATGGCCCTCAGCGAAGATTTGTGCAACGATGTATTTGTGCGGGTCATCGAAGGGTTGCCAAGTTACACGGACCGTGGCTTGCCCATTGAGGCCTGGATTTACCGCATCGCACGCGACCGGGTCATCGACCACTACCGCAAACAAACACATCGCCAGCAGTACCCGCTCGATGAGGAGCATGCCGTGGTCAGCGATGTGTCTACGGTTGAAAGCGACGACACGCTCCAGCAGATGTTGGCGCGCCTCAATCCGGAGCAACAGCAAGTGCTCTTGTTGCGCTACCGCGACGATCTGACCTTCGCCCAAATCGCTCAGACCATGCAACGGAGCGAAGGAGCCGTCAAACAGCTCCGCTTGCGCGGAATCCAACAACTCAAGGAACACTACCGACCCGTGCCAAGTGCCTGATGGCGACGGATTCCGTGCTACAATGGGGCATCCCGTGTGGTGACCAAACACAACAAATTTCGACACAGCGAGGTGTCCCATGCACGTTGATCCGTTTGTGCGGGCGCAGTCCCACCCCATCCAACGCGATACTCCAGCGGTGAACTTTTTTGCGGGAGCACTCCTCGGCAACGGTGGCCTCGGCGTGGTGGTAACCAGCCGCCCCGACGGCGTCATGCTCCATCTCGGACACAACAGCGTCTGGGACATCCGCGTGGCCGAGCACCACGCCGACCAAATCGGCACATTTGCAGAAATTTTCGCCAAAGTACAGGCCATCCCGGCCACACTCGGCGCCCTCGAAGAAGATGCGTGGTACAAGGCGTACACCGACCTGATGCAAGAAAACTACCGCGCCAGCTACCCGCGCCCGTTCCCGTGTGGCACCGTGTTGCTGGGACTCGATCGCCGCCAAGCAGAAGTCAGTGGACACACCCTCGACATCGCCACTGGCACCTGCCGTGTCCACCTCAAAGCCTACGCCTGGCCCACCGACTGTGATTTGGTGATCGGGGTGGACCCCGACCACGACAGCGTCTGGATGCACTGCGAGGACATGCAGGGGCAGACTGTCGCAAGTCCCTTCGAACGCTTGCGGTTGTTGCCCGATCCGAGCACTCCAGCCGAATTCCCCGCTTACGACGTCCATGCGGAGGGCATCGGCTTTTGGCAACGCTTACCCAGTCAAGCGGGAGCGGTCAGCGGCCATATTGCACCCAACGAATACTGGAAGGGGTTTGCCCCAAACAGTCCGACCGCCGATGGCGTGATTGCAGCGCATCCTGACGACCGTGCACTGAGTGTGTCCGTCGCGGTATCGAGCGCCCAAAGCCCTTGGCAACCGCAGACCAGCTACGGCACACCGCGCGCCGTCGACCCACTCGAACGTGCGCTCCACGACCAGCAACCGTTTGTGGGGGTGGTCACGCTGAGCCACGGGAGCGCCACGCACCTCACGCCGACGCCGGCCAGTGCTCCATGGTCGGCACACGCCGCCGCAACACAGCGCCGCTACGAGCATTGGCGGCACTACTGGGGGCTCGGCGGCGTGGCGTTGGACGATTCCATGCTAGAGCGTACGTGGTACCACAATTTGTACTTTTTTGCGTGTGCGGTGTCAGCCAAGCACACCTGCCCCGGTTTATTTGCCAACTGGAGCTACCGCGACATTGGCACGGCGTGGCACGGCGATTACCACATGAACTACAACACGCAACAGCCGTTTTGGCTTTGCTTTAGTAGTAATCGGCTCGAGCAACACCTCGCCTATGTCAACCTCATCGACCACATCATGCCCTTGAGCAAACGCTGGGCTTCCGAGTACTACGGGCTCGGCGGCGCCTATTTCCCACATTCGGCCTATCCCACCGACATGCGCATCATGCCCTACCCGGTGCCTACCTGGGGGTGGGAAATCTGTGAGACGCCGTGGAGTGTGCAGAGCCTGTGGTGGCATTTTTGTTACAGCCAAGACGTGGATTTTTTGCGTACGCGGGCCTATACGCCCATCCGCGAGGCGGTGCAGTTTTTGGTGGATTATATGCGGCGGCCCGTAGCGTGGTGGGATGGGCGTTACCACATCTATCCGACGGTCTCACCGGAGCTCTACGGCTTAACTCCGGGGCTCACCAAGAATTACGACTGCCTCGTGGATTTGACACTGACCAAATTCGTCTTCAAGGCGTTTCTTGAAGCAACGGACATCCTCGGGCTCAACGACAGTGAAGCACCGTTGCGCAACCACGTGCACGACATTCTGGCGCACTTCCCCGCATACCCAACGGCAGACACCGCAGAGGGTCCCGTCTTCGTGAGTGTGCCCAACGAAGACCCGCAGGTGGTCTACAACGTGCCTTCGAGCACCACCACCATCTTCCCGGGTGAAGAACACGGACTGCACTCGGACGAAGCGAGCTACCAGATGGCGTTGCGCACGCTCACGCACCAACGCAACGAGGGAGGCAACGAGCTAGTCTTCCTCAACATGCAGGCGGCTCGACTGGGGGTGCTCGATTTGGCAAAATTCAAGCGCCAAATTGCCTACTGCTTGTTGCCAAACGGCACCTGCACCGACATGGTCCTGCAAACGCACGGGCGCTACCGTGACGATTTGCCCTTTGATTTCATGGCACCAATGGGAATCTGGTTGGAGAATTTCGCACTCCCAGCGGTCATCAACGAATGCTTGATGCAGAGCTACACCGGTGACATCCGCTTGTTCCCCAATTGGTCGCTCCAGAGCGCAGCCAGCTTCGTCGATTTACGCGCCGTGGGCGGGCACCTCGTGAGTGCGGCCTGCGCCGACGGCCACGTCACTCGGGTGCACATCCGCAGTGAACGCGGCGGACGGGTGGCACTCTGGTCGCCGTGGCAAGCAAATCACCTGCTCGAGCGCATACTCGTCGCAGGTGAAACGTGGGTTGTCGAACCGCCCGACGCCGGTGTGAGCGCTTAGACGATGTTGCGTTCGAACGACGAGCCGGTTGCAAAGCGTTCGTAGCGCAACGGATCAATGTTGAGGGTGTGCGCTCGTCCGTCGATGATTTCTTCGGCCATCAGGAGACCAGTGGCCGGCGAGTGCATGATGCCGTGTCCGCTAAAACCGGCCGCATTGACCCAGCTCGGCACATCGGGGTGCCGCCCCAAAATGGGCATGTGATCGGGGGTGATTTCGTAGGCACCCGCCCAGCACTGCTTTTCGGCGAGCGCGACTTCTGCGAGACGGGGGAAGCGTGCAAAACCGGCATCGATGACCGTGTCGAGCCACTCCCAATCCACATTGGTGTTGTAGCCGACCGGTTCATCGGCTTTGGAGAGCCCAAAAATCAGGTTGTCTTGCTCTTTGCGCATCCAAAAACCGGAAGCCACGTCCACGGTCAGTGGCATCTGGTGCGGGATGACCTGGGTGGGCTGGGTCACGTACACGTTGCGGCGATACGGTGCCACGGGCACCGCCAGACCGGCCAGTTGCGCCACCGCACCCGCCCATGAACCAGCACAATTGACCACGAGATCGCACGCAATGCGACCGCGCGTGGTCTGCACCGCCACCACCCGTCCTGATTGGAGCTCCACACCGGTCAACGGCGTGGCACGGTAAAGGCGGACGCCGAGGCCGCGTGCTCGGTTGAGGTAGCCCATGGCCACGCCGTGGGGATCACAAAAACCGTCGTCGGGACCGAAGGTGGCGCCAATCAGGTCGTCGATGCGCACATCGGGGACAATGTCGGTCACCTCATGCGGAGCAAGCAAACGCGTACGCACCCCGAGTTGCTGTTGCATGTGCGTGGCTTCCACGTACCCATGCCACGTCTCGGGGTCGTTGATGAGAAAAAGGTAGCCCACCTGGTGCAAACCGCTGTCACCGCCGATTTCACTGGCAAAGTGCTTGAAGCGTTCGATGCCGTACTGCGACATTTTGACGTTTAATTCATGCGAAAACTGATGACGCACGCCGGCTGCTGAGCGCGCCGTGCTCCCCTGGACTTCGGTTTCAAATTGCTCAAGAATGATGACGTTGTGCACGCCACGAAGCGCCAAATGA
>Ga0172372_10007220_pt1 | contig 14972 bp, 11 predicted proteins | sample LakKiv5m_2_FD_114544 | JGI IMG/M metagenome (GOLD analysis project Ga0172372, IMG submission 114544) | Freshwater microbial communities from Kabuno Bay, South-Kivu, Congo - kab_092012_9.5m | ecosystem: Environmental > Aquatic > Freshwater > Lake | place: Democratic Republic of the Congo...
ACGTGACCTCAACGAACCGAACCGCCGGATGCGGACCCGCATGTCCGGTGGTGTGGCAGGGGAACGGCGGGAGCATCCCGCCGTCCCCTATGCCGATCGTGGACGTCGACGTCGACGGCGGTCGATCCGGCGATGCCTCAGGCGAACAGCCGGCGCCAGCCGAGCGGGGCCGGTGCGTCGAGGACCCGGGCCGTCGTCATCGTCGTCGTCGTCGTCGTCGTCGTCGTCGTCGTCGCCTTCGCGGCGGGGGGCGCGGCGGGCACGAGGCGCCGCCAGACGGCGAGGGCGGCGCGGGCGTCGTCGAGGGCGCGGTGGGTCGGGCTCACGTCGAGGCCGAGGGCGGCGACGGCGTCGCTGAGGCGGTGGCGCGGCCACTCGGGGTGGGCGTGGCGGGCCGTGTCCATGGCGCAGCGCCAGGGGCGGGCCGGCAGCGTCGTCGTCGTCCGCGCCGCCGCCGCCGCGATCATGGCCCGGTCGAAGGGCGCGTTCCACGCGATGACGACGTCGCAGCGGGCCATCCAGAACGCGAGCAGCTCGAGTGCTGCGCCCTCGTCGACGCCGGCCTGCAGCTGCGCCGACGACAGCCCGGTGAGGCGCGCCACCTCGGCGGGCAGCGGGCGGCCGGGGTTCACGACGACGCTGGCCTGGCCGAGGTCGTGGCCGTCGAGGGCACCCACGCCGTCGTCGTGCAGCACGAGCCCGAGCTCGATGAGCCGGTCGTCGTCGGGGGAGAGGCCGGTGGTCTCGGTGTCGATGGCCAGCACGCGCATGGGGACCTCATGGGATCCACCGTCGCGGGCTGGCGATCTGTGCGCGTCGACGTCGAAGTCCGCGAATCTGCGGCGGGATCGGCGCGGGCCCGGCGGCGCGGCAGCCGCGACCACCCCTACATCGACCTACATGCCTGCGACGAGCTGCTGGAAGAGGGCGGGGACGGGGGCCTGGAAGGTGAGCCGCTGGCCGGTGCCGGGGTGCGGAAAGACGAGCTGGCGCGCGTGCAGGCACAGCCGCGGGGCGCGGCGCTGCCCGTAGCGCTCGTCGCCGACGACGGGGTGGCCGAGGTGCTGCAGGTGCACGCGGATCTGGTGCTTGCGGCCGGTGTCGATGACGAGCTCGACGAGGGTCGTCCTTGCCCCGCGGGCGAGCACGCGCCAGTGGGTGACGGCGTCCCGCGCGTCTCCGTGGTGGGCGACGCGGACGGCGAACGTGCGCGGGTCCTCGAGCAATGGCGCGTCGATGGTGCCTTCGTCGTCGACGATGACGCCCTCGACGACGGCGACGTAGGTTTTCTCCGTCTCGCCCCAGTGGGAGAAGAGCCACTGTTGCACCTCGGGGCGACGCGGCAGCAGCAGCACGCCGCTCGTGCCCTCGTCGAGGCGATGACAGGGAAAGAGCCGGTCGCGGTCGCGCTGGCGGTCGTGCTGGCGCAGCCAGGGCCCCAGCACGTTGAGCACGGTCTGCTGCGGGCCGCCGCCGCCGGTGCTCACGGTAAGCAGCCCGCTCGGCTTGTGGACCACGAGGAGATCGTCGTCGACGTGGAGGATCTCGATGCCGGCGAGCGCCGCCTGCGTCGCCGTCGGCCGCTGCCCCTGCGCGCGGCCCAGCGCGACGGTGTCGCCGACGACGAGGGCGCGGGTGGCCTTGTGCTCGGGGACGCCGTTGACGAGGACGGCGCCGTCTCGGAGCCGGTCCTTGATGGTGCCCTTCTTCATCTCGGGGAAGCGCGCCGCGAGGAAGGCCACGAGGGTGCTCGGCTGATCGACGCGGTGGGCCACGCCGTCACCGTAGACGTCGCCAGCCTCGTCGACAACGGCGTCGAGAGCGCCGTCGTCGACAGCGGCGTCGCGGGTCAGTCGTGGGCGTCGTGCTCGGTGCGCAGCTTGCGGCCCATCAGGGCGCTCACCTCGTCGCGCGGGTCGGTGCCGGCAAAGAGCAGGCGATAGACGGCCTCGGCGATGGGCAGCTCGACGCCCTCGCGAGCGGCGAGGTCCTTCACGGCGCGGGCGGTGTTCACGCCCTCGGCGACCTCGCCGAGGTCCTTGAGGATCTGGTCGAGCTTCTGGCCCTGGCCGAGCTTGAGGCCGACGGTGTAGTTGCGCGACGTCGGCGACGTACAGGTGAGCACGAGGTCGCCCATGCCGGCGAGGCCCGCGAGCGTCAGCGGCATCGCGCCGAGGCGCACGGCGAGGCGGCCGATCTCGGCGAGGCCGCGGGTGATGAGGGCCGCCAGCGTGTTCTGGCCGAAGCCGAGGCCGGCGGCGGCGCCCGAGGCGATGGCGACGACGTTCTTCAGCGCCCCGCCGAGCTCGACGCCCTGCACGTCGGTCGTCGTGTAGGCGCGGAAGTAGTCCGTCGAGATGATGCCCTGGGCGCGCTTCGCGACGTCCTCGTCGTCGGCGGCGATGGTCACCGCCGTCGGCAGCCGCCGCGCCATCTCGATCGCGAAGCTCGGCCCCGACAGGTAGCAGAGCTGCGACGCGCACGAGGCCGGCACGCTCTCCTTGAGGATGTCGCTCACGAGCTTCAGCGTCCCGTTCTCGATGCCCTTGGTGGCGCTCATGACGAGGGCGCCCTCCTTCACGAAGGGCGAGGCCTGGCTCCAGACGTCGCGCAGGGCCACCGTCGGCACCGACGACACCACCATCGAGGCGCCGGTGAGGGACTGCTCGAGCGATGTCGACGCCTGCAGGCCCGGCGGCAGCCGCACGCCCTTGAGGCGGCGCGGGTGCTTGTGCTCGCGGGTGATGCCGTCGACGACGACGGGGTCACGGGCCCACAGCCGCACGCTGTGACCACCCTCGGCGAGGACCTTGGCCAGCGCCGTCCCGAAGCTGCCTGCACCCAGCACACACACCGTCTCGCTCATCGCCTGCCTCCGACGTCGGATCGCCTCGACCTTGTCCGCGGGGACCACCCTCGGTCAAGCTGCGCCGATGTCGACGCTGCGCGCCATGGCCGACGCCATCGCCCCCCTCGTGCGGGCCACCGACGCCGTCGCCGCGGGGGCCGACCTCGCTGCCGACGACGTCGCGGGCCTGCTGCCGGCGCTGCGGGCGTCCGCCGGGCGCAGCGCGCCCCTCGCCGGCGCCGACGTCATCGACGTCGCCACCATCGTCGAGATCCTGCGCCGCCGCCCCGGCCTCCCCGCGGTCGGGGCCGCGGGGCCCGTCGTCATCGACGTCGACGACGACCCGGTCGATCCCCGCGGGGCGCCCGCGGCGGTGCGGGCCGCGCGCGCCGTCGTCGACGCCGCCGTGCTCGCCCTCGAGGCGAAGAAGCTGGCCTTCGGGCTCGTGGCCCCGGCTGCGGCGCTGAAGGCGGGCTTTGCGTCGCCCGACGAGGCCCGGGCGACGCTCGTGTGGCTGCGCGACCTCGAGGACCGGGTCGTGGTGGCCGCGTCGTCGCTGGCGGCGCCGTCGTGGGCGGCGGCGATGCCGCCCGATCGCGAGGTCCATGTCGTCGCAGGCGCCGGCGCCCGCCGGGTCCTCGATGTGCTCGCGCCCTCGGTGCGGCGCCTGCGGGTCGAGCTCGCCCTCGCCGGCCGCCGCGGCGCCGTCGTCGACGACGACGACGTCTACCGCGGCCTCGTGCGCCTGCACGGGGCCGATCCCGCGACGGTCGCCGAGCGCCGCGCCGCCGACGCCGGGGAGGGCGTCGTCGAGGTCGAAGATGGCGCCGGCTTCGTCGTCGACGCCACGGCCCTCGCCGAGGACCTGGTGGATCGCCGCGCCCGGGGCCTCGTCCTGCCCCTCAAGAAGGCCCGCGTCGGCGTCGTCGGCGTCGTCGACCCCGCCGATCTGGCACGGGTCCTTGCCGGCCTCGCCGAAGACGGCGTCGTCGTGCGCAGCCTGCAGCTCCTCGTGCCGGCCACGATCGCCGACGACGACACCTCCCGGGACGGCGGCGCCGACATCGGATCGGGCGCCGTCGTCGATGCCGCCAGCGGCCACCTGTGGCCCGGTACGAGCGCGAGCGCGACGCTCTCGCTGCCGTGGCTCGGCCTCGCGCCCGACGGGGTCGCCGTCGACGAGGGGGCCTTCACGCTGCTGCAGGCCGCGGCCGCCGCGGGCCTCGACGGTGGCCTGCCGTCGCCGCAGCTGCTGCGCGTCGTCGGCGACGACAGCGTCGCGAGCCTCGCCGCCCTCGCCCGCATGGTGCAGGTGAAGGCGCGCTGAGCCGCGTCATCGTCGTCGTCAGGGGATGACCGGGTACTTCTTGCGCGCGGTCTTGCCGTCGGCGCAGTCGAAGTGCCACCACTCATGGCCGAGGGGCCGAAAGCCCGCCCGCAGCATCGCCTCGCGCAGCGCGAGCCGGTTGGCCCACTGGGCGGCCGAGAGCTCGCCGGCCTTCCACAGCTCGCTCTCCTTCGACGGATGCGCGGCGCGGCCGAAGAAGTCGTAGGGCGTGCCCATGTCGACGGCGCTGTTCGTCGTCGTGTCCCACACCGAGAGGTCCACCGCGCAGCCCGTGTTGTGGATCGAGTCCGGCGGCGTGTGGGGGTTGGCGACGTAGCCCTGCTGCTTCGTGCCCTTCACGACGTCCCACATGATGAGCTGCACGCGCCGGGGCCGCGCGCAGTCGTACATGACGAAGGTCCAGCCGGGGTGGCCCCGCTGCAGGTGCCCCAGCGCATCGCCGAGCATGCGGGCGGCGTCGTCGACGAGGAAGCAGCGCTTGAGGCCGCCGTAGACGTCGCGCTGCATGAAGTTGTCGGTCGTGCCGTACTTGAGCTCGACCCGTACCGGCAGCCGGGCGCCGACGTCGACGAGGCCGGGCAGCACGGCGTCGCTGCCGGGCGGAAAGGCCGGCTCCGTCGACGGGCCGGACGTGCCCGACGCCCCAGACGCCGACGGCGCCGGCTCCGTGGCCAGCGCCGTCGTCGTCACGATCAGCAGGAGTGCGATCAGCCGGGGATGCACGAACCGATGCCCTCGACGACGTCACAGACGTAGCCGTCACGCGTGCAGTCGGCGTCGACGCTGCAGTCGTCGAAGCAGATCTGGCTGCCGCCGCCGATGTCGAAGCAGGTGCTGCCGGCCGGGCAGTCCGACGCGACGTCGACGCAGTCGGCGGTGCAGTAGCCACCGTCGAAGCCCGCCTCGCAGTAGAGACCGCTGCCGCAGTCGCTGTTGCTGGCGCAGGCATCACCCACGACGCCGTCGCCGTTGCCACCGACGTCGTCGCCCCCCGAGAAGCCGGGGGCAACAAGGAAGTCCTGACCCTCCAGCACGTCGCCAGCGGCGACGGTGAAGCGGTTGCACTGGCCACCCTGGCAGATCTCGTCCTCGTCGGCCGCGCGGGTGAGCAGGCCGATGGCGTCCTCGGGGTCGTCGAAGTCCTGGTCGTTGTTGCCGTCGAGCACGGCGATGACGAGGTAGCTGCCCGGGTCGAGGTTGAAGAGGCTGTATTCAAAACGACGAGGAGCGGTAGTCACATAGAGCTTCTCGAAGATTGGATCCAGAGTCACGCCGTCAATCTTCAGTGGCATCACGCGGACCTCCTGCACGACGGCGCCGGCGTCGGCGGTCCAGTCGAGGCGGCCCTCGGCGGTCTCGCCACCGACGGTGGCGCGCACCGTGGCCGAGCCCGTGTCGGCGGCGCCGTCTGCGCGGGCGATCGTGGCCGTGAGCGTGACCTTGCCCTTGCCGGGGATCGTCGCCGACGCACGGTCGAGGGTGACGGCGTCGCGGTCGGAGCCGCCGACGTTGAAGGTGACGTCGGCCGAGGCCTCGCCGAAGTTGCGCACGACGAGGGAGGCCGTCGTCACGCCCTTGCCGACGCGCACGCTGGCGATGGACAGGCCGTCGGTGTCGCCGCCGCCGGCGGCGAGCACGGCGCCAAAGGCGTTGATCTGACCGGCGCCGCAGCCGGCGTCGCAGTCGATGTCGGCGTCGGCCGTCGTCTCGAAGATGTCGAGGGCCTGGGCCTGGGTGAGGTCGGGGTTCTGGGCCTTCATGAGCATCGCCACGCCGGCGACGTGCGGCGTCGCCATCGAGGTGCCCTGGTAGAAGCCGACGAAGTCACCGATGGTCGAGAGCACGCCGTCGCCGTTGCCGTCGCCGTCGGAGTCCTCGCGCTGCTCGCCGCCGGGCGCGGCGACCTCGACGGCGGTGCCGAAGTTCGAGTAGCTGGCGCGGGTCGGCGTGCCGCCGAAGTTGTAGCCCAGCGCCGCCACCGTGATGGCCGCGGGCGAGTTCGCCGGCGTGTAGTCCGAGGCGTCGCTGTCGTCGTTGCCGGCGGCGACGAGGACGATGGTGCCGGCGTCGACGGCGTTCTGCACGCTCTCGTCCATCGCCGCCGAGCTGCCGGCGCCGCCGAGGGACATGTTGATGACGTCGGCCGGGCGGCTGTTCCTGGCCACGCCGTCGACGCTGTTGCCGATCGACCACTCGATGCCGTCGGCGATGTCGTTGAGGGTGCCGCCGCCGTCGCCGAGGACGCGCACCGCGAGCAGGCCGCCCTCCCACGAGATGCCCGAGACCATCAGGCCGTTGTCCGTCGAGGCGGCCATCGTACCGGCGCAGTGGGAGCCGTGGTGGCTGTGGCAGTCCTGGCCGCAGGAGTTGTCGCCGGCGTCGTCGCCGTCGTCGTCGCGGCCGTCGCCGTCGTTGCTGATGCTGGTGTCGTCGATGAGGTCGGCGCCGCCGACGACGCGGCCGCCGACGTCGGGGTGGCCGACGAGGATGCCGGTGTCGATGACGGCGGCGACGACGTCGGGGCTGCCCGTCGTGATGTCCCACGCCGAGGGGACGTCGATGGCCGTGTAGTGCCACTGGAAGGTGTAGAACTCGTCGGACGGAAAGACTGCGGCCTTGTCGAGCAGCAGGTTCTTCTCGGCGTACTTCAGCATCGGCATCTGCGCTAGCTTCTGCGCGAGGCGCGCCGTCGTCGCCGTGTCGGTGGGCTTGCCATCGAGGGTCTTGATGTCGGCGAGGCAGCGGTACTCGGTGCCGCACAGGCGGACGTCGACGTCGTAGCGGTCGTCGAGGAACAGCTCGAGGGCCCGGGCCAGCTCGGCCTTGCGGCCGCGCACGGGCTCGTGGGCGCGCACGATGATCTCACCCTCACGCCAGCGCTCCTGCGCCTTCTTCACGACGTCGGTGGTGCCTCCCGCCCACGGGCCGGGCTTGAGCGGCCGCTTGCGCTCGGTGGCGTCGATGCGCCGCACCGGCGTCGTCGACGGCGCGGCGTCGAGCATCTGGCGGGCGAGGGTCTTGAGGTCGAGGTCCGCCGGCAGGCCGGCGAGGTCGGGCCGGGCCCGCGACGTCGTCGACGCCCCGGCCGCCTCCGGCACCTGCACGCGGCCGCGGATGGTGGCGCGGGTCGGGTCGATGCAGGTCTCGTCGGTCTCGTAGTCGCACAGCAGGCCGAGGAGCTCGGGGCAGCCGGGCAGGGCGAGGACGCCGACGACGGCGGTGAGCGGCAGGAGGAAACGGCGGGTGCGCTTCATGGGGGCCTCATCGCGACGGAAGGACCGCCGCATGGGTGGGAGACGCGGGCACGATAACCGACGATGGACGACGCCGCACACCCGAGGCTTCACGACGCCGTCAGCGGTGTCGCAGGCTGGACCACATCGTCGTGACGGGGCTCACCAGAGCGTGCGGACGGCGGTGAGCAGGGCGCTGTCGTCGACGTCGGCGAGCACCGGCGCGCCCGGCGCGCGCAGCAGCACGAGGCGGCCGCCCTTCTTGTCGCGGCGGCAGGCGGCGGCCAGATCCCGCAACTGGTGCTCGTCGAGGCGGGGCAGGGGCGGCGGCTGCAGGCGGGCGATGGCGGCGCGGGCGGCGTCGGCGACGGCGCCGTCGAGGCCGGCGGCCTGCTCCGACAGCCACAGCGCGGCGCGCAGCCCGTGCAGGACGGCGTCGCCGTGGGCGAGGCCCAGCCCGCTCTCGAGGCCGTGGGCGACGGTGTGGCCGAGGTTGAGGGCGTGGCGCAGGTGGCGCTCGTCGGGGTCGCGGGACACCACGGCCCGCTTGATGCCACGGCTGCGGGAAAGCAGCGCCGCGTCGAGGGGGGCCGCGACGGCGCTGTCGAGGTCGTCGTCGACGAGCAGCGCGTGCTTCAGCATCTCGGCCCGCCCCTGGCGGAGCTGCTCGGCGTCGAGGCTGCGGAGAAAGCCCGGCCAGACCTGCGCGCTCGTCGGCGGGTGCAGGGCGCCGGCGGCGTTGCGGATGCGCAGCGTGCCGCCACGCCGGTCGTCGTCGTCGTCGTCGTCGCGGCGGACGGCGTCGATGTCGACGGCGGTCTTGCCGCCGAGGGCGGCGTCGACCATCGCGAGCAGCGTCGTGGGTACGGCGCGCCACGCCGTGCCGCGGTGGTGCAGGGCAGCCGCGAGGCCCACCACATCGAGCAGCACGCCGCCGCCGACGGCGACGATGGTGTCGCCGCGCTTGACGCCGGCCTGCACGAGGGTGCCAAGGATGCGCTCGACGGTGGCGAGGCGCTTGTCGAGCGGCGCGATATGCAGCGCGAGGTCGACGTCGACGCCGCTCTGCTCGACGACGTCGGCGACGTGGGGATCGGCGATGACGAAGGGGCGCCCCGCTCCGCCCGACCACACCTGCAGGACATCGGCGACGTCGGGGTCGGGCAGCACCGGCAGGCGGCTTGCCAGCACGGCGGCGACGGCGGCTGCAAGGACGTCGTCGACGGCGCCGCGGGCTTCGACGACGGCGCCGCCGGTGGCCGCGACGAGCCCCAGTCGGCGGGCCCCGCGGCCGGCCTCGCGGGCCCGCAGCACGGCGGCGGGGTCGGCGGCGCCGACGAGCCAGGGGCGCGGCGTGGCGGCCCGCACGAGGCGCTCGAGGGTGGTGTCGGCGTCGGCGTCGATGACGACGCACAGGGCGCGCTCCAGCAGGGGCAGGTTCTCGTCGACGTCGACGACGCCGGCGCCGGCGTCGATGACGACGGCGCCGCCGGGGGCATCGGTCAGCGCGGCCTGCAGCGCGAGGTGCTCGCGCACGCGGAAGCGGGCCTCGCCGTCCTTCACGAAGCGCTCGGCGAGGGCGCGCTCGTCGAGGGAGATAAAGGAAAAGCCAAGACGCTCGGCGAGCAGCGGGCCGATGGTGCTCTTGCCAGCGCCGGGGGGCCCGAGCAGCACGATCGGCGGCACGAGGGGCCGCAGCGTCGTCACGGGGTGCTCCGCGCGGCGACGAAGGCGCGGGCGGCGGCCCGGCGGGCCTCGACGTGGGCGCGCACCTCGTCGAGGTGGTCGCCGCCCAGATCGGAGAGCAGGGCGTCGGCGAGGGCGAGGCAGAGCATGGCCTCGCCGACGATGGCGGCGGCGGGGACGGCGCAGACGTCGCTGCGCTCCACGAGGCCGCGGTCGGCGGCGCCGCTGTCGAGGTCGAAGGAGGGCAGCCCGCCCGGCACCGTCGAGAAGGGCTTCATGGTGCACACGAGCCGGATGGGCTCGCCGTTGCTCATGCCGCCCTCGAGGCCGCCGGCTCGGTTGCTCGTCCGCCGGGCGCCGGCGTCGTCGACGACGAAGGCGTCGTGGGCGCTTCGGCCGGGCACGCGGCCGATGTCATGTCCGTCGCCGGTGGCGACGGCCTTGATGGCCTGGATCGACGACAGCGCCGCGACGAGGCGCGTCGACAGGCGGCGGTCCCACTGGGTGTGGCTGCCGAGGCCGGGGGGCACGCCGTGGGCTCGCACGACGAAGCGGCCGCCAAGGGTCTCACCGGCCTTCTTCGCGAGGTCGATCCGCTCGACCATGCGGGCCGCGAGGGCGTCGTCGAGGCAGCGCACCGGTGAGGTGTCGGCGCGCGCGGTGGCCGCGGCGAGGTCGGCGACGTCGTCGATCGGGCCATCGTGCTCGACGTCGCCGATGCCCACGACGTCGCTGCCGATGGTGATCCCGCAGGCCGAGAGCAGGGCGCGGGCCACGGTGGAGAGGGCCACGCGCATCGCCGTCTCGCGGGCGCTGGCGCGCTCGAGGATGTCCCTGACGTCGTCGCGGCCGTACTTGATGAGCCCGGGCAGGTCGGCGTGGCCGGGGCGGGGCACCGTCTTTCGGGCCACCTCCGACGACGTCGGCCACACCGCGAGCGTCTCGGCCCAGCGGGCGGCCTCGGCGTTGCGCAGCAGCATCGCGACGGGGGCGCCGGTCGTCTCGCCGAAGCGGACACCGCCGACGATCTCGAGGGCGTCCTGCTCGAGCTGCTGGCGCGGGCTGCGGCCGTGGCCGTGACGACGTCGCGCGAGCTGGTGGGCGAGGGCCTCGCGCTCGAGGACGATACCGGCGGGCACACCGTCGAGGATGCCCGTGAGCATCGGGCCGTGGCTCTCGCCGGCGGTGAGGAATCGAAGCCGTTGCACGACGCCGTCCTACCGTTGGCCCCTCAGGGCGTCCACAGGGCGCGGTGGGTGGCGCCGACGACGTCGACGAAGCCGGGCCAGCTCTCGTCGACGCAGCCGTCGTCGTCGAGGGTGACCGGCAGAGTGTCGTCCGGGGCGCGGCCGAGCCGGGCGAGGACGTGCGCCGTCATCCCGATCCGGTGATCGTGGTCGGTCACGATGGGGGCCGTGGGCGCCTGCGGCGTCGCGGGGGTGACGACGAGGCCGTCGCCGTCGACGTCGACCGGGATGGCGAAGGCGCGCAGCAGGTCGGTGATGCGCGCGAGGCGATCGCTCTCCTTCACCCGCAGCTCGGCGAGGCCGCGCAGGTGGCAGGGAGCCGACGCGCGCGCACACAACGCCGCCAGCACCGGCACCTCGTCGACGAGGTCCGGCACCGCCGTCGCCGCGAGCGTGATGGGGCCCGGTGTGCCCGGGCCGACGACGACGGTGGCCGTCCGCAGCCCGTGCTGCTCCACGACGTCGGTGAGCGCGATGTCGAGGCCGGCGTCGCCCATCAGCGCGACCAGGCCGATGCGCTCGGCGTCGACGATGACGTCGGTGATCGCGAGGCGCCCCGGGCTCGACGTGGCGAGCACCTGCAGGAACGCTGCTTGCGACGGATCGCGCGGCAGCGTGACATCGAAGGCCCGCACCGGTCCGGGCACGAGGCGCGTCCGTCGCGGGCGCCCGTGGGGGCCTGTGTCGTCGTCGACGACGACGCTGCCGAGGCGTCGCAGGATCTGTTCGGTGTGACGTCGACCGGGCAGCGCCGACCACAGCGTGAGGGATCGCTGCGCGGCGAGGGCCGCCAGCATCAGGGCCGCACGCACCTGGGCGCTGTCGCCGGGCTCGACGACGACGTCGGCCGGCGGCGGCGGTCCCGGCAGCACCCGCGCGGGCAGGCGGCCGTCGGTGGTCGCGATGACGTCGCGGCCGAACAGGCGGGCGAGCGGCACGGCGACCCTGCCCATCGGGCGCCGGGACAACATCGACGAGCCGGTGATGGTGGCCTCGGTGCCGACGCCGGCGAGCAGCCCGAGGAGCAGGCGGGCGAGGGTGGCGCTGCCGCCGCAGTCGACGACGACGCGGGCCGGCCACGACGACGGCGGCGCGACCCGCACGATGAGGCCGTCGGTGCCGGGCTTGACGACGACGACGGCGCCGAGGCCGCGCAGGGCAGCGAGGGTGTGCTCGGTGATGCGGCCGGGCGGCACGCGGCGCACGACGCACGGACCATCGGCGAGCAGCGTGAGGAGCAGGGCCCGGATCGACCACGACTTGTCGCCGGGGACGTCGACGACGACGCGGTTCATGGCTCAGGCCGCCGGCATGAGGGGCACGCCGAGCTGCTCCAGCCCGTCGAGGACCTGACGCGCCACCTCGCTGGCACGCTGACCCAGCGGCAGGCGCAGGTCGACGGCAGGGACGTCGTCGAAGGCGTCGTCGGCGCTGATCACGAGCACCCGCGGGCGCTGCGGCAGGTGCTCGAGCCGCGAGAAGCTCGCGAGGGTGCCACCGTCGCGACGCGGTCGGACGAAGACGATGGCGTCGACGTCGCCAATGCCGCGCAGGCCCATCGCACTTTCGCCGTCGCTCGCCTCGATCAGGGCAGAGAAGCGGTCGGCGAGGTGCTTCTTCAGCCGGTCGCGGGCCCGCTCATCCTCGACGACGAGCGCGATCGACGAGGGCCGGGAGGTGCGGATGCGCGTGGCCTCCACCGAGAGATCAGACGCCGGCCGGGCCTCGGCGAGGCTGTCGCCACCGGGACCGCTGCCAAAGACGTCGCCGCCGTCGTCGTCGGCGGGGGCGAAGTTCATCACCGAGGCAGCGACCTGGGTCTCGCCGCCGCCCTCGCCAAGGACGCCGAGTTCCTTCAGCGCGCCCTGCAGTGCAGCCAACGAGACGACGTCCTCGTCGGAACGCTCGACCGGTGCTGGCGCTGGCGCTGCCGCCGGTGCGTCGTCGTCGTGGTCATCGAAGCCGGACGCGTCGCCCGCGGGGCCGTCGTCGTCGTCGAAGGCGTCGAGGAGGCTGTTGCCGGTCGGAGCCTGGGCGCGCGCGCTGCGCGGCGCCTGGATCTCGTGGACATCGATGCTCTGCAGGCTTGGGAGGCTCGTGAGGCCCGCGCCCGCTGCCGTCTCGCCCTCGCCCTCGTCGGAGTCGCCGACGCGCGGCTGTTCAGCGGGCGCCGGCCGCAGCTGCGCGGTCGTGGCCGTCGCCGGTGGGGCCGGCGCTGTCGCCGTGCCGGTGGGCTCGATGGCCGCGCGCAGCGCCTTGATCCGGCTGCGGATCGTCGCCAGCTCCGCCTCGAGCGCGGCCGCCCGCATTTCCAGCTCGTGCAGTTCCTGATCGTCCTCGTCGAATGGGCCGGTCGCCTGGACCGGCGTCGCCGGGGCCGGCGCCTGCACCTGCACCACCGGCAGCGCCAACGTCGGCAGCTGGGCCTGCGCCTGCACCTGCACCGGCGGTTCCGGGCGCGGAGGCGTCAGCGTGACCTCGTCGTCGGCGGGGAGGTCGTCGTCGCTCTCGAAGCCGGCGGCGCTCGCGTCGAAGTCATCAGCGAAGGCGCTCGCGATGCTGCTGTCGTCCTCGACCGGCGGCGGCACCGGCATCGACGCGCCCTCGTCCTCGGCGCGGGTCTCCACCCGCAGGGCGCCGACCGCGCTCGTCGCCGGCATGTCCACCTCGAAGCCGTCGTCGTCGTCGCCGGGGCGGGGCACGGCCTGCAGGGGGAGTGTCGGTGGCGGTGGCGCCGGGGGCGACGACGGCGTCGGCGTCGCGCGGGCCGGCATGGGTGCAGCCTTTTCGGCGTCGTCGCCGCGCTTGAGACGCGCCAGCAGTGCCTCGTCCACGACCAGCGCCCGGGTCTTGCCGTCGTCGAAGTCCTCGTCGCCGTTGCCGTGGGGGAGGGCGGCCGTCGACTCCTCGAAGTCATCGTCGTCCCGGCCTGCGATGGCCGGATGGGCTGCTGCTGCGGCGGGTGACGGCGACACCGGGGCAGGCGGGGTGGTCTGCGCCTGCACCGATGTCGGGCTGGCCGCGAAGGCGCCGTCGTCGTCGACATCCACCGCGACATCGACGTCGACGTCGTCCTCGGCATTGCCGATGTCGGAGTCATCGTCGAAGGCATCGAGGAGGCCACCGTCGCTCGGGGGGACCGCGGTGGGGCGCAGGTCCACCGGGCGGGTGGCGGTCGGTTCGCCGATCCCGTCGAACGGGTCGTCGTCGTCATCGGCGACGTCGGCCACCGCGGCGGCCCGTGTGACGACCGCGGGGCGGGGCGGCGCCACTGCCGGCGCGAGCGTGGGTTTCGCGATCGGCGTTGTCAGCGTCGCCGTGGGCGGCTCGACGTCTTCGTCATCATCGTCGAAGGCGGCGTGGGCGCCCGGGCGCGGCAGCGGCATGGTGGCGACGTTGCCCGCCTTGATCTCGAGGGTGCCCGGTGCGTCGTCGTCGACGTCGTCGCGCACCGGCGCGGGCGGCCGCGGTCGCGACGGCACCGGCATGGGGACACCGGCGGCGGTGCGCTCATCGTCGTCGCTGTCGTCGAAGCCGGCGGCGTCGCCATCCTCGGAGTCGTCATCGTCATCGTCGTCGTCGAGGGCGGCCTGCAGCTCGCGCAATTCCTCCTTCGAAAGCGAGGGCGCGGCGGCGACGCCGGTCGCCTCGAGGCCTTCGAGGCCGGCGAGGACCCCATCGACGAGCTGCAGGAACTCGGCGGTGGTGGCTTCGTCGGGCGCCATCATCGAGGCCTGCCTGTCGGTCGGCAGCGCCTCGCCGTCGACCTCGTCGACAATGAGATCACCGCCAGCGTCGATGACGACGCCGACGACGCGGTCGGCGCGGGTCAGGGTGCCGCGAGCGCGGGGATCGGGGGCCTGCAGCCTCGCCTTGCAGCCGAGGCGGCGGAGCGTCTGCAGGGCCCCGCGGACCTGCTCGCGCAGCTCATCGAGGGCGACGCCGAGGGCCTGGCAGAAGGCGTCCTCATCGGCGACGTCGGTCATCCAGACCTTGCCGCAGGCGGCGAGCTCGGGTGGACTCTTGAAGGTGATGGCTTCGCCGGCGACGACGCCCATGGCCTGTCCGGTGAGATCGCCCCCGAAGAGGGATCCGAGCTGAAGCGCGCCGCAGTCGACGACCCAGGACCCATCGCGTTGACGGGTCGCTCCGAGAGCCTGCAGTGCGCCGACAAGGCCAGCCATGACGCAGAGTCTAGCGTCTGGTGCCGGGCCTCGCGAAAAACCGACCCCGTCAGCCGGCGGCGTCGAAGACGGCCTTGATCGGCGGGGGGACCTCGGCCAGATCGGCCACGAGTTCGTCGTCGACGGCGCCGAGCAGCACGAGCGCGGCGGCCAGCCGCTCGGCCTTCACCGGGGGGCCCGCCGGCGGTTCACCGAGGGCGAGGAGCGCGTCGCAGAGGGCCTGGCTGCCAGACGTCATGGGCGTGAGGCTGGCCTCGGGCGATCCCCGCGTCAACGTGCTTGACATCTTCGCCGTCGCGTGGATTATTGCCGTCGCCGGTCCGACATAGCTCAGTTGGTAGAGCATGTGACTGTTAATCACAGGGTCCCTGGTTCGAGCCCAGGTGTCGGAGCCATTTCATCGGTCGTGCGAACTTCGACGACCGG
>Ga0172372_10007222_pt1 | contig 14971 bp, 11 predicted proteins | sample LakKiv5m_2_FD_114544 | JGI IMG/M metagenome (GOLD analysis project Ga0172372, IMG submission 114544) | Freshwater microbial communities from Kabuno Bay, South-Kivu, Congo - kab_092012_9.5m | ecosystem: Environmental > Aquatic > Freshwater > Lake | place: Democratic Republic of the Congo...
AAGGAGGAGCGCGACCTCGACGGCTTCACGTACGTGTGGGACACCGAGCGGTACAACCCGATCAACGGCGACGTCCTGAACCACATCCACTTCCGGTTCCCCGACGGCACCGAGATGCGCAAGGCGTTCACGTACGACTGGCGCCTGTGGACGCTCCCGGAGATCCAGGAGCTGCTGCTCGAGGCGGGGTTCGTGCGGCCGGCGGTGTACTGGGAAGGCACCACCAAGGACGGCGAGGGAGACGGCGTGTTCCGGCGCAAGACCGTGGGCGAGGCCTGCGGCGGCTGGATCGCCTACATCGTGGCCGAGAAGCCGAAGCGGGCGTGATGGCCCCGCGCGAGCGCGCCTAGCATCACGGAATGGCCGTGCCCGCCGTCGACGCACGAAGCATCTTCCCCGGCTCGATCCCGGCGCTGCTCGACGAGGTCGGGCGGCTGTTCGAGCGCCAGCTCGCGAGCGACATGCCGTCGGTGAACTCGCTCTGCCGGCACGTCGAGCGGTACCGCGGCAAGATGCTGCGCCCCACCATGGTGTTCCTCAGCGGCCAGGCGTTCGGCGCCGTCGGCGAGCGCCACGTGATGGTGGCCGCCACGTGCGAGATGATCCACATGGCGACGCTGGTGCACGACGACGTGCTCGACGACGCGCAGGTGCGCCGCAAGGGGCACACCGTCAACCGGCTGCGCGGCAACGAGGTCGCCGTGATGCTGGGCGACTACCTCATCTCGAACGCGTTCCACCTCTGCAGCCGCGCGGGCGACCCGTCGCTGAACCTGCGGCTCGGCGAGGTCACGAACACGCTCTGCGAGGGCGAGTTGGTGCAGCTCTCGCACCGCGAGGACCTGTCGCTCGACGAGGCGACGTACTTCGAGATCGTCCGCCGCAAGACGGCCGTGCTGATCGGGGCATGCTGCGAGCTCGGCGCGCGGCTCTCGGGCGCGCCGGAGGACTCAGTCGAGGCCCTGCGCCGCTTCGGCGAGGGGCTCGGCGTGGCGTTCCAGATCCAGGACGACCTGCTCGACCTCGAGGGGCGCGAGGACGTCGTGGGCAAGAGCCTCGGGCGCGACCTCGAGAAGGGCAAGCTCACCCTGCCCGTGATCATCCACCTCGCGTCCGGGACGGGCGCGCGCCGCGAGCGCGCCATCTCCGCGATCCGCGCGCGGGACGGCGCCGCGCTGATGGGCGAGCTCGTCGCGTCGGGCGCGCTCTCGGCGGCGCGCGCGCGCGCCGAGGCGCTGGTGTCGGAGGCCCGGAGGGAACTGCGCGCGGTGCCCGCGGGCGAGGCGCGCGACGCGCTCGACGCGGCCGCGATCGCCGTGGTGCAGCGCGAGTTCTGAGCACGGGCGGCGCGCGCGGGTCGCGCGGCGCCGGGTCACTTTCTCGGCTTCTTCGCCGCCTCGTTCGCCCATCCGCGGGACGCCTTCCCGGCGGCCGGCTTCGCGTTGGCGCGGTTCGCCGCGACGAGCTTCTCGATGTCCTCCTCCGAGAGCGTCATCGGGTGCCCCTGCCAGCGCACCACGCCGTCCGGCGACCAGATCGCCATATGGGGGATGCCCTTCACCTCGAAGAAGCCCTTGAGCATGGACGCGGGGTCCAGCGCCAGCGCGTAGGTGAAGGCGTCGGGCTTGAGGTTCGACTTCTTCATCCCCGAGTTGAACGCCGACTCCTGCTCGTCGCTGATCCCGACGAACAGGATGTCCTTCCCGAACTTCTGGTTGAGCTCGTTCATGTGGGGGATGGCCGCCTTGCACGGGCCGCACCACGTGGCCCAGAAGTCCACCGCCACCAGGCGCTGGCCGGGGTCCGGCGCGGGCGTCAGCCACTTGCCCACTCGGAAGCCCGGGATGGACTGGCCGCGCTTGTCCGCCGCGGAGCTCACGGGGCTCAGGAACTCGGGCCATGGCACCTTCGCGTCGCCCGTGGCGGCCTCGGGCGCAGGCTTCTCGATGGCGCTCACGCTCTCATCCACCTGCTCCTGGAGGAGTTCGGGGAGCTTCGCCTTGAGCCCGGCGTCGGAGAGCCCCGCGTAGCGGATGGCGCCCGTCTTGTCGACGACGATGTTCACCGGCCGCTTCCACACGCCGAGCGCGTCGCACCAGGTGCCCGAGGCGTCCACCGCCACCGGGCACGGCGGCTCGTTCTTCAGCACGTTGTCGGCACGGTCCGCACCGTCGGGAACATGGAGGCCGACGAGGGCCACGCCCTCCGGCAGGGACTTCTTCAGCTTCTCGAGGGCCGCGCGCGGGTTCTGCTTGCCGCTCACGCTCTGGATGACGGTGACCTTGTCGCGGAACGCGCCGCGGTCCATGGCCTCGCCGCCGATCCACTCGAGCGACTCCGGCGGCGTGGGGATGGCGAAGCCGACGTTCGCCTCGAGGGCGGCTCGGTCTTCCTTGTCGAGCTTCTCGTAGAAACGGGTCTCGCCCTTGGCCTCCTTGGGACCCTTCGCCGGGGCATCGCCGCCCGTGGCCGGGGGCGTCGTTCCCTTGCCGCCGTACTGCGGCGCGGCATGGGCCATCGGCGCGGCGGCCAGGCAGGCGGGCAAGGCGAGGGCCAGGGCAAGGCGCTTGACGTGCATGCGGAAATCGTACTGGCCCCGGCCGGGGGCCCCAAGGGGCGCCCCGCGGGGAGCGCCTCAGCGGCAGATGGGCATCGCGAGGTTGTCGATCAGGCGCACGCCCTCGAGGCGCGCGGCGATCAGCGCGCGCGTCGGCCGCTCGAAGCCGGAGACGGGCATCAGGTCGCCTGCCGCACGGACCACGGCGTAGTCCACCTCCAGCGCGTGGTCGGCGAGCGTCTCGCGCATGAGGCGCTCGGCCGTGTGCGGGTGCTGGGCGCCCGCCGCCACCTGGAGCGCACGCACCAGGCCCAGCGCGCGGTCGCGCTGCCCGGGCTGCAGGTAGCGGTTGCGGCTGCTCATGGCGAGGCCGTCCGGCTCGCGCACCGTCGGCGCCGACTCCATGCGCAGCCCTGGCCATCGGCCGGGTTCGCCGGCGACCATCGCGTCGAGCACGCGCCACTGCTGCCAGTCCTTCTCGCCGAAGATCGCCAGGCGCGGGCATGCGAGGTCGAAGAGCCGCGCGACCACCTGGCAGACGCCGCCGAAGTGCCCGGGGCGGCACGCGTCCTCGAGCCCGGGCATGCGCGCGACCTCGGGGAGCGCCAGCGCGGCGGCCTCGGTGCGCGCGGCGTCGAGGCCCCGCGGATAGACGTCCTCGTGCGGCGGGGCGTACACCGCGTCGGCGCCGGCGCGCTCGGCGAGGGCGACGTCCGAGTCGAGCGTGCGGGGATAGCGCGTGAAGTCCTCGTGCGGCGCGAACTGCGTGGGGTTCACGAACACGGTGGCGACCACTGGCAGCCCGCGGCCGGCCGCGCGCCGGATCAGCGATGCGTGGCCATCGTGCAACGCCCCCATGGTGGGAACCAAGGCGCATCCACCGAGCGCCGCCATCGAAGCGTGGTCATGGATCACCTGCATTTGGGCGCGAACCATAGCCGCGCCCCCGCAGAACCCCGGTGAGTTCCGGATCGTGATGTCCGAGAATTCGCCGACAATTGTTCCGCGGATGCTTGGAATCACCCCCCGTGACTCCTAGAATGCGGAACTCGAACCGCGCGCGAAACCCATGGCACCCAAGCTTCCCATCTACTTCGACAACGCCGCCACCACCCGCTGCGACCCCCGGGTCGTGGAGGCCATGCTCCCGTACTTCTCCGAGAAGTTCGGGAACTCGGCGAGCCGCAACCATTCGTTCGGCTGGGAGGCCGAGGACGCCGTCGAGCTTGCGCGCGAGCAGGCCGCGGCGCTCATCGGCGCGAACCCGAAGGAAGTGATCTTCACCTCGGGCTCCACCGAGAGCAACAACCTCGCCATCAAGGGCGCCGCCAACATGTACGCGAAGGCGCCGGCGGGGCAGACGGGCCGGGGCCACGTCATCACCGCCACCCACGAGCACAAGGCCGTCCTCGACCCCTGCAAGCGCCTGCAGCGCGAGGGCTTCGACGTGACGTTCCTGGAGCCGGGCGCCGACGGCATCATCACGGCCGAGATGGTGGCCGGGGCCATGCGCCCGGACACCATCCTGGTGACCCTCATGTGGGCGAACAACGAGCTCGGGACCATCAACGAGATCCCGCAGATCGGCGCGCTCTGCCACCAGCGCGACGTGGTCCTCCACACCGACGCCACGCAGTGGGTCGGCAAGATGCCCACGGATGTCGAGCGCGACTGCGTCGACCTGATGAGCTGGAGCGGGCACAAGATGTACGGCCCCAAGGGCGTGGGTGCCCTGTACGTGCGCCGGCGCAAGCCGCGCGTGCGCCTGGAGGCGATCCTCGACGGCGGCGGCCACGAGCGCGGCATGCGCTCGGGCACCATGAACGTGACCGGCATCGTCGGCTTCGGCAAGGCGTGCGAGCTCTGCCGTCAGGAGATGGAGCACGAGCGCGAGCGGCTGCTCAAGCTGCGCCGCAAGCTCGAGGCGGGGCTGACCTCGCGCATCGAGGTGTGCCAGGTCAACGGCCACGCCGACAAGCGGCTGCCCAACATCGCGAACGTGTCCTTCGGGTTCGTCGAGGGCGAGAGCCTGATGATGGGCGTCAAGGACCTCGCGTGCAGCTCCGGCAGCGCGTGCACCAGCGCCAGCCTCGAGCCGAGCTACGTGCTCAAGGCGCTCGGCGTGGGCGACGAGCTCGCGCACTCGTCGCTGCGCCTTTCGCTCGGGCGCTGGAGCACCGAGGAAGAGGTCGACTTCGCGATCGAGGCCATCGTGAAGGCGGTCGAGCACCTGCGCACCATGAGCCCCCTGTGGGACCTCCACAAGGAAGGCATTGACGTCTCGAAGATCCAGTGGCAGGCGCACTGACCGCGCCGCCCCCGCACCGCGAACCCGAGGGACCCTGAACCCATGGCATATTCCGACAAGGTCGTCGACCACTACCAGCACCCCCGCAACGTCGGCAGCTTCGGCACGAGCTCCGAGGTCGCCACGCGCGCCGACGTCGGCGTCGGCATCGTCGGCGCGCCTGAGTGCGGCGACGTGATGCAGCTGCAGATCAAGGTGAACGAGCAGGGCGTCATCGAGGACGCGAAGTTCAAGTGCTTCGGCTGCGGCAGCGCCATCGCCTCGAGCAGCCTCGCCACCGAGTGGCTGAAGGGCCGCTCGCTCGACGACGCGATGTCGATCAAGAACACGCAGATCGTCGAGGAGCTGAGCCTCCCGCCCGTGAAGATCCACTGCAGCGTGCTCGCCGAGGACTCGATCCGCGCGGCGATCGCCGACTACCGCAAGAAGAACGGGCTGGCCGCCGAGAGCGCCGCGCCCGCCGCCGCGCACTGAGCGCGCCGAACCCCGCCCCTGGAGGAACGAACCATGTCCGTCATCATCACCGAGAGCGCCGCGCGCGAGATCAACGCCATCGTCAACCAGCAGGGCCTGGACCCCGAGAAGATCCGCCTGCGCGTGGGCGTCAAGGGTGGCGGCTGCAGCGGCTTCAGCTACATCCTCGACCTCACCGAGGTCCAGAAGGACTCCGACGAGCTGTGGGAGTTCCACTATCGCGCGTCCGAGGACGGGAAGTCGGTGACGCGCGTCGAGGGCGGGCAGGGCGCCGCGGTGGCGACGGCCGAGCCCGGCGCGTTCACCGTGCGCGTCGTGTGCGACCCCAAGAGCTACCTGTACCTCAACGGCACCACGATCGACTTCAAGGACGAGATCATGGGCCGCGGCTTCGTGTTCAGCAACCCGAACGCGACGACCACCTGCGGCTGCGGCTCGAGCTTCAGCGCCTGATCGCGGCAGGGGCGTTCGCCTAGCCTTCGCGGCCATGACGAACGCCGTCCCCCGCCCGTGCATCGCCCCGTCGCTCCTCGCGGCCTGCGCCCTGGCCGCGGGCTGCGCCGCGCCCGGCACCGGCGTCGCGCGCGATGCCTCGGGCCGGCCGGTCCCGCCGGTCGCGCGGCAGGAGGCGTTCGTCGTCACCAGCCCCAACGGCGACCGGGTCGACGAGTACTCCTGGCTGCGCGACGACCATCCCGAGCGCAAGCGCGACGACGTCATGGCGCATCTGCGCGCCGAGCAGGCCTACACCGAGGCGATGCTCGCGCGCCAGGCGCCGCTCGAGGCGAGGCTCCTGGGCGAGATCCGCGGGCGCATCAAGGAGGACGACTCGACGCCGCCGCAGCACGACCGAGGCTGGTGGTACTGGCAGTCGTTCCGGGAAGGCGCGGAGTACGCGACGTGGATGCGCCGCCGCGGCGGGCCCGAGGGGCCGGCCGCCGGCGCGCCGGAGGAGGTGATGCTCGACGGCAACGCGCTCGCGAAGGGTCGCGCGTTCTTCCGCGTCTCGGCGGCCGAGGTGAGCCCCGACGGGATGATGGTCGCCTGGACCGAGGACACGGTGGGCCGGCGCGGGCATGAACTCCGCATCCGCGACCTGCGCACGGGGAAGGACCTTCCCGACCGCATCCCGGGCACCCTCGAGCCGGTCGTGTGGGCCGAGGACGGCCGCAGCCTCTTCTACATGCGCCAGGACCCGGTGCTCCTGCAGAGCGGGCCGGTGTGCCGCCACGTGCTCGGCACCCCGCCGTCGGCCGACGCGGTGGTCTACGAGGAGCCCGACGACACGCTGTTCACGGGCATCGAGCCCTCGGCCGACCGGCGCTTCCTGCTGGTCGCGATGGACGGATACGACGTCACCGAGGTGCGCGCGCTGCCGCTCGACCGGCCGGCCGAGCCGCTGCGCGTGGTGCTGCCGCGCGAGCCCGGGGTGCGGAACTACGCCGACCACCTCGACGGACGCTGGGTGATCCGCACCAACCGCGACGCGCGCAACTTCCGGCTCATGCTCGCCGCCGACGACGCCGTGGCGGACCGGGCGCGCTGGACCGAGCTCGTGCCGCACCGCGCCGACGCGTCGATCGACGGCTTCATGCCGATGCGCGGCGGCGTGGCCGTCGCCGAGCGCGCCGAGGCGAACGCCCGCGTGCGCCTCGTGCCCTGGTCGGGCGGTGCGGGGTTGGTGGTTCCGGCGAAGGAGGCGGCGTTCGCGATGGACCTCGGCGACAACCCGGATCCGGCGAACCCCGCGGTCCGCGTCTCCTACACCTCGATGGTCACGCCGCGCACGGTGATCGACGTCGACCTCGCGACCGGCGCGCAGGTCGTGCGCAAGGTGCAGCCGGTGATCGGCTACGACCCGCTCGAGTTCGAGTCGGCGCGGGCGTGGGCCCCGAGCCGTGACGGGAAGCGGATCCCGGTCTCGATCTGCTGGAAGCGCAACGCGTGGGCGCGCGACGGCCGGCACCCGATGCTCGTCGAGGGATACGGCGCGTACGGCATCCCGTCGGACGCGCAGTTCGACCTCGCGGGCGTGTCGCTGATGGAGCGCGGGTTCGCGCTCGCCGTGGCGCACGTGCGCGGCGGCGCCGACATGGGCCAGGACTGGTACGAGGACGGGCGCCTGATGCGCAAGCGGAACACGTTCAACGACTTCGTCGACGTGACCGCGTTCCTCCAGCAGGAAGGCTGGGCCGACCCGGGACGGACGTTCGCCACGGGCGGCTCGGCGGGCGGGCTCCTCATGGGCGCGGTCGCGAACATGGCCGGCGAGCGGTACCGCGGGATCGGGATCCACGTCCCGTTCGTCGACGCGCTGACCACCATGCTCGACGCGAGCATCCCGCTCACCACCAACGAGTGGACGCAGTGGGGAAACCCGGTCGAGTCGCGCGAGGCGTACGAGTACATCCTCTCGTACTCGCCGTACGACAACCTCGCCGCGAAGGACTACCCGGCGATGCTCGTGACCACGGGCCTCTGGGACTCGCAGGTGCAGTACTTCGAGCCCGCGAAGTACGTGGCGCGCATGCGCCGGCTCAAGACCGACCGGAACCCGCTGGTCATGCACGTCAACATGGAGGCGGGGCACGGGGGCAAGAGCGGGCGCTTCGAGCGCCTGGCGCAGGTCGCGCGCGAGCAGGCGTTCTTCCTGGACCTCGCGGGCATCGACCGCTGACGCTCAGCCGGCCGGCCGGCGCGCGGCGGCGATCGCGTCCGCGTCGCCGGCGGCGAACCTCCGTAGCGTGGCCCCGTCGACGGGATGCGCGACGTGCCAGCCCTGCGCCTCGTCCCAGGCGCGCTCGGCGAGGAGCGCCCACTGCTCGGGGCGCTCGATGCCCTCGGCCACGCAGCGCACGCCGAGGCGTCGCGCATGCCGCAGCACCAGGTCGAGCGTCGCGCGGTCCTCGGCAGACCCCGGCAGTCGCGCGGTCACGGACCGGTCGACCTTCACCTCGTCGGCGGGCACGCGACGCAGGAGCGAGACGCTCGCGATGCCCGTGCCGAAGTCGTCGATCGAGACGCGCGAACCGGCGGCCCGGAGCTCCTCGAGCTGGCCGCGCACGTGGAGGTCGTCCGCCGCGAGGCAGTGCTCGGGGATCTCGACCGAGAGCATGCGGCCGGGCAGCGCGGCCTCGCTGAGCGCCATGCGCACCTCGTCCACCAGGTCGCCCCGGCGGATCTGGCTCGGCGCGATGTTGACGCTCACGGGGATCTCGGCGCCGTCGGAGCACCACGCCGCGCACTGGCGGCAGGCCTCGCGCAGGGCCCAGCTGCCGACCTCGGCGAGCAGCCCGGCGTCGTCGGCCGCGGCGAGGAGCCGCGTGGCCGGGACGGGCTCGCCGGTGGTCGGGAGGTTCCACCGGATGAGCGCCTCGGCGCCCACCGTGCGGCCGTCGGCCACCGAGACCTTCGGCTGGAACACCAGCCGGAACGCGCCTTGCTCGAGGGCCTGCTGGAGCATCGTCGCCAGCTGCACCTCGTGCAGGGCATGCACGGCCTCGGTGTCGGCGTAGTGGTGGAGCCGCGGCTGCGGACCGCGCGACGCCCGCTGCAGCGCATGGCGTGCGCGTGCGACCAGGATCTCGACCGGAGGCAGGTCGTGGCCGCGCTCGAGCGTCGCGACGCCCACCGTGGCGCGCAGCCGGAGCTCCCGCCCGCCGATGCGCACGGCCGACTGCCCGACGCCGGACATCGAGGCGAGCAGCGCGCGCACGTCGGGCGTGCTGCCGGGAAGCGCCACCACGGCCTCGCCGCGCGGGCCCGGAACCAGCGCGGCCTGCTCCGGGACCAGGCTGCGCAGGCGCGCGACCCACGCGGCATCGAGCTCGCGGAGCGCCTCGAAGCCGTCGATCGCGGCGACCGCAGGCGCGTCGTCGAGGGCGAGCACCGCGAGGGTGACGGGGCGGTGCATCGAGGCGAGCGCGCGCTCGAGCGCCAGGTGGCCCGACGCCGCGGAGCCCGCGGTCGTGTTCGCGGGCGGCAGGCGGCGCTCGCGGGCCCGCACCGCGTCGACGACGTCGGCAGGCTCGCACGTGGCCGGCAGCGCATCATCCGCGCCCGCGACGATCGCGGCGTGCCAGGCGCGCGCGACGTCCCCTTCGGGCGCGAGCAGCGCGATCAGCTGCATGGCGGGATTGGCGGCGGCGGCGCGCGCGGCCGCCGCGAATTCGTGCAGAGGCATCGCGATGAGCGACGCGTCGACGACGGTGACGTCGGGGCGTGCCTCGGACGCCAGGCGCAGGCCGCCGTCGGCATCGCCCGACGAGCGGAGCTCGAAGCGGGCCTGGCGGAGTGCCAGGGCCGTCCGGTCGCGCCGGGCGGCATCGGGCTCGACGAGCAGCACGCGTGTCATGGGCGGTCGAGTCTATCGCGGACCCGCGAGCCACTCGGCGACCACCGGCCATGCCATCCACGCGGCGGCGGCGGGGAGCCATGCCACCAGGATCCAGCGCACGGCGTTCCCGGTGATCCGCAGGTTGAGCGACGCGCCGAGCCAGCCGCCGGCCACGGCCGACGGAAGCAGGCACGCCGCGATGGCAAGGGCCCCGCCGAGCGCGGACGATCCGTCGGGCGCGGGCCGCCCTGCGAGCGTCGCGCACTTGATGCACGCGCCCAAGGCGGTGAGCGGGACCATCACGCAGACGCTCGTGGTCACGGCGCGCTTGATCGGCACGTGGAGCCATGCACGCATGAGCGGGATGCCGACCACGCCGCCGCCGACGCCGAGCAGCCCGCTGAGGGTGCCCATGGCGGTGCCGACCACGCTGCCGCGCACGGCATCGATCGGCGGCCCGCCCTCGCGCCCCGCGCCCGTGCCGCGCACGAGCTGCACGGCCTCGCGGACGGCGATCGCCGCGAGCGTGATCGCGAAGAGCACGCGGAACCCGCGGCCATCGACCGCGAGGCTCAGCGCCACGCCGGCGCCCACCGTGACGAGCGCCGCCGGGAGGATGCGCCGCGCCGACGACCAGTCGATCGCGCCGGCGCGCCGGTAGCGCCGGTACGCGGTGGCCGCGACGGCGGTGTTCGAGACCATGACCGCCGCTTGGAGGAGGTCCTTCGGCGGGTCAAGGACGAGCGTCGCGAGCGGGATGATGCCGATCGCGCCGCCCACGCCGAGCAATCCCCCGATCACGCCTCCGAACAGCCCGAAGGCGAGGTATTCAAGGGCATGGGCGGGTTGCACGCGCGGGATGCTAACGATGCGCCGTGCGCGGCCGGGCGGAATTTCCGCCGATTCCCGCGCGCGGTTCCGCATGGACGCCACCATGCGCGCATGCATGTGACGATCCCCAGCGCGGCGTTGGTGGGCATCGAGGCGATGCCCTGCGAGGTCGAGGTCTCGGTGCAGTCGCGCGGCTTGCCGCGCATCTGCCTCGTCGGCCTCCCGGACCTCGCCATCTGCGAGAGCATCGAGCGCATCCGGAGCGCCATGGGCGCGAGCGGATTCGACCCGCCTCGCCACCGGACGACCGTGAGCCTCGCGCCCGCCGACCTGCGCAAGCACGGCCCGTCCTTCGACCTGCCGATCGCGCTCGGGCTGCTGCTGGCGGGGCCGGGGTGCCCGGAGGGCGCGCCGCGGCGGCCGGACCCCGCGCGATGGATGGTGGCGGGCGAACTCGGCCTCGACGGCGCGCTGCGCGGCGTGCGGGGCGCGGTCGGGATGGCGCTGCTCGCCCGCCAGATGCGGCTCGAGGGGCTCGTGCTGCCTGCGGCGAGTGCGCCGGAGGCCGCCATCGTGGGCGGCATCGACGTCCGCGCGGCGGACGCGCTGCCCTCGGTGCTCGCGCATTTCCTGGGCCTCGCGGCGCTTCCCCGGGTCCCGCCGGTCGACGTCCGCGCCGCGATCGGTGTGGCGCGACCGGCGATCGACTTCCGCGACATCCGCGGCCAGGCGGTCGCGAAGCGAGCCCTGCTCGTCGCGGCGTGCGGGGGGCACAATGCGATCCTCATCGGGCCCGCGGGATGCGGCAAGACCATGATGGCGCGTGCGATGCCCGGCATCCTGCCCGCGCTGGAGCCCGACGAGGCGCTCGAGGTCACGCGGATCATGAGCGCGGCCGGCTCGATGGGCGGGCTCGCGGTGGAACGGCCCTTCCGCGCGCCGCACCACACCGCAAGCACCGTGGCACTGGTGGGCGGCGGCGCCTCGGGCGTGCCGCGGCCCGGCGAGGTGACGCTCGCCCACCACGGGATCCTCTTCATGGACGAGCTCCCGGAGTTCGGGCGCAGCGCGCTCGAGGCGCTGCGCGAGCCCCTCGAGGACGGGTTCATCACGGTCGCGCGCGCGCACGGCACCGCCCGGTTCCCGGCGCGCTCGCTGCTGGTCGCGGCGATGAACCCGACCGCGCGCGGCAACCGCGCGGGCGGCGCGGCCGGCGCGCGCGAGGAGCGGCGCTACATGGAGCGCGTCAGCGGGCCGATCGTGGACCGGATCGACCTGCACGTCGAGGTGCCGGCGGTGCCGTTCGAGCGGCTCGCGGGCGCGCCCGCGGGCGAGTCATCCGCCGAGATGCGCACGCGCGTCGAGCGCGTGCGCGCGGCGCAGCGCGCGCGGCAGGGGCCCACGCTGAACGCGCACCTTCGCGCGCGGGCGCTCGACGACGTGGCGCGGCTCGACGGGGCAGGGCGCCGGCTGCTGGGGGACGCGCTGGAGCGGCTCGGGCTCAGCGCGCGCGCCTACGACAAGGTGCGCCGGGTGGCGCGCACGGTGGCGGACCTCGAGGGGTGCGCGGACGTGCGTGCCGAGGACGTGGCCGAGGCGATCCAGTACCGCGTGCTCGACCGGCACGCGGGCTGAACGAAGCGGGCCCGCACGGCGTGCGCCGTGCGGGCCCGAGGTGGTCATCATGAAGGCCGCGGGGACTCAGCGCCGCCCGCCGCCGCCGCGCGAACCGCCGCCCGTGCTGCGGTAGCCGCCGGTGCCGCCGTAGCGCGCCTGGTTGAAGCCCGACACGCTGTTGTAGCCCTGCGGGGAGTGATATCCCTGCGGCGAGTTGTAGCCCTGGGGCGAGTTGTATCCCTGCGGCTTGTTGTACCCCTGCGGGGCGTTGTAGCCCTGGGGCTTGTTGTACCCCTGCGGGGCGTTGTAGCCCTGCGGCGCGTTGTAGCCGCGGGGGGCGTTGTATCCGCCCGGCGTGCCTTCGCCGCGCGCGCTGCTCCAGCGGTTCGCCGCGCTCGCGGCCTGCGAGCCGCTCACGCCCGGTCCGCGTTCGCCTGCGCCGACGCCGCGGTTGCCGACGCCGGGTCCGCGTTCGCCTGCGCCGACGCCCCGGTTTCCGACGCCGGGTCCACGCTCGCCTGCGCCGACGCCGCGATCGCCGTACAGTCGGTGGTCGTTGTTCGGGTTGATGCCGTGGCGGCGGTCCCAGTTGTTCCAGTTGTTGTTCCAGCGACCCCAGTCGCCGTAGCCCCAGCCGTAGCCCCAGCCGCAGCCGTAGCCGTAGGCGCAACCCCAGTACGGGCTCCAGCCCCAGCCGCCGTAGCCGTAGTCGTAGACCGACGGGTACATGTCGGCGTAGCCGTAGTACCCGTAGCCCTGGTCGGGCGCGTAGGTGCCGGTGTCGTACGAGTACTGGGCCTGGTTGCCGTACGTCGCCGGGTAGCTCGGCGCCACGTAGCTCTCGACGTTCGCCTGCGACTGGTCCACGGGCTGCGGGTCGGTCGCGTTGTAGTCGAAGCCGGTGCCGTACACGGGGACGCCGTCCTGCATGTAGGTGCCGAGGTATCCGGCGCTGCTGCCGAAGGTGACGGTCTCGGGCGTGCTCGCCACCACGGTCACGTACGTGCACGCGAACGCGGGGCAGGACGGCGAGATCGCGTACACCGCGGGCGGCACCGAGTCGCAGACCGCCCACGGACCCGAGGCCGAGCTGGCCTTGAACCATGCGCCGTCGTCGCAGCAGTACCACGCGCCGTCCGCCTTGATCACCGGCTGCGTCGCGTTCGCGGCGTACTCGAGCCCGCCGTCGATCGGCTTGAAGCGCGGCTGCCCGCCGCGGTAGCGGACCCGGCAGCCGCCCTGGTCGCGCTGCACGGTGACCGCGCGCACGATGCCGTTCGCGGCCGCGGCGGACTTCGCCTCGAGCGTGCCGGGCACGCTTGCGCGCGCGACGGCGAGCGGGCCGTCGGTGGGCAGGTTCGCGAACGACGCGGGAAGCGCGGCCGCGGGCACGTACGTCCACGGGCCCTTCGCGAGGTCACCCGTCGAGAACCACCTGCCCGAGCCGAGCGTCCACCACGCGCCGCCCGAACGGAGCAGCGGGCTCGTGCAGTTCGTCGCCCACTCGACGCCGTCGCACGCGGCGGCCATCTTCGGCGCGCCGTCCATCGACACGAGGAGCGTGGGCTTCGTGGCCACCACGACCTCCGGGAGGGCGGGCGTCGGGGCATCCGAGGCCCGGGGCTTCGGGGCCTCGGTCCCGGGGGGCGGCGGCGGCGCCTTGCCGACCGACGCCACCACGTCCTGCGGCGGCGCGGCGCACGGCGCGTAGCGGCCATGGATCGACGGCGCGCCGAGCCAGTGCGTTCCGCCCACGCGCGTGACCCACGTCCCGTCCGGGGACGCGAGCAGGATGCTCGGCGTGTTCACCACGCGCTTCCACCCGCTGCCGCCGCACGACCCGAGCACGGGCTCCCCGGTCACGGAGACCAGCACCGCGGGGCGCTCCGTCACGCGGATCGCGGGCACCGGGTTCGAGAGCCCGGTCACGTCGCGCGACGCGTCGAGCGCGACGCCCTGCACGATGTTCGTGAGCATCGACTCGATGCCCATCCCCGCGAGCAGCGAGCCGAGCGACGCCTTGACCGCGTCGCCCGAGCCGTCGGGCATGTCGCACGACGCCACCTGGAAGTCGCTGAGCTCGACGTACCCGGGGTCCGCGGCCTGCGCCATCGCGGCCGACATGTCGACCGTGCCGTTGACCGGCGCGGCGTCGCCCTGCTTCACCTGCACGGTGGCGCGCATCGACACCGTGTTGCCGTTGATCGCCGTGTAGGCCGGCGCGTTCATCAGGTAGGTGGTGCCGTCGACGGTCGCCTTCTGCGGCCATGCCGAGGCTGCGGGTGCGGCCTGGGCCGACGGCGCGGGGGCCGCGGCGGGGTCCTGGGCGGAGGCGTGCGAGAGGAAGGCGGCCGACAGGGCGACGGCGATGAAGCAGTTCATGCGGGCGGGGCTCCGGGACGTGCGATGCCGCTCGGTGCGGCGTTCCCGGAGCGTACCCGCGCCGCGCTCAGAGCCCGGGAGCGAACCCGCGGCGCATCGTGTTCTCGCAGCACGCGCGCGGTTCCACGAAGTGGAGCAGGTAATCGTTCCCGCCCGCCTTCGTGCCGACGCCCGACATGCCGAACCCGCCGAACGGCTGCCGTCCGACCAGGGCGCCGGTGATGCCCCGGTTCACGTACAGGTTGCCGACCCGGAACTCGCGCTTGGCGCGCTCGAGGTGCGAGGGCCTGCGGCTGTAGATGCCGCCCGTGAGCTTGTACTCGGTCGCGTTGGCGATGCGCAGCGCCTCGTCGAAGGTGCGCGCGCGGATGACCGCGAGCACGGGCCCGAAGACCTCCTCGTTCGCGATGCGCGACGACGCGGACGCCCCGCTGATGATGGCGGGCCCGACGTACGGCTTGCCGAC
>Ga0172372_10007223_pt1 | contig 14971 bp, 16 predicted proteins | sample LakKiv5m_2_FD_114544 | JGI IMG/M metagenome (GOLD analysis project Ga0172372, IMG submission 114544) | Freshwater microbial communities from Kabuno Bay, South-Kivu, Congo - kab_092012_9.5m | ecosystem: Environmental > Aquatic > Freshwater > Lake | place: Democratic Republic of the Congo...
ACGCTCGCCCCTGATACACAGCCACTGGATCGCCGAGCACGGCCTGCATGGCGTTTACGTGCCCTTGCCAGTCAACCCGCTGCGTTTGCCCGAAGCCTTGGCGGGATTGTCCGCCTTGGGTTTTGCTGGTTGCAACCTCACCTTGCCGCACAAAGTGCAGGCGCTGGAGTGCCTCAGCGACCTGGACGAGGTCGCTCGGCAAATCGGCGCGGTCAACACCGTGGTAGTGCAGCCCGATGGCAGCTTGGCCGGCACCAACACCGATGCCTTTGGTTACATACAAAGCTTGCGCGAAGCACAACCCACTTGGCAAGCCAGTGCAGGCCCTGCTGTGGTGTTGGGTGCAGGAGGCGCCGCCCGTGCAGTGGTATGGGCGCTGGCCGATGCCGGAGCCACAGAGATTCGCTTGCTCAACCGCAGTTTGGACAAAGCGCAGGCCATGGCCGCTGAGTTTGGTTCCCCCGTGAAAGCGCTGCCATGGGATCAACGGCACGTTGCCTTGGCTGATGCAGCACTCGTTGTGAACACCACCACCCAGGGCATGCAAGGTCAACCCGCACTCGATGTTCAATTGGACGCCTTGCCCACGCATGCTTTGGTTTCGGATATTGTCTACACGCCGTTGCAAACCGATTTGCTGTTGCGTGCCCAAGCGCGGGGCAACCCCACGGTGGGCGGCTTGGGCATGTTGTTGCATCAGGCGCGGCCCGCTTTTGCCGCTTGGTTTGGTGTCATGCCCGAGGTCACACCGGCTTTGTGGCACAAGGTGTTGGCTTCGTTCTAAGGCTTATTTGCGAACCGCAGGCACCTCAATGGGCAGCCCTTGCGCACGCCACATCAAATACAGGTTGAGGTTGCGCATGTCTGTGTGGCCCCAAGGCGGCACTTCAGCTTTCACGCTCGAATAGCAAAACCGCAGGCGCCGTTCGAGGGAGGCCATGTACTGCCAATCCAGGCGAAAGATGGGGTAGCCGTTGGGGTGTCCTTGGCTCAGTTTGTCGTTGTACAAACGCTGGCCATAGTGCAGGTCATGGCATTGGGTGCAAGACAGATTCATCTGACCTTGCCGCGCCATGTAGAGCTTTTGCCCCGCCTCAAAATGTTTTTTGGCGGGACCATCAATGCTCACCAAAATCGGCATGCCTTTGGAGGCGCTTGTCACATGCAAGGTGATGGCCAGCAAATCGTCTGATTCAAGCGCCCAATTGCTGGCCTTTTGCTGCTTGGATCGGCAATTTCGAATCCGGTCTTCCAAGTTGAACAACTTGCCCGTGGCCTTGTCGATGGCAGGGTAGCGGGTGGCCGCCCCCTTCATGCTGTCAGTGGCATCGCCATGGCAAGACGCGCAACTTTTGTTGCTGTTGCCAGCCACTTGCTTCCACAACTGAGCGCCTTTGTCGATGGCATGGGCGCTGGGACTGGCGAACTCGTCATCGAGTTGCAAACCACGGACCTCGGGACTGGAGAACGTCAAACCCGACTTGAGTTGATCCAAGGGGATGTTGCGTTGTTGAGCCCATCCAAGGCTGCACATCATGCCCAGACTCAAAGACCAAACCAGGAGGGGTTTCATGGCTTGGGCGAGGAGGAGCTGTTGGCCAATTGAACCACCAGGGGGTGGCGCATTTCACCGATGTTGGCCTTGTCATCGACCCAGCGGAAATACAGCTCACCTGACTTGACTGCACGCAAATAAAACTCGAACAAGGGATTGGCCGCAACGCCTGTGGTGGGCTCGGCGCGAAACACCTCTTGGTTGTTCAGGGTGCAACTGAGTTGTCGAATCACATTGCGCTTGATGAGGACGCCATCAATGTCGCGCAAAAAGCCGCTGTCCATCGGGTGGTTCACCAGCAGGCGGAGTTTGAAGACATCGCCTTCAACGATGCGAGGGGGTAGTTGTAAGCGTGCGTTGCTCATGAGCCATTGTCCACACAGGCAGCTTCGGTGACCTCAACTTCCTGGGTTTGGTAGCGAAATGTGCCATCTGAAAAACGGGCCAAAGCCACCACCATTTGCGTGCCCGACAAACGCACACGGGTGTTGATTTCTGCTCGGCCGTTCCACGGCCCCAGGACAAACAAACACATCAAGGGCACTGGGTTGAGTTGCGACACCAGGTAGATGTGACTGACATGAGAAGCCTCGGTCATGGGGCTGTCTACCTTCAGATGCAAAGGCACCAAGTGTCCGTTGTCAGCCAAGGTTGGCAAGGTCAAGCTGATGCCGCCTTGAGTCAGGGGTTGATTGACAACAAAGGGCTTGACCATTTCATCGAAGGTGCGCAAACGCGACTCAGCCAGGCCACTCAGTGTGAGTTTGTCGACTTGTGCCAATGCATCAGCACCCAGCCACAAGCCACTGGCAGCCACCGAGGCTTGGGCGCAGCTGTTTAAAAAAGTTCTGCGAGAGAAGCTGTCGTTTGGGTCAGGCAAGTTGTTCAATGGCCGTCCTCAAGGTGTTTGGCGCAAATACACAATGATGTCTTCGAGCCCTTGCTCGGTGAGCACCGTCTTGCCCTTCAAGGGCTTGGCGACATTTTGCAAGCCCTTGGTGCTGAAGTAAGCGGGCATGAAGGTTTCGGGGTTGAGAACGCGAGGATCGGCAATCCGCTGGCGCAATTGGTCAGCCGAGAGGCGTTCACCGATACCGACCAAACTGGGACCCATGTCACCACCGTCCTTGAAACCAGGCACCACGTGGCAAAGCAGGCACCCGGTGTCTTGACGGTTCAACAACAATTTGCGTCCCCGCTCCACATTGGCGGTGGCGGCAGATTTGGTGGCTGGCATACCTTCACTCGCATGCGCCATGCAGCACCAAAGGCCTAAACAAACAATCAAAAATCGCATCAGAACCTGATCATTTCAAATAGCGTTTCAAGGCTTCAGCACACACGCCCACAGCAGCATGCGATTCACGCAAGACGCGGCCCATGGTGATGAAGCCGTGGATTTGCCTCTCAAAGCAAATGTATTCGGTGGCTACGCCGGCCGCGGCCATTGCATCGGCATACAACAGGCCTTCGTCGCGCAGCGGGTCAAAGCCCGCTGTCAAGACAAGCGCGGGCGGCAGTCGGGCATGGCTTGGCGCCTTCAAAGGCGATGCCCGCCAATCATGACGGTCTGTCGCAGTGGGCAAGTAGTGGTCCATGAACCAATGCATGGCAGCCGCCGTGAGCAAGTAACCTTGGCCGTTGGCGTGGTAGCTTGGCGTGTCGGGGTACATCAGGGTGGCAGGGTAAATGAGCAATTGAAACGCCGGTGGCTGGCTGCTGTCTCGCGTGCCCAAACACACGGCTGCAGCCAAGTTGCCGCCCGCGCTGTCTCCCCCCACGGCCACCCGAAATGGATCGATGTGCAAGCGGGCGGCGTTGTCCACCACCCATTGAAATGCAAGCAAGGCATCGTCATAAGCGGCGGGGAACGGGTGCTCGGGGGCCAAGCGGTAATCCACTGAGAAAACAGCGCAGCCGCTGGCATCACACAACTGACGGCATAGGACATCGTGGGTCTCGATGTTGCCGATGACCCAACCGCCGCCGTGGTAGTAGGTCAGTGCGGGCAACACGTGATGGGCCGCCACACCCAAGGGCCGGTATTCGCGCACCGCACCAAAGGGCAAGCGGTGGTCTTTGCAGACCGAGGTGGGCAATGGATCGGGTTGAGTGAGGGCTTTGCGAACCAGGTAGAAATCACGCGCTTGCAGCACGGGCAGCGCATTCAGCTCAGGCACACCGCGGTCTTTCATGAGTTGCAACAGGGCTTGAGCTTGCGGGTCGAGCATGGCGATTCTCAAGTGGTGCTGCCCACGCGGGCATAGGCATTTTCATGGCTGAGCAGCCAAGACCGCGACAAGCTGTCATCGTCTTGCTGGGGATGAAAGTCGGGGCGGAAATAACGCCGCCACATGCCGTAGGAGGAGCGGAACAAGCCTTGCTTTGAAAACAAAAACACCCAAGCACTGCGCCAGGTACTGAGTTTGAACAAGCTGCCGTCATGCCAGAGGTTGTTGGTGGTTTGACGCAGCAAATCGGACAGCAAGTACCAAGTGGTCAAACGCATCCAACGCAAGCGCCAGTGCTCATCGCCTTGCAAGGCTTTGTAGATGTCAAAAGCGGTACAGCGGTGTTCGCTTTCTTCGCTGGCATGCCAATGCCAAAGGGTTTGCAAGCGGGGTTCGGCTTGCGCCAAAAATGAAGGGTTGGACAGCAGCCAATGGGCCAAGACTGCCGTGAAATGCTCCGTGGCCGCGGTGGCTGCAACACCATGACGCACATTCATTTGCTCGACTTGGGCTATGCGTTTGAGGGCCCGAGGCGCCCAATGGTTGACCTGTCCTTGTTTTTCTAGATGTTGGTTGAAGAGTTGGTGCAAGCGCCGGTGTGTGGCCTCTTGACCAATGAAGCCTTTGAGTTCCTCGGCAAAGTGACTTTGCAGTTCAGGACTGAGCTCCTTTTGGGCGCGGCGCAGGCTGTCGATGAAGAATTGCTCGCCCACAGGAAAGCTCATGGACAAAGCATTCATGAAGGCCGAGGTGAAGGCATCACCCCCATTCCAGCGCACAGCAACGGGGGCTTGTAAATCGATCAGCAATTGGCGAACGGCAAGTTGGCTCATGGTGTTAACTCTTTGGCAATTGACAAGGTCCGGTGACCAACAGTTTCAATTCTCTGCCATAACGTTTGACATCTTTGATGGCTTTCAAATAAACCGGCTGGCGCATGATTTTGATTTCGGTTTCTTCTTTTGTTTGGTTGTTTTTACGCTTGATCCAAATACTGGCATCGGAGGTCAAATCCATGCCTTCAAACTCCGGGGTGATGATGGTATTGGCAAACATGTTGTAGAGCTTGGGACCTTCCATTTTGATGTACAGATGGTTGCCAATCGAGGTGATGTCAATCGTGACCGTGGCCGGAGCCAAGACGATTTTGTCCATCTCTGGAAACTTACCCTGCACATCACAGGTGAGGGTGTAAGCCCAGCCTGACCCCAGGAACCCCAACAGCAGTGTCAGCAAACCTGTGCGGGCAGCGCCCCTCCATGGCGGGCAATTCTTCAGCGATGACAGCATTCGTGAGGCGTCTCTCAGGTTGTTTGATCTTCGCACGGTTGGGGCCTTTAGCCGCCATAAGGGGCCAAAGCTTCAAGCGATCAGGCGTCGTCTTCGCCCGGCATTTGCGCGGGGCGCAGCTGCACGGAGGGGGTCCGCTTTTTTCTGAAACGGATATTGAGCATTTCAACGCCAAAGGCAAACGCCATGCCGAAGTAGATGTAGCCCTTGGGCACATGATGGCCAAAGCCTTCAGCAACCAAGACCACACCGACCACCACGAGAAAACTCAATGCCAACATCTTGATGGACGGGTGGGTGTCGACAAAATCGCCAATGGCTTTGGCGAACAACATCATCAACGCCAATGAAATGACCACAGCCGCGATCATGATGCGGACATCGTCCACCATGCCCACAGCGGTGATGATGGAGTCGAGGGAGAACACCAGATCGATCAGCATGATTTGAACGATGATGGCCATGAAGCTGACTTTGGCTTTGATGCCTGCAGGCGCCTCGTCGCCTTCCAGAGAATGGTGGATCTCGCCCGTGCTTTTCCAGATGAGGAACAAGCCCCCAATCAACAGGATCAAGTCTCTGCCAGAAAAGTCCTGACCCAAAATGCTGAACAAAGGCTCGACCAATCCAATGATGATGGACAACAGCAAAAGCAAACCAATGCGCATGAACATGGCCATGAACAAGCCAATGCGTCGTGCCATCTCTTGCTTGGCTTTGGGCAATTTGCTGACCAAAATAGAGATGAAGATGATGTTGTCAATGCCCAGCACCAACTCAAGGATGGTGAGTGTGGCCAGGGCGACCCACATGTGCGGTTGTGTCAATAATTCCATGGTGGTTTTAACGATCCAGTCTATGAATGCAACGAACGAATACGGCGCAACAGTGAATGTAACCAAATATGACGGATGGCATGGTAAACCAACCAAATGACCCAGCCCGCAAACACCACATCACTCAGATAGTGACCGCCTTGGGCAATGCGCATCCAGCCTAGTCCGCTGCCCGCCAAGAGACCCAGCACCATCCACTGATGGCGCTTGCGCCTTGGCGCCCACATCCCCCACGCCATGAGGGCAAAGCCGCCAGCCGCATGACCACTGACGAAGGAGCAATTCAGATCACAACTTTGACGCCATTCGAACAGGGGTTTGTCCGCCAAAGGGCCACCAAAAGTATGCGTTTGCTCGGGTCGGGCGCGACCCACATGGTCTTTCAAAGCCCAGTCCACCACGACGCCAATGCCCAGAACCATCATCAAGGCCCAGCTCATGCTCCGCCTGCGCCAGCGAACGCTGACCCAATGAGGCTTGCGCCAAACGGCCACCACAACGAGCACGCTGGCAACAAACAAAATTTGATTGAGCAAGGGCGCCAATTGATAGAGCAATGTGAGCCACGTGTTGCCTTTGGCAGGAAAACCCGGCAAAGCGGGGTCGAAATAATGCCGACTGACTTGGTTGTCCAATTCAGGTCGCAGGGCGAAAAGCGCCATGCTCAGCAGCAAGGCCATCATGACCCAGACCCAAGTTGGCTGGCGCGGTTTCATGAGGCTTCGCGACGCAAACAAATCCAACGGTTCATGGCTCCAGCGATGCCCACAGTGGCGATCAGATCAAATGCCAGTCGTGCAGCATCGGTGTCAGTTTTGGCTTTGAACAAGTAGAGGACCAAGCCCAATTCAAGCAGCAGCAAAACCAGTTGAAATGGTTTTGTTTGCAACCGGGGCGACCAAGGTGATCGCTGCTCCCAAGTCACGGCCAGCAAAGCCACCAAGAGGCCCAGGCCACTACCGACCAACACATCAGCCGGCCAATGGGCGCCTACCACCACCCTGGACAAGGCGATCATCACACCCAAGCCCACCAGTGCTATCCACAACGGCCACCGATACTTGAGACGACGCGTCATGTATATGGCCAATGCAATGGTTGCTGCAATCGTCATGGCGTGACCAGAGGGCATGGCATTGGACCCAGCAGCGGGAGTGCCAATGGGTTTGAGCAAGCCGGGCTCCAACGCCCCCAAGGGACGGGGCACGCCCGCCCAGTTTTTTAGCAGCGGTGACAGCAGTGAACCCAGCAAGAAACTCTTCAACACCAAAGCACTGGTCAGCGGGGCAAATTGCGCTGCCACGATCAGCAGCAACAGAGCTGCACCCCCTTCACCAAATTGGGTCAGAAAAGACCACAGGGCAGCAGGCCCCGTTTCGCTGGCATGAACCTGCAATAACCAAGCCTGGTTCCACGCGGAATTGAAAACAGCCAAACCCACCAGCACCAGCAAAATTGAAAGAAGCCATGCAACCGAGGGAATGCGCAGGCTGGGCGACGTGTAGGTGGATGGGTGCATGTCGCGGATTCTAAGCAGGCTGGCGTGGCGTCGCACAGGGCATGGCGATTGGGGTAGCGATTCGTTATAGTCCCATTCCCCTGTCAGGAGATGTGGCATGTTGAACACCAAAAAGAAAATCATCAACCACCTGGATAAAGAGGTTTACTGCCGTCTTGGTGTTTCGCCCATTCATGGCATTGGCGTGTTTGCCTTGCGAGACATTCCCAAGGGGGTGAATCCCTTGAAGAGTTATGTTCGTTTCAATGAAATTGATATCTCAAAGCAAGACATCAAGCACCTGCCAAAAGGGGTGCGCGAACAAATCGACACCTTTTGTTATTACGACCGGAAAAAAGTCAGTATCCCGCGTTTGGGGTTGAACACATTTGACATGGCCATTTATCTCAACCACTCCCAGAAGCCCAATTTGCGTTTCAAAAAAGTAGGCGTGTTGATTGCGTTGCGTGATGTCAAACAGGGCGAAGAGTTGTTCATCGACTACGACATCAGCTTTGGCGAGAAACACTCGTTCTGAAACAAAACTGCCGCACAAAAATGCGGCAGGTTTGTCGGGGGCAGGACCTGTGTCAGCTTAGCCGGCCATCACCAGTTCATCTTGCAGATGCTGTTGGTGTTGCTCAGGGTGGCGATAGATTTGGTTCAACTCGTGCGGTTTGAAGTCCACGATCAGGGGTGACGTGGGATCGGTGGCCAAGGGGTGGTCGGGATCGATCAAGGCCATGGCGTAAATGGGTTCGTAGTCGGTGACAAACAAGGACTTGTAGCCATAGTCATCCACGGGGCCCAAGTTGTAGTAGCGCAGGCCGTTTTTGGCCGCCCAGCGGCAGGCCTGCAAACAGGCGTAGATGCCGGGTGATTTGTTTTTGAAATTGCGGTTCCACTGGCAGAAGCTGCCATAGAGTTGGTTGTATTGGGGCAACAAAATAGACACATCTGTGAAAACCAGTTCACCTTCATTCGAGTGCACTTGCAAGACAAGCACATCGAGGTGGCGCACGTAGTCGACAAATCCCTCTACTTCGCGGTCATCAATGAAGTAGTTGGCAAAGTGCTCGCCACCCATCTCGAACATGTCCTCGACCGTTAAGTTATTGCCGGCCACCACTTTTTCGGTGTAGGTGAAGTGTTTGTATTGTTTGTCGAGCTCGCGGAATTTGCGCTCGCGGCGGGCCTCTTGCCAGAAGCTGTCGGCAAAGCAATCCACCAAGCCGTACTTGTCGTTGATGGGCAAGCCGTAGGGGCTGTCAGGGGGCAGGGCATACACCACGAACGGACGGGGGGCAAAGTTCAGCATCTCATCAGAGACATTGATGTAAGGGCAAAGCGCGTCCCAGCGGGTGGTGTAGTACAGGATGTCGTTGTGCTCGCTCTCTACCAAGAGGTTGTCTTCAGTCCAACTTTGGTACCCCAATTCGTGCACCACAGGACCGGGTGGCGGCGTGAAGACGTTCGAGGGCTTGAATTGATAGAGCGTGCCATTCATGTTGTTGCCTTTTTGTGCAAGCTTTTTTTGCTTGTTTTCTTTTTGTTGGAATTTGCAGTACTGTGTATTTTCTTCAGGTCGAAGTACATCTTGTCTACTGCGTGATTGTTTTTTAAAAACACGGGGTCTTCTTTTTCTAGCTGCAATATAACTTGTTGTGCGCTTTGCAAATGCATACTGGCATCGCTGTGAGCATCTTGCAAACTGGCTATATATGGGTCCATCAAGGGACAGTCGGTGTCAAAATAAAAACTTTTGTTTTTTGGGTTGTAGCTCAGTGGATAGAGTTTGCATCCAAAGGGCTTGTTCTCGCCCATGGTGCAGCCATGGGGACCGAGATGTGTGCATTGTTGTTCTATGCATACGCTGCCCAAGCGTTGTTGCTCCACAGAGGTCAATGTGATTTCAAGCGGTGGGTACCCTTCCTCGATGTGGCAGCATCGTTGGCATTGGGCACAGTGGTCAAACAACACGCGTGGGCTCCTGAGTCACAAGGCCTAGGTGCTGCTTGCTGTTCAATAAAACTGTTGTGTAGGACATCAAGCTCAGCAAAGGTTTAAATAATTATGAACGTATTTGACAGATTGCGTCAAGAAATCATTTTTTATTTTCACCCATTTCCACATTCACCAGGTCACCATGCATCACACCATCTGGTGGATTTTCAATGACGCGATCTGTGCTGTCCAAGCCTGATAAAAGTTCGAGCCGAACACCATGGTCTTTGACTACCACCACCGGTTTGATGACCACCTTGTTGTCTGGATTCACGGTGGCCACTTGCAGACCTGTTTTGCTGAAGATCAAAGCACTTGGCGGGATGGTGAGATGCTTGGTTTGTGCAGGCATGTCAAAGCTGACTTGGGCAAATCCGCCAGGCAGCAATTCGCCTCGTTGGTTGTCTGCGGCGAGTTGCACCAGCATGCTGCCAGAACCGGCTTGGATGGCTTGGGCCATCGATTGCACTCTGGCAGTGAACACTTTGTCCGGCATTTCTGGCACTGTGAATCTCGCCTGACTGCCAGTTTGAATGGCGGTCACTTGGTTTTGAGGCACCTGAACGTACAACCGCAGTCGACGCACATCGGACACCACAAAAAGCTCAGTGCCCGGTGCGCCACCCACATTCACCAAAGCTCCGATATCAGTGTTGCGAGCCGTCACCACCCCATCAAAGGGGGCCGTGATGCGACTGAAATTTTTCAGGGCTTGCAATCGGTTCACATTGGCTTGCGAGGCGTTCACCATGGCTTGCTTGGCCCGCAAGTCGCCCAGTTTTTCTTCGACGGCTTGGGCCGAGACAAAGTTGGTGGCTTGCAACGATTGCCATCGCTTGGCGGTGTTTTCAGACAATGCTGCATTGGCTTGGGTAATGGCCAACTCGGCTTTGGCTTGCAGGATTTGCTGATCGATATCGGGCGTGTCGATTTCCGCCAACACCTGACCCGCTTTGACGGGCGTGCCAATGTCTGCTTTCCAGCTTTTCAGGTAGCCGCTGATGCGCGCGTACAAAGGCGCTTTTGAATAGGCTTCAATGCGCCCGGGCAAGTCCATGCTGGGCGAGGCGGGCGAAACGGCAGGGGTGATGACGTTGACCGTGCGCACCGACTGCCTGTCGGCCACCGCCTTGAGTTGCTGGTGATCGGCCCTGCGGTCGAGCAAACCCTGGGCCAACAGGTAGGCAGCCGCCAAGCCCAGCATGAGCAACACCGTCCATAGTTTGATGCGCGAAAAAACGGGGGGACGGGGATCAAGCATGAAGGACTCCGGGGCTCAAAGAAGGGTTGGGTTTGCGGCGGTCGTGAACCATACTGAACAGCAAGGGCACCAGGACCAGCGTTGCCACTGTGGCAAACAACAGGCCGCCAATGACCGCACGGCCAAGAGGCGCGTTTTGTTCGCCGCCTTCACCCAAGCCCAAAGCCATGGGCACCATGCCCATCATCATTGCCAAGGCGGTCATGAGCACAGGGCGAAAACGCACAAAGCCAGCCTCTAACGCGGCAGCCACTGAATCGCCAAGCAGTTCCAGGCGTTCACGCGCAAAGCTGATCACCAAGACACTGTTGGCCGTGGCCACACCCATGCACATGATGGCTCCGGTGAGGGCTGGCACCGAGAGCGTGGTGCGGGTGGCAAACAAGATCCACACAATGCCGGCCAAGGCTGCAGGCAAGGCGCTGATGATGACCAGCGGGTCGCGCCAGGATTGGAAATTCACGACGATCACAAAGTAAATCAAGACCACCGCGCCCAACAACCCCCACAGCAAGCCTGAGAAAGCTTTTTCCATGGTGCGCACTTGCCCCAGCATGACCACTTTGCTGCCCTTGGGATGTTGCGCTTGGGTCTCATGGATGACGCGTTGTATGGCTTTGGCCACGCTGCCCAAATCCAAGCCTTGGGTGGCGACATGCACTTGCACCATGGGTTGGATGTCGTACTGACTGACCAAGGCGCTTTTCGCCGTGCGGTTGAAGCTCGCCACACTGCCCAAAATTTGCTGCGATTGGGCGTTGGCAGGGCTGATTGGCACATTGGCCAAATCATTCAGCGAGTCAATGTTGTATTGCGGGGTTTGTATCACCACGGGGTAAGACACCCCATTGGCGGGATTGAGCCAAAACGTGGGTGCAACCTGGCTGCTGCCGGCTAAATTCACCACCATGTTGTTGGTCACATCGCGTGCGGTGATGCCCATGTTTTGGGCTTGTGTGCGGTCCAAGTTCACTTCAAACACAGGGCTTTTGGCTGATTGTTGAATGCGTGCATCGGCCACGCCAGGGATGCGGCGGATTTCTTTCAACAACAGATTGGCGTAGTCGAAGTTGGCGGCCAAGTCATTGCTGCGAATTTGAATGTCAATCGGCGCTGGGGGTCCAAAGTTCAGGATTTGGCTGACGATATCTGCGGGCGGAAAGGAGAACACCGTGTCGGGAAAAGCCACAGGCAATTGCTCACGCAGGGCTTTGATGTAGTCCGCCGTGGGGGCATGGTTGGGGCTCAATGCAATTTGAATATCGCCATCTTGCGAGCCCACCACACCAGTGTTGTTGTAAATCAGGTTGATGTAGCTGGGCGGCAATCCGATGTTGTCCACCATGGTGGTGATGTCATGGGCCGGAATCACCTGCCGGATGTGCGATTGAATTTTGGCAAAACGGGCGGCAGTTTCTTCCACCCGGGTGCCCACCGGGACTCGCGCATGGATCAAAATTTGACCACCGTCCACGTCAGGAAAGAAGTTGCTGCCCAAAAAAGGCAACAATCCAAATGAGCCCAGCACGATTGCGGCAAAAGCCACGGAGACTTTGCCGCGGTGAAGCAAGGCCAGTTGCAGCAGGTTTTTATACCCAGCGCGGGCGGCTTCAAAGCGGGCCTCAAAGCTGCGCTGGAAAGCCACGATCGGGTTGCGGCTTGGTGGCAAGGTGCTGTTCAAGCCGTGCATATCGGTGTGCGGAGCATGCGGCTTTAATAAATACAACGCCATGGTCGGCACCAAGGTGCGGGACAAAAGGAAAGACCAGGCCATTGCCAACATCACTGCAATCGCCATGGGCACAAACAAAAAGCGCGCCACGCATTCCAAGAAAAACATGGGCACAAACACAATGCAAATGCACAGCAAAGACACAAAAGCGGGGGTGACGATTTGCGCCGCGCCATCCAAAATGGCCTGCTCCACACCCTTGCCTTGCTCGAGGTGCCAGTTGATGTTTTCGATGGTGACGGTGGCGTCGTCCACCAAAATACCTACGGCCAGCGCCAAACCGCCCAAGGTCATGATGTTCAGGGTCTCGCCCAGTGCATACAGGCCGACGATGGCGCCCAAGATGGACAGTGGAATCGACACGGCAATCACCAGCGTCGAGCGCCAACTGCCCAGAAACAGAAAAATCATCAGGCTGGTCAAGGCGGCCGCGATCACGCCTTCCAGGGCCACACCAGTGATGGCTGCACGCACAAACAACGATTGGTCATTGATTGGTTGAATCGTCAAATTGGGCGGCAAGGAGGCTTTGATGTCCCGCAATTTTTCGCGCACCCCGTCGACGATAGCCAAGGTCGAGGTGCTGCCGTTTTTCAGCACCGACATCAACACCGAGCGGTTACCGTCCACATGCACCACATTGGTTTGCGGCGCATTGCCATCGTGCACATGGGCAACGTCGCGAATGTAGACCATGGCCCCATTCACCGACTTGATGGGCAGGTTGTTCAAGTCTGTCAAATCGGTGGCGGCATTGTTCAAGCTGATGGTGTATTCATAGCTGCCCATTTTCTGGGTGCCCACCGGGATGATGATGTTTTGCGCGGCCAAGGCATTGGTCACGTCTTGCGTGGACAAGCCCCGCGCTTGCAAAGCTGTCGGGTTCAAGTCGAGTTGCACCAAACGCGATTTGCCGCCGTAGGGAAAGGGCACGGCCGCACCCGGAACGGTCACCAAGGGGCTGCGCACTTGTGTGAGCGCCAAGTCAGCCAGGTTTTGCTCGGTCAGTCCCTTGCCAGCCAGGGCCAGTTGCAAGATCGGGACGGTGGAAGCGTTGTAGTTGATGATGATGGGCGGCTGAGTGCCCGGCGGCATTTGGCGCACCATGAACTGGGATACTGCAGTGACTTGCGCATTGGCCACCGCGATGTTGACGCCGGGCTGAAAAAAAATTTTGACGATGCCCACACCGTTGTATGAGCTCGCTTCGATGTGCTCGATGTCGTTCACCGTGGTGGTGAGGACGCGTTGAAACGAGGTGGTGATGCGACCGGCCATTTGATCGGGTGGTAAGCCGGTGTAGGACCAGGCCACGGCAATCACGGGAATGCGAATTTCCGGAAAGATGTCGGTGGGGGTTTTGAAAGCTGCCAGCGGCCCCAGGATGAGCAGCAGCAAGGCCATGACCACAAAGGTGTAGGGTCGTTTCAGGGCCACGCCCACCAAGTTAGTCAGCATCAGACGCCTTTGTACTTTTATTCACACGACAACAAAAACAAACACGCTTTCATCAAAAGCGTGCAGGGCATTATCGGTATTTTCAAGCGGCCTGAGCAGTTCGTTCTTTCAGCACTTGCGCATCGGCACTTGGGGTCACCTCACCGGCCACCATCAAGTGCAAATCCAGGTAACGCTCAGAGGCGGGCAACAACAGGGCATACAGGCTTTTGAACACCGCGCGCGCTTTCGAGCCCCACCATCGGGCAGGCAACAAACTCGGCGGCAGCATCGGGTCGCGCAACAGCAAACGTCGGAAGTCATGAACCAACAAGACCCGCAACCAAAATGCTTGCTCATCGGTGCAGGCTTTGGTCTTGTGTGTTTTGCACCAGCGCGCAATGCCCTCGTAGGTACCGACGAAGTGGCCGTAGTTGCGGTCGAGTTCGTTCAAAGACCAAGCGGTTTTCACCACCTTGGCGGGCGCATCCAACACACTGCCCGTGGGCGGTTTGCCGACCAAGGTGATCAAGCGGCTTTCCCACGCTCCCAGACTCCCGATGTGCAAGTTGGTCATCACGCTGCTCAAGTCGGCACTGGGGTGGATGAAGCATTGGTGGTTGATCTGGCCAAAGCCTTGCCAGTAAAGCGCGCGGCGCAAAGGCTCCAGCGCTGTGGGGCTGTGGTTGCCGGTCACGATCATGCTGCGCCACTGTTTGTCCCAAGCCGCTGGTTGCGCGGCGTAAATGTGGCGCGAGGCCTCCTCCACCCTGCTGCGCCCGGTGCGGCTGAGCGCGTAGTTGCTGCGGTTGCCCACCGCTTTGGCTTGGAGCCAATCTTCTTGCACCAGCCGAAAGCAAGCGGTGCGGATCAATCGTTCGTTCACATTCAGCGGTGCCAATAGCTGAATCAGGCTGCCCATGGCCGCCACACCGCCGCGAGGGTACAACGCGTCGCCAAACACCGAAATGATGAGCGGGCCGGCCTGCTGGCGCGGCTGCTCTTGCCAACTGCGAAGGCGTTTGGGGATGGGATTGGAAAGACCTGGTTTTGAGGGGGTGGTCATAAGGAAATTAGGTTTCAAGCGTTTTTATGATACAGAAAAACAGATTTTCACTGAAATTATG
>Ga0172372_10007224_pt1 | contig 14970 bp, 10 predicted proteins | sample LakKiv5m_2_FD_114544 | JGI IMG/M metagenome (GOLD analysis project Ga0172372, IMG submission 114544) | Freshwater microbial communities from Kabuno Bay, South-Kivu, Congo - kab_092012_9.5m | ecosystem: Environmental > Aquatic > Freshwater > Lake | place: Democratic Republic of the Congo...
GAACACCCGGCGCGTGAATGCGATCGATCGCGTGATCGACTTCGCTCTCGAAATCAGCCGACATCAGAAATATCCTCTGGCGCACCGGAGTGCATCCGAAGCGAGGTCATCCGGGAAAATCCACGCGCGGGCGCCTCGCCCAAAAGCCTTGCAGCCATCTGATGGAGGCGATGCTCGACCAGATCCTCGATGATGCTCTCGCCTGCACTCACCCGCACACTGCCGATTGAAAGTGAGGTGTCGGCGCGCACCTCAAGCGAATCGAGCGAGGCTGGCGCCACACGCTTCCAGCGTTCGAGATCTTCAGGGTTCAGCATCAACACCAGATCGTTGCCTGGGGAACGCTCGACTTCAATCAAGGCATGCTCAACCAGCCGATTGATGGCTTCGCCCGACGAGCTGAGCTCACCGCGCACCAGTTGCTCAGCCAGGTGAAGTGCAAGCCGCTTGAGCGGCGCGAAGAGTCGATGCGAGTCGGTGGTAGCCGCCGTGACCGCCTTGAAAAGCTGGTCAAGCGCCTGTTGACGCTCGGAATATTCGGCCTCAAGCGCAGCCCTCGCCTCTTCAAGCCCTCGCTCAAAGCCCTCTGCAAGCCCCTGAAGTCGGCCTTGTTCGAGGCCTTGCTCCAGCCCTTGCGCACGCCCCTGTTCCAGCGCTTCCCCGCGTGCCGCATCAAGCGCCGCCAGATGTTCAGCCTCGCCAATCGCCCCCTCGGGCACGAGCACTTCAGCCTCAACCAGCTGCGTGGCACCCTCTTCGGCCGCATCGTCAGAGGCATCGACAGGTTCTACAAACGCAGCACCATCCCAATTCTCGGAATCAACGCCATCTTCGCCAGAGGGCTCTGCATCAAAGCCAAAGTCATCGCCATCGGCTTCAGCATCAGAATCTGACCCATCATCTGACGACGGCGATTCGTCTTCGTTCTCGTCATCCTCATCGACTTCGTCATCGGCGAGGTCGCCCACATACCGCAGCCCATCGTTCAATTCGAACCGCAGCGTTTCCACCGCTGGCTCGCCGGTCACCCATTCAATCGGAAGCAACTCGAATTTTGACGCCAGCGTAGCCGAGCCTGGGCCCGTGTCTTCCCGCGGATCGTCCGACGCTGACCGTGCGTCCGAGGGTAATTCATCCTGAGTGAGATTCAGAACCGGGGCCCGCTCACCAAAGAGCAGATTGGGCTCCCACTCCTGCTCGAGCGGCAGCTTAGCCTCAACCTCGGCTGGCCGAAACTCAAAGGGATCAGCTTTACGTTTGGAGCGCGGCATCAGACGAAGTCATCCCCGCGACCGGCCAGCACCAGTTCACCGGCGTCGGCCAGCTTGCGTGCAATACGCATGGCCGACTTTTGTGCATCTTCCACGTCCGAGATTCGGAGCGGTCCCTTCGCCTCCATATCATCGATGAACATCACCCGGGCACGGGCAGACATGTTGTCGAAGAATTTCTGCTTGACCGCCTCGTCAGCGCCTTTCAGGGCGGTCATGAGGAGATCGGGCTCGATGTTGCGCATCAGCGTCTGGATGCTGCGGTTATCGACGTTGATCAGATTATCGAAGGTGAACATGTTGTCCTGGATACGCTGGGCGATGTCTGGGTCCATCGCAACCAGCCCACCCATGAGCTTCGACTCGATATCCACCTTCACGAAGTTCATGATCTTGGCAGCGGTCTTGACGCCACCAAAGCTCGAACTCTTGGCCGACGAGTTATTTGAGAACTGCGTCTTCATGATCTGCTCAAGCTCGCGCATGGCAGCCGGCTGCACGGTCTCAAGGGCCCCTATGCGCTGCATGATCTCGGGCCGCGACTCAGCCGGCAGGAAATTCAGCACATCGGCTGCCACCTCGTACTCCAGCACCGAAAGAATGATGGCAATGACCTGCGGATGCTCGAGCCGGATCATTTCAGCAATTGATCGCGCGTCCATCCAGCGCAGAATCTCCAGCCCTCGACTTGCCGACCCCGGCATGATGCGTCCTAGCACCGACGCGGCCTTGTCTTCGCCCAGCGCCTTTTTCAGTACGTTCTCAACGTAGTCAATGGAGCCCAGTCCGAGTGTGGTCTGGCGACGGATGGTGGCAATGAAGTCATCGAGAACGATGTTGACCGCTTCCTGCGACAAATCCACCACAGCTACCATGGCTGCGCCCAGGCCCTGCACCTCCTTGGGGTCGAGGTACTGAATGATGTCGGCAGCCTGCTGCTCGCCGAGCAGCAGCAAGAGAACCGCAGCCCGCTCGGTGTTGGAAAGATTTTCAACCTCCTCCCGGGCCTTGGCAGCAACGCTTTCGTCAACCGACGGGCCAGCTGCTGCGGGCTTTTCAGCCTCCTTGCCCGCTGCCCCGGCCGCCTTGGGATCTTTCGCGTCCTTGCCACCCTTGGCGTCTTTGGCCTTCGGATCCTTCTCCGAAGCCTTGTCGTCTTTGCCACCCTTGCCGGCAGCTTTTGCCTTGTCCTCAGCCATGTTGCATCACCCTGCAGTTCGCAGCAGTTATTGAGCTCACTGCTTGATCATGTTCTTCAGCACGCTCGCCACCCGCTTGGAGTCTTCGGATACGAGCATCCGGATAACGGCCACCTTGTCATCGTAGGTGTTCGCAGTGTCAAGCATATCAACGGAGATGGCAGATTTCTTGGGCTTGAGGCGTGCCTTGATATCTTCAAGCGTTTCGCCTTCAGCAATTTCGATCATGCCCTCTTCAAGCTCGTCCTCCTCGCCATCCTTGTCGCCGTCCTTGGATTCATCCTTTTTATCGCCCTTGTCGCCATCTGCCCCTGCCGTACCCGCCGCAATCGCTGCCGCTGCTGCAATGGCCGCCGCATCAAGGGGTTTGCCATCAGGACCAAGAATCGGTTTGCCATCCGGACCCAGTAACAGCCCGGCAAGCTTGGGATCAGGCACTGCGACCGGCGCAGGCAGGAAGGCCCTCATCACCGGACGCACGATGAAGAGGAGGATCATCACAAAAACCAGCGCCGCCACACTGCTCTTGATCGCGCCTATCAGCGTTTCACTTTCATACCAGGCAACTGGCGGACCGGCTGCAGCCACCGGCTCGAACTTGGCCGTCACCAGCGTAACAACGTCGCCGCGCTTGTCATCAAACCCGATGGTGCCGCGAACCAGGTCAGTCAGCCTGTCAATCTCAGCTGCGGTAAATCTTGCCTGCTTATCGGGCTGGGCGTTTTCCTGTCCTACCGGATCATGAATCACCACCGCCACCGACATCCGTTCAATGGTTCCAGTGGGGTTCTTGATGTGACGGACCGTCCGGTCGAGCTCGAAATTCCGCGTACTGCGCTTGCTGAGCGACCCAGCGCTTGTCACTGGCTCAGGCGTGGCCGATGCGTTGGAGCTGAATCGCGCATCAGGCGGTGGCTGATTGGAAAGCGAACCGGGGATGCCTTGTGCGTCAGGCCGCGCCGTGCGGTCTTCTGCAAGCACTTCCGAACGGGTTTTCGGCCCTTCGCGACGCGAATCAAAGTCTTCGAAGGTGACTTCCTGCTGCGTGAAGTCAAGGCGTATATCAACCTGCGCCTTCACGTTGTGCTCGCCCACCACTGGCGCGAGAATCTGCATCACACGCGTGCGGTACTCACGCTCCACCTGCCGCTTGTGTTGAAGCTGCGCATTCGTGAGCCCCATGGCTGCTTCGCTGGGCGCGTCACTCAAAAGATTGCCTTCGTCATCGACCACCGACACATTTTCAGCGGGCAGGTAGGGCACGCTTGAGGAAATTAGCTGAATGATGGCCTTCACCTGACCTGGCGATACCATGCGACCCTGCTGCGGAGTGACCACCACCGAGGCCTTGGGCGCAATCCGCTCACGAATGAACGGGCTCTGGCGCGGCATGGCCAAATGAACCCGTGCGGCACGAATCGTTGCAATCGTCATCACGCTTCGCGCGAGTTCCTGCTCGATCGCGGCATTGAAACGAACCTGCTCCATGAACTGGCTGGTCGTCATGGCCGACTGACCTTTCAGCGAGTCCAGGCCGCCAGAGACCGCGCCCTTGGGCAGGCCCTGAGAGGCAAGCAGCATCCGCGCCTCGTGATAGCGGGCAGGCGGCACAATCAGATTGCCGTTTTCGGGATCCACCTTCGCCTCAAAGCGGCCAGCCTTGAGCGCTTCCAGAGCAGCCTGCCGGTCGGTCTCGCTGATTCCGGGCAGCAGCACTCGCCACTGCGGTGACGGCGTCTGAATCCAGAGAAACAGTGCGCCAAACAACATCAGAACCATGACCGAAAGAATCACTGGCATGGATTTCTTGACCGCGGGCTGCTTGAACAGATCGCCCATCCCGGCAAAGGCACCCACGGGGAAGAACGAGGGAAACTTCGAAAGCGCCGAGGCCATGCCACCGGCGGGTGCCGTACCCGCACCCATTGCAACCGGCACGGTGGCGCCAGGCCGGGGAACGGGCAGCGCGCTCTCCGGTTGCGGTGGCGTCTGGGGATCAGTCGGACGGGCGGGTGCCTGTCCGGGAGCGGTCGTTGTGGCCATGATTCAACTCGAAAGATTGTCGCGCGTCAGACCGGCATGTTGAGGATATCCTCATACGCCTTGAGGACCTTGTTGCGAACCTGCAGGGTCGCTTCAAACGCGAGCGACGCCTTCTGCATTCCCAGCACGACTTCGGCAAGCGGGATCTCCGCACCGCGCTCGTAGGCTTCGGCCGCTGCACGCGCATTGGCCTGCGATTCATTCACCGCCGAGATGGCATTCTTGACCGCATCGCCAAAGCCCGTCTTCTCAACCTGACGGGACTGTGGGCCGGATGCAATCGCTGACGCCGTGTCAGCCTGCGTCCCGATCTGCGACTGAAACTTGCGGATCTGGCTCAACATCGACTCGACATTGGCCGCATGGGTGCGTTCGATCATCACGCCATCCCTTCGCTTGCAACCGCCATCGGACCGCTCATGGGCTCACGCAGTCGGGCGAGTTTGTAGCGCAGTGTGCGCGGGCTGATGCCGAGTCGCGCTGCCGCTTCGTTCCGACTGGCTGACCCGCGAATCGCGTTCATGATCGCCTGGTACTCGGTGGCACGGACGCTTGAGTGAAGACCCAGATACTCATCACCGTTTCCTGACCCGACGGCCGGCGAAAACGGCATCGCAGCTTCGTCATCCTTCGCCTTCATGGGCGGCACGCCGCCGACCGGCGAAGAGACCGGGGTTACGCGCTCAAATATCGCCATGGAATTGCCGCTCGGAACCGGGGCAAAGCTCCGGTCCGCGATGTCATCGAACACCAGGTGCTCGGTCTCAACGACGCCACCGGTGCAAAGCACCAGTGCGCGCTGCATCACATTTTCAAGTTCCCGAACGTTGCCAGGCCAGTGATAAGCGAGCAGCGCCTCGCCCGAGGCACGCGACAACATCGGTGGCTGCGCGCCGTTGGAATGCTTGACGAGGAAAAGCGCAGCCAGGGGAAGAATGTCCCCCGGACGGTCCGCGAGTGCAGGAATCGCCAGACGAAACGCGCTGCAGCGGAAATACAGATCCTCGCGAAATTCACGCGCAGCGATCGCAAGCCGCAGATCGCGATTGGTGGCCGCGACCAGACGAAAATCGAGTCGAACCGTTGTGCTGCTACCCAGCCGGGTCAGTTCACGTTCCTGAAGCACACGCAGCAGCTTTGACTGGAGCGGATAAGGCATCTCGCCAATCTCGTCCAGAAACAGCGTACCGCCGTTGGCCTGCTCGAAAAGACCGGCACGGCTCTGCGCCGCTCCGGTAAATGAGCCTTTTTCGTGGCCGAACAGGATGCTCTCAATCAGCGATTCGGGCAGCGTTGCGCAGTTCAGAGCAACGAATGGCGCCTTGCTTCTCGGCGACGACTCGTGCAACACGCGCGCCATCACCTCCTTGCCAACACCCGTCGGACCAGAGATCAGCACCGAAATATCCGACCGCGCAACACGCTGCGCCAGGGCCAGCAGGGTCTGGCTGTTCGGGTCGGTAAAGACGTAGGTTTTTTCACGCCCATCGTTCGTTGGCATGGCCGCCGCGCGCGAACGTGTCTTCCAGGTGGCGATCGAAAAGTCGTCGGCAGGAATCACGTTATCCGCACCATCGCGCATGGCCTGGACCGCCAGTTCGAAGCGGTCGCGGTCAATTCGGGCGATCAGGGCAGGCTGCTTGGGGAGCTGGGCAAAGCGCTTGCGAAGCTCGGCGATCACCGCAGTGTCGTCAACCGGTCGAACAACGACCCGGTCAACGGACGGGGCCAGCGTCAAGGCCTCGGTCATGTTGCGCACTGGTAGCTGCCGCAAGCCAGCCTCAATCAGGCGCTCCCTCTCGATTTCGCCCAGTCTTTCGACCAGGTCGAACCAGACGATATTTGATGACTGTTCCGACATCGACACCACCCGCTTCCTGCATTGGTTATCCCGGAGACGGTATAGCAATCGACGTGCCAGTCGATTTTATTCAATTAAAACAGTGCTTTAAATTGCCCCTCAGGGCCGAGCCGGGATTTCGACAACCCTCTCAGGCGCGGGCGGCGAAAAGGCGACAGGGGTGCCCGTCCGCCTGCATCACCTCGTGGGAGGGCAGCGCGCGGCTCTTGAAGCCGAAGCCTCTGCACAGGTACGGGACCGTTGGATCCCAGGAAACCGCGAAGTGCTGGCACCGCCGACAGTCGGGCTGCTGAGCGCCGCCGGTGCCAACAGGGTATGGCCGCCCGACCCCAATTTCGTTGACGAGGCGGACAGGACCCGTCCCCGTCACCCGGTCGACAGGTGAAATCGGCGACACGCTCAACGGCGCGTCCTCTCCAAAAAAATAATCACGCCGGTTTCGCGCCATGTTCATGCTCTGCTGCAAACCGGGGGCGATACCCGCCGACATGCTCGTTCTCGGGAAGCTCTGATCCAGGCGGGAAACGCCGGCACTCACCGCCCATGGTGTAGAAATCATCATGGATCAGGCAGTCTGTCCTGATGATGGGCCACACTCTGTCCCTCAGGAAGTCCTGATCGATCCAGCGCCACTTCGGTTCGTGGTTCTCGTAATAGTCCACAGCCTGTTCGCTCAGGCGCGGCAATAGTCCGGCTACACCGCCCCACATTCCAGCCATGATCAGCTCGGCATGTTCCGGGTGATCACGCATGACGTGAAACCTCCTTCCAGACGACAACCACTCCGAAACCGCGGCGGACTCCCTGTGGTTGACGACAGCATCGCAATCTCGGCACAGAAAGCGCTCGACCGCAGGATCGTCCGTGGCAAGAAAGCGCCAGAAGAGCTTCAAATTCGTACGCTCGTCGGCTGCAACCGAAATGACCCGCGCGCCGTAGTCAACCAGAGCCTGAACGATTTCTCCAGGAACCGTGTCATCCACATAAAAGCGGGCGCTCCACCCCGGATAGATCAACGGCACCTTCTTGGCATTCAACACCGCGTTGTACGTGTACTTCGGGTTATCACCCCAGAGGCTGAAACACACCACGTTGCGCTCGGGGGCTTCAGCGTCATTCGGTTTAAAGGGTGGCACCTCGCTGGGCCAGCCCGAGCGGCGCTCACGCGCCAGCTCATCGCCCAGGCGTTGTGTGGCAAGTTCGTTCTTTGCCTCGAGCAACGCCTGCCCATGCGGCAGAGCCCCGTCAAAATCACGGCGATCAAGCATGAGCTTGAGCATGTTCACCTGCCAGTCATGCCCTGATTGCGCTCTGCACCGCCGAAGTTCCGCCAATGCCTCGTCGAACCTTTGCAGTTCCCGCAACGCCTGTGATTTGGAGATATGCAACCGATCGTCCATCGGCCCCGGCAGCGATTCAATGAAATCGACCACCTCGGAATGACTTCCGAGCGCCTTGAGCGCTGACAGACGACCATTGATCAGATTTCGGTTGCCAGGATCGATCGCGAGCGCATCGCGATAGGCATCGGCGGCCTCGCGCCACTGCTGCTTCGCCTCGAAGCATTGCGCCAGGATCATTCGCGACTGAAACGAATCGCCGGCAAGCGCAACCGAGCGCGACGCGTAATGAATCGCCTGGTCATACATTTGCAGCCTGTAGAGCGCCGCGGCCAGATTCGAATAAAAGGCCGCATCGTCGGGGCGCAAGACAATCGCCTTGCCAATCAGCCGAACCGCCTCGCGCAAATCGCCGCGCTGCATGTGCACCACGCCCTTCAGGTGAAGCGCGTCGGGCTGCTCTGGGTGAACCTCGAGAATCCGGTCGTACAGCGCGCCTGCTTCGTCGAACCTGCCCTGTCGATGAAGCGCAAGTGCATCGGCCATCGTTGCCACGTGTGTCTCCGATCAGGCTCCGAAGGCTTGAGGATACCGGCTTAGCCCTGGAGCAGCTGGAGAACCGACTGCTGACTGGTATTGGCCTGCGCCAGAATCGCGGTACCGGCCTGCTGGATGATCTGATTGCGCGCAAGCTCGGTACTGATCTGTGCGTAGTCTGCATCCATGATCCGACTGCGAGACTGATTCAAGGCGCCGCTGGTCGTCATCAGGTTGTCCACCGCCACCGTCAAGCGGTTCTGGAACGCACCGAGCGTCGCGCGATTCACGAGAATCTGGTCCAGCGCCCGGTCAATTGCTGTGAGCGCACGGCCCGCCGACTCCTGCGTGACGATCGTGAGCGCACCGCCAACCAGCACGTCCGAGCCCCCTTGCGCGGCGATGCCGATCTTCACAAGGGAGGCCGTGTTCTCAGCCTCGACGCGGATCTCGGCATTGACATCCGAATACAGGGTGATACGCCCTTTGACCGTGAAACCAGGATTACCGGTTCCGAGACTGCCACTCGCCGTGTCACCGCTTAGCGACGACGCACCTGTCACCATCGGCGTTCCGCTCGTGTCATTAACGGTAATGTCTGCTCCGCCTGCTGATTTGAGGATCAGCACACCCGAGTTACTGGCCGACGCAATGATGCCGTTTACGCCAGCCGCGTTGATCTTGGAAGTGAGGTCCGCGAGCGTCAGGACGGTCGTGGTATCAATCGCTGCACCGTTGATTGAAAACGCTGCGGCGGCCACATTGTTGAGATTGACGGCAATCTGGACTTCCGTGACCGCCGTGGCCTTCACCCCCGACTGCTCGGCGACCAGATTGATGGTTGACGCCTTGGCGATGGCCGACGAGTCTGCCGACGTACCAATTCGTACACCGTTGATACGGATATCGTCCGATACAGTGAGCGCCGCGGTCGACACCGAGACGCCCGTAAACGCCGAGCCATCCCCAGTCTCGTTCAAGCCCATTCGCTGCAGGTCAGCCACTGTTCCCAGGCCGCCTGGGTAGCCATTCGAATCGCTTCGGGCATATAGCTTGATGCCTTCATTCGTCAGGCTATCCATGGAGATGTAGCCGGTGTAGGTGCCCGCCACGAAGCCCGCAGTGGAGGTTGCCGCGACAACGATGTCCTCACCGGTATTGTTCGACAGTTCGATGGTGCCCGCCTGCGAAACGGTGGCAACAATGCCGCCCACGTCACGGTTGATGTTGGCCACCAACTCGGCCACCGAGCCCGCCGCACCGACGTCCTTGCCGTTAATCTTCAGCGCGCCAGCAGCAAACGACTCCGCAGTGGGCGTCGTGCCCCGAAGCGTATTGAATGCGGTCACCTTCACCTGGTGCTGGCCGAGGTTGGTGTTGAGGGCGGACGCAAGAACCTTGGCCGCATGGGTATCACTGAGCGGTACGGCGGTCGTGCTGGCGAACGCCGGCTTATTATTGATGAGCACATCGTCGGTCGCATCAATGGTCGAGATGCTTCCAACCCGCCCACTGGTCATTTCGCCTTCGACCGCATAACCCTGCAGGCCCAGGCTCTTTGAGCGCGCATCGACCACGCCCACTTGAACCTGCTCGCCTTCCTTCACGCCGGTCTGCAGCATCACGGGGTTGTTCTGCCCGTTGATGAGCTTGATGCCGTTGAAGTTGGTCGTTTCGGCCACGTTATCAATCTGGGCAACCAGCTGATCCATCTCCGCCTGCAGCGCCTCGCGGTTGCTGCGGCTCATGGTGCCGTTAGCCGCCTGCACACCCAGCTCGCGCATCCGCTGCAACATGTTGGAGATTTCGCCGAGCGCGCCTTCCGCGGTCTGCATCATCGAAATGCCGTCATTGGCATTTCGAATCGCCACCGAAATGCCACGCAGGTCGGCCGTCATTCGCGTTCCAATGGCCAGACCTGCCGCGTCGTCTTTTGCAGAGTTGATCCGCTTGCCGGTCGACAACTGATTCATATTGTCAGTCATCGAACGGTCATTGACCTTGAGCGCCTGATGAGCAAATAGCGCCTTGACGTTGGTATTGATAATAGTCATTTAAGCGACCTCACTCTTTTACGTTTAATGTGCCGCGGCGGCAGTGTGTGGCCGCTCAGGGGGCATGGCGTTGCCGCGGCACGTGCGCGCACGCTCGAGCATCATTCGTGTAAGGTCTGATGCTCTTTCGCCCTGGATAAAAACCAGCTTTTCCAGCAACACCACCGCACACAGCCAGTCCTGTCGTACGATGGCTACCAGTGCAGAGATAGCCAGCACACCCTCACTGTCGGGATAGGTTTCAAGACCTTCCTCCGCCAGCTGTTGCGCCTGGTCTAGCTCGTTCTCTGATACAAGCTGCTGGATCGACGCCCGAATCTGGTCCGGCGTCGGGAAGCCGACAGTGCGCGGGCCTCTCGAAATGAGAAACTCACGTGTTGCCTGCAGTGAAGCCGAATTTGTCATGGAACCCTCCAGTTTCGGGACACCCCGACGACAGCAAAGCCCGTGCCAGCTTTTCCGACAGGTCGGCGGCATGTTTCCTGCTAGCAACGCCCGCGGCTGATTCCGGGTCATGAAAGCCTCCTGAGCTAGCGAGGCCTTGACACCAGGTCAATCAGACAGATGGAATAGACAGGGCGTCGGAGCAACAGCAGATGGTCAAGGCTTCACGAGTAGCGACCGGATCCCGGGGTTCCCGGAAGACAGCACAGGCATCGCCTGCGGCAGCAAGCCCGCAGGCGGCTCGTGCCACCATCGCGCAGGTGGTTCAGCAGGCTGAGTCGCTCATGAGCGCCGGTCAGCGCGAGGCGGCCATCGCTCACTACCAGCAGTGGCTCGCCACTGCGCAGGGCGTCCCGGGTACTCACCTGGTGTGGTTCAACCTCGGCGCCGAACTTTCAAAGACGGATCACGCAGCGGGAGAGGCCGCCTACCGAGAGGCGATCCGTATTGCGCCCGATTTCGTGCAGGCATGGGTCAATCTGGGCTCTCGGTTGGATGCGCTTGGTAAGGCTCAGGAGGCGCTCACTGCCTGGCGCCATGCGCGCGAACTGGCCCGTAAGGCCGCCAACCCCGACCCCGAACTCGAACGCATGGCGTTGAACAACCTCGGTCGCGTGCTTGAAAGAGAGCGCGAATTTGCCGAGGCAGAGCAGTGCCTTCTCGACAGTCTCAAGATTGACGGCAACCAATATGAGGTGCTGCAGCACGTGATCCGGCTGCGGCAACGCCAGTGCAAGTGGCCCGTCTGGAGCCCTATCCCCGGCATTGGCGCCAACACCCAGCTGATTGCAACCTCGCCCATGGCGATGCTGGGCCTGGCCGATGATCCGGGACTGCAATTGCTTGCCGCCCGAACCTTTGTTGAGCGCACCTACCGGCAACTCATTGCCGATACCGTGCCGCTTGTCACGCGTGCGAGCGCGCGTCGCGTGCCCCCGGGCGAGCGCCTGCGCATCGGTTATTTGAGCGGTGATCTCTGCATGCACCCGGTGGGGCTGCTTCTTGGCGGGTTGCTCGAATCTCATGACCGCAGCCGTTTCGAGGTGTACGGCTACTGCTGGAGCCCCGAAGACGGGTCGCCCCAGCGCCAGCGACTGAAAAGCGGCTTCGATCGACTCACTGTCATCAAGTCACTGACTGACAGGCAGGCGGCCGAGCGCATTGCCGCCGACGGCATCGACATCCTGATTGACCTGCAGGGCCTGTCGGCCGGGGCCAGGCCCGCCATCTGTGTGAATCGCCCCTCGGCGGTACAGGTCACCTGGTTGGGATTGATCGGCACCAGCGGCCTGCCGTGGATTGACTATGCGGTCACCGATCGCTGGTGCGTGCCAGAAGATGACGAGCGCTTCTATAGCGAGAAAGTCATCGCCCTGCCCACGGTGTTTCAGCCGGGCGACCGCGGCCGCCTGGCTAATGAAGCGCCCACTCGAGCGGCCGTGGGCCTGCCCGATGACAAGTTCGTCTTCGCGTCGTTCAATAACAGTTACAAACTCGCGCCCGAGATGTTCGCCGTCTGGATGCGGGTGTTGCACCAGGTGCCCAACAGCGTTCTTTGGCTGCTCGATGACAACCCCGTAGCCACGGCCAATCTGCTGGAAGCCGCAGCCGCTCACGGCCTGCCGCGCGAGCGGATCATTCTGGCACCGCGCACCAGCCATGCCGAGTATCTGGCGCGCATGCCTCTTGCCGATCTGTTTCTCGACAATTATCCCTACAACGCCGGCGCTACCGCGGCCGATGCGCTGTGGGTGGGGCTGCCGCTTCTTACGATGGCGGGCCGCACCTTCATCTCGCGCATGGCGGCGAGCCTCGTTCGTACCGCGGGCTTACCGGATTTTGTCGTGCATTCGCTGGCCGAATTCGAAGCCAGGGCGCTTGCACTCGCCAGGCAGCCGGAAGCCCTGCGCGCCGCACGTCAAACGCTACTTGAAGGACGCACCCGGTCTCCGCTCTTTGATGCACAGCGCTTTGCGCGCGAGCTTGAAGAGGGGCTGGTGCGTGCGTGGATGGAGACCACCGGGGAGCCCGTGCCCAAGGCCGCAGCCACGCCCGCAAGACTATCGGCGATCAATCCCCGCCCTGCCCGAGCCAGTCACGAGCGGCGTTTGCTGGTACGGGGATGGCGCGGCATCAATCACTCGTTTGCGCTCGTTAATCAGCAGCAACTCATCGAGCTGATGCGCGAACCGGGGCTACGCATTTTTCATGAGGATCTGCCCACACCGCTCAAGTCCTGGCATGACGGCAAGGTTCAGGCAGGCTTTCCCGGTGCTGAAGATGCTGCGATTCAGGCCCTGCCCTCGCCCGACGGCGGTCCATACGACGCCGTCTTTACGCTGGCTGCGCCTTTTGCGCCGCTTGCTGTGCGGGGTCAGAACCGGACCGCCATGTTTGCCGTCACCGAACTGGGCCCCGGTGAAAACAGCTTTGTTGCAGGCCATGAAGACCCGGCGCTCTATTGTAGGGATGCGGGCGAGTTCATCGTCACCCCCACCCGTTGGTCACGCGACCGCCTGGCTGAATACGGCTTTGCAGCCGACAGGATTCACGTTGTGCCGCACGGCGTGCGCACCGACTTGTTCAGGCCACTGTCCCTGGTTGAGCGCACGGCGGTGCGCAAGCAGGTGGGCTACCAGCCGGATGAATACGTATTCCTCAATCTGGGTGGCATGTTCTGGAACAAGGGCCCTGATTTGTTGATCCGGGCTTTCGCCGCGGTCTATCGAGCGGCCGGCACGCGCCGCGTGAGGCTCTTGCTCAAGGACCAGCGCGGGCTTTATCAGCAAACCGCGGACACCATCCTGCAGCAGGTGGTTAACGAGTATCCGGGCCTGGTCACCGAAGAGGTGCGGCGTGCAATTACTGTTCTGCCGGGCAATCTGAAGATGGGCGAGCTGCGCATGGTGTACGGCGCGGCAGACGCCTACGTGAGCCCTTATCGTGCCGAGGGCTTCAATCTTCCCGTGCTCGAGGCCTTCGCCTGCGGGCTTCCGGTGCTGGCCACCGAAGGCGGCGCCACCGATGACTTCATGCATGTGGGGCGTGGCGTGCCGGTGCGAAGCCACCCCAAGATGATGGAAGGCATCCGCAAGGCGCCACGCCGTTTCCGCGAGCCCGATCTGGATGACCTGGTGGAGAAGATGCTGAGCCTTGCCCACGCGGGCCCGCTTTCGGGCGGACAGGGCTTACTGCCAGAGGTGGCAGCCGCGCTCGGCGACTGGACCTGGGCGGGTGCAAGCAATCGGCTGATGGATCTGCTTGATCTTCGCGCGCCACGCGCGGAAGCAAGGGTGGCCTGATGCGGCTCGACGATCCCCTTGTGCTGCAGCGCGCCGAGCGCGCACGCGAGCTGACGCTAGAAGGGCTGGGCCTGCAGCAGGCCGGAAAGCTCGACGAGGCGCGTGGGCGCTTCATGCTGGCGCTGGCGGCGAACCCGGCGGATCAGGCGGCGCTTTATTCCATTGCGGCGGTCGATTCTGCGCTGGGACGCGACGCGGTGGCATTAAAAAGCGCTGACCGGTTGACCGAGCTGTATCCGGAATTTGCACTGGGGCATTTCGCGCGCTCGCAGCTCCTGAGCCGCATGGGGCGACTGCCGGAAGCGCTTGCTGCGGCCGAGCGAGCGCTCGCAATTGATCCGGCGCTGGCGGGCGCCGCGGATCACCGGGGCCAGGTGCAACGAGCCCTCGGGCAGGTGGCCCCCGCTCCCCTCCCCGACCCCGTGGGCCAGCTTTGTGTGGAGGGGCTGAATGCCCAGCACGCCGGAAGGCTGGATGACGCGCGAGCGTGTTTCGAGCGCGCATTGGCACTCGATGCAAGCAACTACGTGGCGCTGTATTCACTGGGCTTGATTGGCGTGAACTCGGGCGACGCGCTGATGGCGCGCAACTTCCTAGGTCGAGCAATAGTGGCTCACCCCGACAAGACCGCCCCCCTGGTGGCGCGTGCCACCGCGTTGCAGGCGCAGGGTCTGTTTGATGACGCACTGGTCGATCTGGACCGCGCGATTGCGGTAGACCCCTTGTGCAAGGAGGCCTACAACAACAAGGCCACCCTGCTCCACACCATGCACCGAAAGCGCGACGCGATGCTGACCTTGCAGGCGGCCTACGAGCGTTTTCCTACTGATGAGAAGGTGCTGGGCAACCTCGGGTATTTGCTTACCGAGTTCAATGAGCACAGCCAGGCGGCACAGATATTCACGGATTTGCTCAAGCA
>Ga0172372_10007225_pt1 | contig 14969 bp, 11 predicted proteins | sample LakKiv5m_2_FD_114544 | JGI IMG/M metagenome (GOLD analysis project Ga0172372, IMG submission 114544) | Freshwater microbial communities from Kabuno Bay, South-Kivu, Congo - kab_092012_9.5m | ecosystem: Environmental > Aquatic > Freshwater > Lake | place: Democratic Republic of the Congo...
AAAATCCCCGCAGCCGGGATCGGAAAGATCCGCCGACGCAATAGATTCACGCCCTCGGAGCGAGACGACTACGTAGCTCAGTCGCTCCGCGACTGAGACCCGGTCAGCTCCGCGCAGCTGTTGAATGCGATCCGTATTACTTCTTCGCGCTCACGAACCGGTAAATGCCTTTCCCGGTCGGCGACACGATCATGAAGTACGCTTCGCCCTGCTCGTCTTCACCGAACGAGATGACCGGCAGGCCCGGTCCCTGAATCGGCTGATTGGCAACCACGCGGCCCTTTTCCGCATCGTAGCGCAAGGCCCACATGCGAGCGGTCACGTAGTCCGCGTAGAGATATGCCCCCTGCAGTTCGGGAACTTTCTGACCGCGATAAACCAGCCCGCCGGTGATCGACTTGCCGACATCGTGGTGGTATTCCCAGACCGGTTCGGTGATGCCTTCCGTGACATCGACGCCGCGCGCGGCGAAGGGATGCAGCGCCTCGCGAACGCTCCAGCCGTAATTGCCACCGGCTTTCAGAACGATGATCTCTTCATAGAGATTCTGTCCGACTTCACCGGCCCACAGCTCGCCGGTCTTCCGATCGAACGCCATGCGCCACACGTTGCGCAGACCATAAGCCCACACCTCCGGAGCTGCTCCCGATGTGTTGACGAACGGGTTGTCCTTCGGGATGGAGTAGTTCTTTCCGTTCGCCTTGTGATCGACATCCAGTCGCAGCACCTTGCCGAGGATGACGCCGAGGTTCTGGCCGTTCTGATGCGGATCGCCGCCGGAACCGCCATCGCCATGTGCGATGTAGAGATACCCGTCCGGGCCGAAGACGATCGTGCCACCGTCGTGATTCCAGAACGGCCGCTCAAAGCGGATGAGAACTTCCTCTGAAGCCGGGTCCGCCTTGTTCGGGTCCGTTTTGCTGACGCGGAACCGCGACACGACATTGGTCATCTCCGACTTCACGTCCGTGTAGAAGACAAAGAACTCACCGTTGGTCTTGAACTTCGGATGGAAGGCCAGGCCCAGCAGTCCTTCTTCATTCTGTTTGTCGCGGTAGCGCACGCGGTCGGAGATGTCGAGGAACACGGTTGTCTTCTTCGCCGAGTTGTCGTTCGGGAACGAATGAATGGCACCGCGCTGATCCGGCACGAAGACGCGGTTGGATCCATCACCCGCGTGAGTCAGCAGGATCGGTCGCAGCGAGTTCGGCAGACCGGCTTCGGTCTCCGGAGCCCAGCCCGTCCATTCGAGATCCGGGAACGCCACTTCGGTCGTCACCGCCACCGGCGATTCATCGACTTCCCAGCCGGGGATCGCGGTCGGAAACGCGGTCAGCGTTCCGGCCTTCATGTCAGGAATCAGGATGTTCTTTCCCGACGCATCCAGGCAACAGTCGGCCGCTTGCTGGAATTTGTCGCTGAGCAGCACCGGCTTCTCACCGGGGCGAGCGATCCCGAACACCTTGCCGGTCTTCCACGACGTGATGAAGAACCGCCCGAACTTGTCCCACGTCAGTCCGTCGCCGCCTTCAAAGCCGTCGGCGATCTTCTTCGAGGACTTGTCGGCCAGCTTGATCCGGTGCAGCGCGCCGCTGCCGAAATCGACCAGCAGCAGATGCGACGCACCATCCAGAGCCAGACCGTTCGGCGTGTGCAGGCCCTTGAGGTTTTCCGCGTTGACGACCAGTTCCACCGCCTTCGTCTTCACATCAATGCGATAGACCGCGCCGCCCGTACCGTTGAGATCCCCGGAATCCGTCACGAACAGCGAACTGCTCTCCGGTTCGATGGCGATGTCGTTGAGGAACTGCGGCTTCGACGGGAACTGGTCCGCGCCGGTGAACTCAGTGACCTTGCCCTGCAGATCGACCTTCACGACCCGCGTCCGGTCGGTGACGTAAAACGCGTTCTGAAACAGCACGATGCCTTTGGGATCATTCAGCCCGGTGGCGAACGGAACCGCCTTGCCATCCGCGATGACCGAAACTTTGCCGTCGCCTTCCTGATTGAACTCGCCGATCTCCGTGACATACGCCTTGCCGTCCGGTCCCAGGCAGACCGATTCGGGATTCTTCATCCCCGTCGCGATCGGCTCCGGCAGATCGGCGGCTGTCACCGCTCCACTGCAACTCAGCACACACAACGCACTCCACAGTCGCTTCCGCATGATGACTCCGTCTGAGGTTCATGAATCGAGGCCTTTGCATCCAGTCCGCGCCGCGCAGTCGCTCGGGGACCGGAATGGATTCGCGAGGGATTCTCCGCCAGTCGGCGCGCAGTGGGAAGCGACGGCCGGTCCGCCTGGCCATCCAGCCGCCTCACCTGCAGGCGCGACGCGGGAAAACAGCCAGCGGGAGCTGCGCGCCGCCTTCTCCGCATGATGGCGTTCTTCCGAAACGCGAACTGCAAACGCCTGTGCCTTCGGCTGCGGGTCAAACAGGAGGATCTCGAACAGACGGAGCGTTCCGCCGTTCACAGGTCGGCTTCATCCAGCGCGCCGATCCAGGGCAGATGGCGGTAGTCGTCGTTGTAGTCCAGGCCGTAACCGATCACGAACACATCGGGGATGCGGAAGCAGTGGAAGTCCGGAGCCATCTCAACTTCGCAGCGGCCGTCCTTGATCAGCAGGACGGCCGTGCGAATGGACTGTGGTTCGCAATGCACCAGCGACTCCACCAGCCGCTGCAGCGTGTTGCCGGTGTCGAAGATGTCGTCCACGATCAGCACGTCCCGGCCGCGGACATCGGGCAGCAGGTTCATGTCCACGGTCAGTTCGCTGGGGCGTGTGGTCCGGCCGCGATAGCTGGAGGCCTGCACGACACCGACTCGATGCGGCACATCAATCGCGCGGACCAGATCGGCCAGAAACAGCACGCTGCCGGTGAGCACTCCCACCACCGTCAGCGGCCGGTCGGCATACAGCTCCGACAACTCGCGCCCCAGCTCTTTCACCCGGTTCTGAATCGTGGCTTCATCAATGAGGCGGTGCATGAAAGTGTCCGTGATCGGCAGGTCACAGCGGCGAGCGATGGTTCGGAGCGGCAGCGCTGGCCGCGGGCGCATGGTATATCCGGTTCCTGTGGTTCGCGGGAAATGACGATGCCGCGACAGAGGAGCGGGCAGAATTATTCGGACGTCAGCCGGCGACGAGTGGTCGAGACGGCGGGCTGGGCCTTCTTCCAGTCGATGTGCGCGTTGCCGGAACCGCCGGACTCAAATTCATGAGCGACCACGGTCACGCGCAGGCCGATCAATCCGTTCGCGGGAAGCTCGCGGGCGTCGTGAGTCCCCCAGTGGATAACTTCTTCGCCGGGGGTGAGCGTGCCCAGCGCGAGCGTCATCGCGCCGATGGGGGCATTCCATTCGTCCGGCCGGCACGGTGAATTCCCCACCAGCGCCGCTGGTGACGGGTTCTCCTGGTGAGGCGGAGGAGACGCGCCGCTCAAACTCGAATCCGCGGCGGGCTGGTCACGATCCCGCAGCGCCGCCAGTTTGGCCGGTACACCGCAGGCTATTCGATACCGGAGGTTGAGGAGCCATGCGGATGGTCTGCCGCAGTGGACTCGGGTCTTTCGACAGGACGGGCCACGAGCGCTCTGGCTTCCGGCTTCGTCAACTGCATGAAGGCGAAGATCGCCGCCGGTAATCCGATGACGCAACCCGGTGGAGCGATTGCGGCGCACAGCAGCGGGATGGACGGATCGCATTCCTCATCAAGCTTCATCAGCCACAAGCCGATGCCCACGACATAATACACAAGTGCGAGGCTGCCCAGGCTGAGCAGCGTTTGAATGATCAGGCCACTCAGCGGCAGGCTGTTCTCCCACGCATTCCAGAGCTGGCTGACGTTGACACCGATCCACACACAGCCAGCCGCTGCATCCGCAATGCCGGCGATCAACACACCCAGGCCGGCCAGTCGCAGGCTGGAGCGAACATCCTCCGGACTTCCGGCGGTCGTGGCTGAAGGCTCCGGGCCGATCTTTCGCCACAGCGTCAGACTGATCGCGGAACACACGACAACAGCCAGCGCCCCGCCAGGAATCGCCGCAGCCATCAACTCCAACGAAAACATGGAACGCAGAGCCAGCGCGCACGGCACCGCGATTCCCGCGAAGACGATCAGCAGCGGAAAGAACACGGCACCGACGATCGCGAAGCGACTGAAACGCGGCCACTGGGTGCTCTCCACCGCTGCCGGTTCGGGCGGCACGATCACCCCCAGCAGCGTCTGGAACCCGATCCCTTCCGATTGAAGCTGGCGAATGTCGCGCCGCGTGATCCAGGAACCCATCGTGCGGACCGACCAGTCGCAGCTCACCCACGCCTGCTCGTCTGCGGCCGGGACGGTTCGCACGGTCAATCGAGTTGCGATCTTGCGGATGTCCGTTTCCCACAACCCCGCCCACGGGCCGCCGCGCTGGAAGATGCACACGTCCGGCTCCTGCTCGACCAGTTGATACCCCAGCGACGAGAAATGAAAGATCGCCTGCCGCGCGATGTCCGTTGTCGCTGGAACCGCGAAGCGCATCTGAGTCAGCGGCGTGCCGACAAATGGCGTGACGACAGATTCCCTTGAAGCACGACGACGTGCGAAAAAAACCAGATGCAGAATGATGACGCCGACCCAGAACAGAGTCGCCCCGCTGATGATGATCCTCAGCAGTGGCTGTTCTTGATAATTGTCTTTCTGGCCGTACACCGAATGCGCGGTCATCGTCGCCATCGAGAACAATCCGAACAGGATCGCCATCGGAATGCCGACTCGTCTGGCATAGCTCCAATTCGGCGTCATCGCGAAACGTGACGTCTCGTGGATCGGCTCCACGCGTTTCGCGGAGTCGGGGTGTGCCGCGTTCGTCGGCAGTGACGTGCGTGAAATCGTTTCGATCTCCGACTTCACGTCGCTGGCCTGCTGATAGCGCTGCTCCGGTTCCTTCTCGAGTGCGCGCAACACGACTTCGTCGAGCCGCACGTCGATGGCGACTTTCTTCGATGGCGGAGCGAACCGGCCGATCGGCAGTTCTCGCGTCAGCAGTTCGTAGAAGATCACTCCCAGCGAATAAATGTCCGCCCGGTGATCGACATCGCGCGAGCCTTCAAGCTGCTCCGGGGCCATGTACCTCAGCGTGCCCATGACCTGATGCGTGGCCGTCAGCGCATGTTCCGCCGCGTCGTGGTCGAGCAGTTTCGCCAGTCCGAAGTCGGCGATTTTCACCCGGCCCCGGTTGTCGATCAGGATGTTTTCCGGCTTGATGTCCCGATGCACGACCGCCTGCTCGTGAGCGTACTGCAGCGCTTCGCAGACCTGCGGGATGATCGCCAGCACTTCCTCCGGCTTCAGGTCGCCGCGCTGAATGAGCTGCCGCAGGTTCGTTCCTTCGACGAATTCCATGACGAAATAGCAAAGCCCCTCGCCCTCGCTCCCCGAAGGGGCGAGGGACGAATTCCTGACTCCCTCTCCCGCCTGGGGAGAGGGTTGGGGTGAGGGGGTTTGCCCGAAGTCGTACACGCCGACGATGTGCGGATGATTGAGCTTCGCCAGGGCACGGGCCTCCCGGACGAACCGTTCGGCGAACGCCGGATCGTGACTGATCTCACCTTCTCAGCCGGCTGGCAGCCTGTCGCGCGGCGTCTTCCGAGATCAGCAGCTCCGCCGCCACCGCCGAATAATCCAGAGCGGCCCGTCCACCGGTCAGAGCAGCTTTCAGACTCTCAAACTGCCGCTGCCGGCCGGACGCGGAGAACTCATCGCGCAGCTGGCTGATGACGTTGTCCAGCAGCGTCAGTGCCCACTGCCGTTCAAAGACGCGTTCCGGAGTGTCGGCATGAGCCGGCTCCAGAGACAGCCGCGATTCGCCGGAGTCCCAGTCCAGAGACAGAGTCCGGCGATCGCCCCCGCGCTTCCGAGCCGTCTGGCGGTCCCGTTCATTCGCCAGGAAATTCTGAAGCGAAGCCAGCAGAAAGCTGCGGAACCGGCCCCGCTCCGGCGAAGCCACGGCCAGCGAATTCTTCTCCATCAGCTTCAGAAAGAACTCCTGCGTGAGATCCTGCGCTGCGTGAACGCTCGCGCCGCGTCGCCTCACGAAGGCGTACAGCGGAAACCAGTACCGTCGGCAGAGCGTCTCCAGCGCCGCACGCGTCTCCGGATCGTCCGACCGGGCCGCATTCCGGACAAGACTCCAGTGCGTCGTCGCGAACCGGGCCGGTTCAGAACCAGAACTCATGAGGAACTCGCTGCAAAAGCCACCGCCGGCCGGAAGTACAACTCATCCCCGCCCGTAAATCTCAAACGCGGCAGCCAGATGACGAGTGATGATACCATCCGCGACGAGCTTCAGCCGGGCACGATTCAAAGCCCGCGCCCGCAGGTGCGATTCAGCCGGCAGCCCCGCCGATCCGGCCCGGTTCAACGACCTCAGATATTCATCCACCAGTGCCGCGACCAGTTCCGCACGCAGACCTTCCATATCGCGGGTTCTGTCTTGAATTCTGTCATCAGAGACGTCGTTTCGTTCTGCTGCCCGCTGCCACGCATTGTTCCTGATTGACGCAATCGAACGAAAGCTGCCACTGCGAACCTGGACTGACAGGCCGGATTCTGTGCGTAAGGTTTGATGCGGTCGTTCGCCATGTTCTGGACGCACCCGGTGCGCGAGATCAAAACCATCCAGAAAGGACCAGCATCATGTGGTTTGAACCAGTTGAATGTGCTCAGGCGAGAGCGGCCATTGCTGGATGCCGTTTCCGGGAAGCGGCAGAGCTGCTGTTACGCGCAAAACGCCGAGACCATCGAGCGTGTCGACAGCTTCTTGGTGAGCTTCTCTTACCGCTGCAGACCGAAGCCCGTCTGGCGATGGAACAGAGCCAGCTTGATCTGGCGCGGCAGATGATTGAGCTGGCACAGCTATGCGGCGCGGAGGGAGTCACTTTTGAGGAACTGCGAGACCGGATTGAATCGGCCCATCAGCTGGCCGATGTTCAGCAACAAGTCGCGGAGAGGAGAACCCGGCAAGCCCGACTACTGGCCAGGGACGGCCGCCTTCAATCGGCGCTGGATTGGGCCGCCCATATCGACGGTCGGTCATTGGTGGCCGATCGCGATGACTGGAAGCATCTGGCCGAGCGGCTGGATCAGTACATCGCTGCCGCCCGGAATCATCTGGATCGACATCAATGGGCAGCGGCCGCAGAGCGTCTGGCGCATGCGGCGGCGATTGAGCGGCTTGACCCTCGTGTTGTTGCGATGCAGCTTGAGCTTGCTGAGAATCAGCCACCGCTGAAGGAAAAACAGCCGTCAGGGCCTGGCGGGAAGAATCATCGCGTCGAGTCGTGCGACGCCGGTTCTGCCAGACAGCGTTCCCGTGCCTGGCACTACCATGATGAATCATCCATGAACTGCCGGTTTCCAATTCCCGAACAGGCATCGTTGTGTGCGTTGTCTGATGGCGAAAGCCGGGTGCTTGTCTGTCGCCGATCGTCAGTCGTCATTGGTGGAGCGGATGCGACTGATGCCGATATCGCTTTGCGTGGCCGGTTGCGCGGCCTGCAGGTGTTGCTGATTCGTGACGGAACCACATTTCGAGCATCCTCCGCATGGACCGGAAGCAGGCTTTGCATCAATGGGGAACGTCTGGGTGTCGGCAACTCTGTCGTGTTATGCGATGGCGATTTGTTTGATTTCGGGGATGGGCAGATCCGGTTTCGATTCTTTCAACCGGAGAGTGCGGAACCCGTCGCGGTTTTGATTGCCGATCCGGCAACCGCCCCGCGCGATGCGAGCCACTCACGCCTGGATCGAATCATCCTGACTGCGTCAGAGGTTCGAGCAGGAAGGGCGTCTCACGCGCACTGGACACTTCCCGATCTGCCCTGCGAGGAACTGCGACTGACGTTCGGCCGGGAATGCGGCACGGCCGCCGTGTCGGATGGAATCGTATGGTGGGATGCATCACACGACAGCGAATCCGGACAGCTTCATATCGAACCGGATCTCAGTGAAGCCGAACTTCTGAGTCGCGGCCTGCTTGGCGGTGCTGTCAACGGGATCGTCATCAGTCTGCAGGGCGGCCCGCTTTCAAATGCGTAGTCATTGCTGAAGTCTGACAATCTTCACACATTGAAGGGCTGATATGTCTTCTGACAATGCACTGTACTGGCAGGAGTGGATTCTGAAGAACCGCTCGAAGCTGGCGAGTTTGTTGCGAACGGCATTTCCGTGGATGGAGCAGGCGACAGTCGATGACTGGTTGCAGCACACAATCACACTGGCTCTCGAAGGGCAGTGGGATCCCGCGTCGATGTCGCTACGTCTGATCTGGAAGATCATCTTTCACGATGTCCTCGACTGGCTGCGACGGCGCGAACGGGAATCACTGACCGCGTTCGGTTCCAGTTCATCCGGAGACTGGCAGCCCCCGGACATGCGGCATCCGGAACCGCACAGTGCTGTCCTTCGCCGGGAGAAGGAAACGCGCCGCGAGAAACTTGTCAGTGATGTTCTGCGGGACTTCACGAGGGACAGTGAACGGCGTGGAGCCGCGCGCGAACAGGAAATCATGGAGCGATCGCTGCGCGGTCAGTCGCGCGAGCAGATCGCCGAAGCAACTGGTATGACGATGAACAATGTCTATGTGACACTCAGCCGCGCACGCGGCCGGTTGATGGAGCACGTGTCTCGCAAGGACGTGAATCAGACTGTGTTCACCACGTTTCACGGCGAGGCGTCAAAACACGGCTCCCTGGTGGAACTCATCCGCTGGACGATCGAAGTGGCCGGAGCGATGTGTCCGGGCGATGACCGGATTGCAGCTTTTTTCAAAGCCGGCGACGCGGACCGACAGACGATGAATGACCTCTGGTTCCACATCGTGGAAGCCCGGTGTCCACTCTGCCTGGCGGCCGAAAAGATTTCTCTGGAAGCCACTTAAGATTCCGTGATCACGAACGCTCTTCCGGTATCAGCAGAGCCTGTTGCTCTGCGAAGTATCTTCAAGAACGGGAGAGCGAATCATGACGCGTGGATTGATCATCACGGCACTGGTGCTGGCAGCGGGATTCGGAGTGACCGGTTTCCGCAGCTATTTCAGGACTGCGACGACGGAGATCATGGATTCCGTCAGAGATCTGGTTCCCCTTGAGTTCGAGATCAAGCGGCTGTGTCAGTTGACGGACGAGATGCTGCCGGAAATCGAAGCGCAGCGCAAGGTCGCGGCGGAAGTCGATGTCGATTGCGAGTTCCTGGAAAAGGAACTCACCAGTCTGTCGGCCGGACTGGAAGAGGCCCGCGGTCAAATGCAGCCGCTGCGCGAAGCGCTCGACAGCTCCGCCGAAACGCATCGTTTCGGGGATCGCGACTGGACGCGAACCGAGATCGAACGCGATCTGGAACGCCGCATGGTCATCTACCAGGAGCGGCAGGCGGAAAGAACGGCGAAGGAACGCCTGCTGGCGACTCGCCGGGAGACTCTGGCTTCCGCCACCACCCGGATTCACGAATGCCAGAAACAGCACGTGGGACTGACTCAGAAGATCGAAGTCCTGAGAGCGGACCTCAAGCGACTGGAGCTCGCGCAGGCTGCCGGCAAGGTGTCCTTTGATGAGACCAAGCTGCAAGCCGCGCGAGACTTGTCGACCGAAGTGGAGAAGCGGCTTCGCACGCTGGCCAGACTGGTTGATGGCGAAGCAAAGCCTCCGGTGATTCCCGTCATGGCCGACAAGCGTCCGCTCACCGAGCGCTTCGATGCGTTGATGAGCAACGTCCCGACGAGTGACTCGAAGTAGAGCGTGGCTCTGAACTTCACACTTCATCCCCCCGGACATCTTCCGGGGGGATTCTTCTGGTCCGCTTCTTTCGGAGACTCACGATGAATCCGCGACTGTGGTTTCTGATCAGTGTGTTGTGCTGCCTGCCTCTGCGCGGTCTTCGAGCGGACGACATCGCCGCCACCTTCGAAGTCTCGGCGAGCACGATGACCTGGCGTATCGAATCCGACTGGTCTTTCCAGGCGGAGGAGGCCAAAGCTCAAGTCCTTGAGCGACTGCAGAACAGTGTCTGGCAATTGCTCAACGGGCTGTATTCCGATCTTCCTGCGGAATGCCGGGAACATCTCACGGTGCTGCTGCTGCATCCACAGACCATTCGGGACGAGCAGACACTCAGTGCGCCGCGCGAGTATGGAACTCGATACCAGACCCGGCTGACGCTCACCATCCCGCGCGATGTCGTCGAACACTGGGCCACGGAGGAGATGCGAAAAGTCCGCAGTCAGTGGCTCTGGAAATGGGGCATGCGCGGTTCCATTTTTTTCGGACTGCTGATGGGCCTGGGGCTCAGCCTGTGGGAGGACTATCGTCTGGGAGGCTGGCACCGTTCGATGTTTTTTGAAATCGCCGGCTTCTTTGTCGTCGCGTCACTGGTCGCCTGGGGATTGACCTGGGCCATGTAGTTTCGGGAAGTCCAGGCACTCCGATCAGGACGCTTTTTGATGCCCGGACCATGCGTTCGATTCACTCGTGTGGCCGCACGTCGTGGTGCTCGACCAGTCAGTTCAACCCTTTGTTTCTGTTATCCTTCACGCGGCCAGGAATGAGACTTTCGATTGTTTGACCCGCAGCCGGAGGCGCAGGCGTTTACGAGGCTCGACGCCTGCGCCTCCGGCTGCGGGTTAAACAAGAACATCAGGCCACACAGATCTCATGGAAAGCCGCGCGAGGTAGACATCGCGCTTCAACAAAGCTCCGCACATCCGCTACCTGTTGTGGAAACACCATCATGCCTGACAGCAACGACGATCTGGATATCTTCGAACGGCTGGAACGCGACCACCAGATTGTGATCGCCCCCAGAGACCGGACACGCCCGCTGGGGCGCGGTGGTTTCGCGACGGTTCATCGCGGCGTTCAGCAGACTCAGGAAGACCGCGCCTGTGCGGTCAAAATCTGGAATCATCCGTTCGATCAGGAACCGGCCGCCGTCCAGAAGGAACGGGAAGCGCTGACGCGGTTGTTGAAAGGACCGATCGGCCGCCTGCCCAACGTCGTGACAATGCTGGAAAAGCCGCTGATGGTGGCCGATCACGATGGCTCCGCGCGCCTGGTCACGGTCTGGGAACTGGCAGACCGATCCCTGCTGGATCTGCAGCGCCGCGAGTTTCCCAACGGGCTGCCGCGTGAGACTGCCCTGCATTTCCTGGAGGACATCGCTCACGCACTCGACGACATCGCCTTTCATGAGGAGGTCCACCGGGACGTGAAGCCCGGCAACATCATGCTGTTCGGCAATCGAGCCAAACTGGGAGACTTCGGTCTGTCGCGACTGCTGGCGGCACACACCGAAAAAACCACCGCCATTCGCGGCACGCTGGAGTTCATGCCGCCGGAAGCGCTGGACAATTCACGGCTGGATATCTCACCGACGTTCGATGTCTACAGCCTGGGAGTGACCTACGCGATCGTACGGCGCGGCAGGCCGTTGTTCTCGGACGATGTGGCCTCCAGCGCGCTGGTCGATCTGACCATGATCACCCGGCTGATCATGCTGAAGCGAGAGTTCCACCGAGTGGACCTGTCCGGCCTTGATCCCGACGAGCAGGCTTTTCTGCACGCTGTGTGTCATGCCGATCCGAAGCAGCGTCCCATGCAGAAGCTCGTCGACATGATCCGGCAGTTGCGCGGTGGACCGGTCGTCGTTGCCGCCCGGATTGACCGGGAAACCGGCAGCAGGGGCGCCGAGGGCGTTGCCGTGAAACAGCCGGCCGCGCCACGGCCTCCCGTGCTGCCTGGCGTGGCTGAAAAAGTTCTGCAGCAACTGGATGCCATTGGTCGGATCAAGCACGACGCCACGCGGCTCATTCAGGAAGGTCGCTACGAACAGGCCGTTGAACGGCTTGACGAAGTGGACAGCAGGCTGCGCGACAATACCTGGGCACTGCTGCGCGTGCAGGCGGTCAATGCCGCGAACGAGCGGGATCACGATCGGGCCAGGTCGCTGGCGGCAAAGTACGACTACGCGAAGGCCGTCGATATCCTGCAGAACTGCGATCCGAAGCTGCGCGACGAAACGCTCCTGAACGACCTGCGTTCCAGACGTGATCGCGTGGAAACGCTGACGGCGGATATTCAGCACGCCGTGCAGGCCAATGAATTTCTCTGGCATCGGCCCGTGGTGGAAGAACTGCTCGGTCTGGTGCCGGATGACGCGGGGCTGCAGCAGTTGCGCGATTCGTTACAGCCGTATTCCGAACGGATCACGCTGTCCTGCGGCATGGTCCTGAAGTTCGTGCGACCTGGTGAATTCACGAGGGGCGATGATAAGTCGTCCCATCGCGTGCGCATCACCAGGCCGTTCTGGATGGGGATCTATCCGGTCACGCAGGGCGAATGGCAGAAGGTCATGGGGAACAACCCCAGCCACTTCAAAGGCGATGATCGCCGCCCGGTGGAGAACGTGAGCTGGAACGACACGCAGGGCTTCTTCGAGCGTTTGAATCAGTCCGAAGCCGCCTTGCTGAAGAAGCTGAACCTGGCCGGTTACCGCTTCCAACTGCCCTCTGAAGCGATGCACGAATATGTGCAGCGGGCGGGAACCACAACTCGTTTCTTCTGGGGCGATGACGAATCCCGCGCGGGTGAGTTCTGCTGGTTTGACGGAAACTCGAACAAGAGCACACAGCCCGTCGGACAGAAGAAACCCAACGCCTGGGGCTTTCATGACATGGCCGGCAATGTCTGGCAGTGGTGCGACGACTGGTACGACGCCGCTTATTACCAGCAGTTCGCGGGCAAAGCGGCGATCGATCCACGGGGGCCAGCAGCCGGCTCGTCGCGTTGTGCGCGGGGTGGTTCGTTCGGCAGCAATCTGGAGCGCACCAGCTCCGGTTGCCGCGACGGCGTCGATCCCCCGGGCTCCTACTACCACGTTGGTTTTCGTGTGGTTGTGTCCGTGGAGTGATTCGGCCGAGTTGTCCTCACCCGCCTCTGTCACTCTGAACTCTGTTCTCTGAAACTCTGAAGGGGGTTCCAGGGGGCTTGCCCCCTGGCCGCGCAAAAAATGTCCGTTCCCGATACGCCTTTGTTTGTCAAAACGCACGACTTCAATGTCTGGCTCGTGAATCACACGCAGCGATTCCCGAAGAACCTGCGCTACTCTTATTCCCAGTAGTCGTAGGCCGGAACAAGCGGAGCGCAGTTCCGGCAATTCGGACTGAAAAACTCACAGCCTCGCAGCGTCAGCAAGGGCGAAAGAGTGGTGACTTCGTCGAGCAAGAACCCCTTGCTCACGCGGCGGTTGCTCTGGATGGCATTTATTCTTCGCGCGGTTCGCAGTGAGATGTTCGTGACCTCTGATGCCTTCGTTTGACCCGCAGCCGAAGGCGCAGGCGTTTTCGGCGTTTGACATCCATTCAACGCCTGCGCCTCCGGCTGCGGGTTAAACAATCGAAAACCTCATTCCTGGCCGCGTGAGGTATATCGTCGGGCTGTCAGGATCGGCACTGTCGCAGCCAGAGGCGCAGGCGTCGAGCGGGCCACTCGCACGCCTGCGGCTGGCGGTCAAACAACTCAATCACGACCGTGTGCCTGATATAGATTGGTCGGTCCTTACGGGGCGGGGAGTTCGCTGAGGAGCATTTTGCGGTAGCTGATGCCGCCGGCGGCTCCGTCGAGTGCCACGTAGCCGGATTTGCCCAGGCCGTCTTTCTGCGCGACCGTGGCCAGCACTTTTTTTCCGTTGATGATCACGGTGACGCGGTCTTCGATCACTCGCAGAACCAGCGTGTTCCATTCGCCGGGCGGCTTCGCGGCGTTCTCTTCCGGGGGACTCTGACCGAACAGCGATCCGGTCGTGAAGTTGTCCGGACGGATGCCGGCATCGTTGGCCAGATGAATCTTGAAGGCGTTGTCGCCGGGGTCGCCGGAACCCGGATAGTGGAAGAAGACGCCGCCCTGCGCAGTGGTGTCGGCTTCGACCATCCATTCGAGGCTGAGTTCAAACCGCGCGTATTCGCGTTCGGACAGCAGCAGCGAACCGCGGGACCGCATCAACGCCGCTCCGTAAAGGTTGCCGTCCACCTTCCACGAACGCGGCCCGACCGGTCGCCACTTCACGAAGTCGTACAGCCGGGCTTCCAGGTCTTCGGCCTGTTTCGCGATGTCGGTTCCGGCGGCGAGCGTTTTAGTTTCGTTGAGGAACGCGATGCCGGCCGCGAAGTTCGCCCGGTCGAATTCCCCGCGCGCCTGTCTCAGCCTGCGTTCCGCGCGGCGCGATTCAAAGACATCCGCCTTCATGCCGGACCGGTTCCAGCGCACATCCCGGGTCCGCGCGGTGGCGGACGGATCGAACGCCAGGAAGATCGCGAACCGGGATTGCGCGGACTGATCGTCGATCGGGATGTTCTTGTCGAACAGCGCGACCAGTTCCGAAGCAGTCAGCGCCGCGATCTTCTTCTTCACCTCCACGCCGGCCCGCTTCAAGACCAGCGCGCCGTCGCTGAGGCCGGTGAACTCGAACTCGCTGATGCCGAACAGCAGCTTCTGTCCCGGCTTCAGTCCGCTCGTGATGGTCTCGATATCCTTCCAGAAGCCAGTGATGGCCTGGAATTCCTCTTCATCCCAGCTCAACGGTTCCGCGAACGGCTGCAGCGCGGGATTGTTCTTCGCCGCCGCGAGCAATGCTTCGGCTTCGGGATACTGCCGCGCGGCGAGCAGCGTGGTCAGAGTGGTGTGATGGGAGGTGTAAGGCAGCGGCAGCGAACGCGGATCAACCGGCTTCGGCTGTGATTCCGGTTTCGGCTCCGGCATCAACGGCATCAGCTCTTCGGAGGCCGAGGGTTTGACCGTCTTCACCAGTGCGGCTTTCGGCGGGACGGGCTTTCCGGTGGGAGCGATGCCCCATTGAGGGCCGTTTGACAGCCGCAGCAGATAGAGATCGCCGCCCTGTTCCGGCGCGTCGCAGAAGATCACCCACTGTT
>Ga0172372_10007227_pt1 | contig 14968 bp, 16 predicted proteins | sample LakKiv5m_2_FD_114544 | JGI IMG/M metagenome (GOLD analysis project Ga0172372, IMG submission 114544) | Freshwater microbial communities from Kabuno Bay, South-Kivu, Congo - kab_092012_9.5m | ecosystem: Environmental > Aquatic > Freshwater > Lake | place: Democratic Republic of the Congo...
GCCACGGCCAACCTTGCGACCGAGAACGGCGTCCCCGTCCTGCTGGCCCTGCTGATCGGCGTCGTGCTCGCCGTGGTGGTGGGGGCGCTGCTCGCGATCCCGGCTCTCCGCCTCGGTGGGATCTTCCTCACCCTGGCCACGCTCGCGTTCGCGCTCATGGCCCAGAACATCGTCTTCTCGAACGATGCCATTGCCGGTGGACCCAACGGCATGGTGGTCCCCCGCCCCGGGTTCCTCGAGGGCAGCGGATTCCTCGGGCGCGACCAGCGGTATTTCCTGTTCGTGTTCGCCTGCTTCGCCGTGGTCGGCCTCCTCGTGATCTTCGTGCGGTCGGGAACCACCGGGCGCTACTTCGCCGCGCTGCGCGGCAGCGAGACCGCGGCGGCGTCGATCGGGATCAACGGCACCCGGCAGCGGGTGCTGCTGTTCGCCCTGTCGGCGGGCATCGCCGGGCTCGCGGGCGGGATCTTCGCCATGAACTCGGGGCAGGTCGACTTCGCGACCCAGGAGTACCAGGCCCTGTTCGGTGTGGCCTGGGTCGTGCTGGTGGTGTCGCTCGGCAGCCGCACGGTCGACGGCGCGGTGAACGCCGCGATCAGCTTCGTGCTGTTCCAGTGGCTCCTGTCCGACTACCTCGGCATGGAGGCGACGATCGCGCTCATCGGTTTCGGGTTCGGTGCCATCACCTACGCCCGCCACCCCGAGGGCATCGTCGAGTTCCGGACCCGCACGAGCATCCTCGAGCGGCGCAAGGCGACGCTGCTCAAGGCGCGCACCGCCGAGATGCGGGGCGCCGGTCCGCTGCCGGCGGGCTACCTCCCGGGGGCCCGGGTCACGCTCCCGGCGCTGGCCGGCCCGGTCGTCCTGCTGCTCGCGATCGTCGTCCGCCGGATCCTCGGCGGGCCCGACGGCGCCCCGGTGTGGCTGATCGCCGTGTGCGTGGTGCCGAGCGTGCTGTTCGCCCTGGCCTGGATCGGGTGGACCCACCGGCGCCTGGTCGCCCAGGGCGGGTACCGCTGGGGCTGGTGGGTGCTGCTCGGCGGCACGGTGGTCGGCCTCCTCGTCGGGTGGTACCTCACGGGTCCGGCGGCCGAGCCGGGCGCCTTCGGGCCCCCCGACTCGTGGGTCTGGATCGACGCCCCCACGTGGCTCGGCGCGCCCGTCGGTGCCGTGTGCGGGTTCGCGGTGGCGGCGTTCTTCATGCTCCCGGTGCACGTGGAGCAGGTGGCCCGGGTGCTCGACTTCCGGCTCCCGCCGGTCACCTGGCGGGCGGGCCGGGCCCCGACCATCTGGATCGTGCTCGGGACCTTCCTGTGCTACTGGGCGTCCGACGGTTGGGTGCCACCGTTCCTGTGGCCGCTGTACCTCATGACCCTGGTCGCCGCGATCGTGGTGAGCCAGTGGATGGGCCAGGTCCAGGGTGCGTGCAACGAACTCGTGATCGGTGAGGTCGACGTCGCGCCGGGCGTCCCGCTGGCCGAGGACGCCCTCCCCGAGACCCTGCCCGAGCTGGCGGACGCCGACCTGGCCCCGTCCGGAGGTGCCCCGTCGTGACCACCGCACCCACCCCGGCCCCCACCCCGACCCCGGCGCCCACCGGCGCCGGCGCCCGCCCGCCCATCCTCGACGCCCGCGGGGTCACCAAGCGCTTCGCCGGGATCACCGCCCTACACGGCGTCGACCTGCAGGTCGCACCCGGCGAGTTCGTGGGCCTGATCGGCCCGAACGGCGCGGGCAAGACCACCTTCTTCAACTGCCTCCTCGGCATCCTGCGCCCTGAGGAGGGCACCGTCACCTTCGCCGGGCGCGACGTCACCGGTCTGCCCGTGTACCAGCGGGCCCGCATGGGCTTCGGCCGCACCTTCCAGCGGCTCGAGCTGTTCGCGGGCATGTCGGTGCGCGACCACTTCATCGTCGCCGACCGGGCCCACCGCAACGAGGGCCGGCTGTGGAAGGACCTGCTGAACCGGTCCAAGCCCACCGCCGAGGAGCGCGACCGCGCCGACGCGATGCTCGACCTGCTCCGCCTCGGCGCCGAGGCCGACAAGCCGGCCGAGATGCTCAGCCTGGGTCGGGGTCGGCTGGTCGAGCTGGGCCGGGCGCTGATGACCGAGCCCACGCTGCTGCTGCTCGACGAGCCGTCCTCGGGGCTCGACGTCCGGGAGACCGCGGCGTTCGCGGCCCGCCTGGCCAAGGTCCAGGAGGAGCACGAGTTCGCCGTCCTGCTCGTGGAGCACGACGTCGAGATGGTGCGCAGCCTGGTGAGTCGGTTGTACGTGCTCGACTTCGGCACGCTGATCGCGTCGGGCCCCACCGACGAGGTGTTCAGCGACGACGCCGTGCGCAAGGCCTACCTGGGGAGCAGCGAATGACCGTCACCGAGCCGTCGGCCACCCCGACCGCCCCGGGCGCCGAGCCGCTGCTGCTCGAGCTGCGCGACGTGTACGCGGGCTACGGACCGTTCCGGTCGCTGTTCGGCATCGACCTGCAGGTCCCGCCCCGCTCGGTGCTCGCCCTGCTCGGGGCCAACGGCTCGGGCAAGACGACCGTGGTCCGGGTGGCGTCGGGCCTGATCGTGCCGACCTCGGGACACCTCTACTTCGACGGTGCCGACGTGACGGGGCAGCGGGCCTACCGCCTCGCCCAGAAGGGCGTGGTCCACGCTCCCGAGGGCCGCTCGGTGTTCGCCTCGCTCACCGTGGAGGACAACCTCGTTCTCACGTTCCGCGAGGTCTTCGGACGGCGGGGCACCAAGGCCAAGCTCGAGCAGGCCTACGAGCTGTTCCCCCGGATGGGGGAGCGCCGCCGCCAGCTGGCCGGCACCCTGTCGGGAGGCGAGCAGCGCATGCTCTCGCTGGCCCGGGTGCTGGTGCGGGGCCCGAAGCTCCTCATCACCGACGAGCTGTCGCTCGGGCTCGCCCCGGTCATCATCGACGAGGTCTACGAGACCCTCGGCACCATCCGGGACTCGGGCTGCTCGCTGATGATCGTCGAGCAGCATGTGCACCAGGCCCTCACATTGGCCGACCAGGTGGTGGTGCTGGCCAAGGGCCGTGTGGTCCTGAGCGGCACCCGCGAGGAGATGGGCGACCTCTCCGAGAAGCTGCTCCCCGCCGTCCACGGCGAGCTCTGACCGGCCCGCCCACGGGCGGATTCAGGGGCAGCGCCCACGGGCGGATTCAGGGGCATCGCCCACGGGCGGATTCAGGGGCAGCGCCCGGCGAGGCCGGGGTCCTCGAGGACCATGCGGGCGCAGAAGGTCGTGGTCGCGACCTTCCAGGTCCCGGACCGGCGGACGGCCCGACCCTCGGGGAGCACCTCGGGGAGGGCAACCCCGGCGAGCACGAGATCGGCGGCCACCCGGGCCCGGGCGGGGCCCGGGCAGCGGATCCGGCCCACGGTCACCGTGGTGTTCGTCGGCGTTGCGACCGATCGCTCGAGCAGGGCCCGGACCGCGGGCGTGTCACCCCGGTCGAGGGCGGTCGCCCGCTGCTCGAGGGTCAGGCCCGGGGACTGCCCGAATACGTCGGCGTAGGCCTGCACGATCGCGGGACGGGCCCCGACCGGGCAGCGGTCACGCCCGGTGACGGCCCCGGACGCGATCGTGGCCGGCGCCCCGAGGGCACCGGCCACGATCCCGATCCCGATCCCGACGGCCGCCAGAGCGCGGACGGCGGGACCGTACCTCAACTCGTGGCGGCCTTGGTGCAGTCCGCGCCGAGCGTCGGCGTGTTGGGGTTCTTGCCGATGAGGTCGCAGATCGTGACGGCGTCGATGAGCCACACGCCCTTCACGAGCACGGCGTCGCCGGCGAAGTTCAGGCCGGCCCCGGTGGCGGGCGGGCTGCTCACCGCGCTGGGGGGCTGGTTGAGCGCGAGGTCGTAGGTGAACGTGGCCCCGGTCTTGCCGTCACAGGTCGCCACGACCTTGACCGGGATGGTGACGGTGGCGGCGCTGGACTGGCCCCCCGCCCTGGCCGCAGCAGTGCTGATCTCGACCGACGGCTGGATCTTCGTGCCGTCCTTGACCTTGGCCACCTTCTCGGCGGCGGTCGTGCCGACGAAGAACGGGATGAAGGCCTGCTGGACGTTGACGTTGAGGTTCTTGTCGGCCTTGCAACTCGCGATCTTCGCCGTCTTCTTCTTGGCGGCGAAGGCCGGCGAGGCTGCGGTGACGAGGCCGGTGCCGAGCGCGAGGCTCGCCACCAGCAGGATCGCGACGCGGCGCATGGATTCCCCCTGGGTTCAATGGACGTTGAGAGCACCACGCTAACACGGCCGCCCGGCGGGGGGGCGTCGCCCCCGGGGTGGTGCCGTTCGGGCCCGGAACGGGTCCCGAGCACCCCGGATGAGGCCGGATGAGGCGGGATCAGGCCGGATCAGGCCGGATCCCGCCGCAGATCCCGGTGTGGACGGCGTCGGCGACGGCCTCGAGGACGGCGTCGGGGTCGGCCCGGGTCACCCCGGTGACGGTGTAGTACCAGGAGCGCTCCACCAGGGCGATCAGGGCCACGGCGGCGGTCCGGGGGTCGAGGTCGGGGGCGGCCGGGGCGATCCGGGCGGCGAGGCGGTCGGTGAAGGCGGCGGCGAGCGCACCCCCGAGCCGCCCCACCCCGGAGTCCGAGACCTCGGCCTCGGTCCAGGCCCGGAGCAGCGCACCGTGCTCGGCGTAGAGCGCCTGGAAGCGGGCGAGCCAGTCCCGGATCGCGCGCCGGCCGTCGGGGCCCGGCACGAGCGGCGGGAACTCGTCGGCCAGGGCGGTCATCGCCTCGGCCGTCGTCCGGGCCAGGGTCTCGAACAGGTCCTCCTTGCCCGAGAAGTAGAGGTAGAAGTTGCCGTGGGAGGTTCGGGCCCGGGCGACGACATCGTCGACCCGGGTGGCGTGGTAGCCGCGCTCGGTGAACACCGCGGCCCCGGCCTCGAGCAGGCGGGCGAGGGTCCGCCGGCCCCGGACGTTGAGCGCCCGACCCTGCACCGTCGGGGGCATCACCACCCGGCCCGCCGCCGGCCCACCCGGCGTGCCCGGCCCACCCGGCGGGGTCGGCGCGGGGGCGGAGGCGGGCACGCACGGCACCGTAGTTCGGGCCCGGTTCCCGGTCCGGTCCCCGGTCCGGTCCCCGGTCCGGCCCCGCAGGCGCCCCGGGCACCCAGCCCGTTGGGTGACGCCCGTGTCACCTTCGTCGGGGTTCGCGATACGCTCCCGCCCCATGACCACACCTGCCTACGACGACATCGCCGTCGGCGACGAGGCCCCCGCCCTCGTCGTCGAGAAGCTGAGCCGCACGAACTTCGTGCGCTACGCCGGCGCCTCCGGGGACTTCAACCCGATGCACCACGACGACACCATCGCCACCTCGGTGGGGAACCCCTCGGTGTTCGGCCACGGCATGCTCACCGCCGGCCTGATGGCCCGGGTGGTCAAGGACTGGTTCGGGCCCGAGGCCTTCCGCCGCTACCAGGTGCGGTTCTCGAAGCAGGTCTGGCCGGGCGACACCCTCACCTTCACGGCGGTGGTGACGGGCAAGCGCGAGGAGAACGGCGAGCGGCTCGTCGACCTCGAGTGCAAGGCCACCAACCAGGACGGCGTCGAGGTGCTCGTGGGTGCCGCGACCGCGGCGGTCGCCTGATGGGGCTGCTCGACGGCCGCGTCGCCGTCGTCACCGGCTCGGGCCGGGGCATCGGTCGCGAGTTCGCGCTGTGCCTGGCCGCCGAAGGGGCCAAGGTCGTCGTCAACGACGTCGGGGTCAGCCTCGACGGGCGCGGCACCGAGGAGGACCCCGCGGCGAGCGTGTGCCGCGAGATCGAGGCGCAGGGCGGCCAGGCGGTCCCGAGCTACGACTCCGTCACCGACTTCGCCGGCGCCGAGCGCATCGTGCAGACCGCGGTCGACGCGTTCGGCACGATCGACATCCTGGTCAACAACGCCGGCATCGTGCGCGACCGCACGCTCGTGAAGATGGACGAGCAGGACTTCGATGCCGTCATCGCGGTGCACCTCAAGGGCTCGTTCAACTGCACGCGCCACGCGGCCCCGATCATGAAGGACCAGGGCTACGGCCGGATCATCAACATCACCTCGTCGGCCGGCCTGCGCGGCAACTTCGGGCAGACGAACTACGGCGCGGCCAAGGCCGGCCTCATGGGGATGACCTTCGTCTGGGCGCTCGAGCTCGGTCGCTACGGCATCACCGTCAACGCGGTGGCACCGGCCGGGGCGACCCGGATGACCGCCGCGCTGTTCGAGCGGTCGGGCGCCGAGCCGCCGCCCCAGCAGAACCCGGCGCTCAACGCCCCCCTCATCGCCTTCCTCGCCTCGGAGCGGGCCGCGCACGTGAACGGCCAGATCCTCGGCCGCAGCGACTACGCGTTCACGCTGTTCCAGCACCCCAAGCAGATCGCGTTCATGTGGCAGGAGGGCGGGTTCACCCCCCAGGAGCTCGCCGACAACTTCGACGTCATCCTCGGCCAGCACCTCCAGCAGGTCGGCATGGTCATGCCGGGCGGCATGGAGCGGCCGGGCGGCTGAGCCCGCTCGGCGCCGCCCGTGGGCCGCTACTCGCTCGGAGTCGTCGACGTCGCGTTCTGGCCCGACCGGGGACCGGCCGCGGCCGAGCGGGCCCGGGCCCTCGGGTTCGAGCACGTCGACGTCGCGGTCGACGTCGATCCGGCGACGCTCGCGCTCCCGGTGGGTTGCCCCACCGCCTTCCCCCGTCCGGTCCCGGGGTGGTGCGCCACGCCCGCCCCGGCCGCCGGGGAGGGCCGCTGGGAGCAGACGGTGGCGCGGTTCCGGGCCGCCCCCGGGGCGCTGCTCGAGCCCTGGGCGGGCGCGTGCGTGCACTCGGTCGAGACGGTGCGGGCGATGGCCGCCGAGGTGCCGGGGCTGCGGTTCCTGATCGACACGGGGCACGTGGCCGACTGGGGCGGGGATCCGTGCGAGCTGCTCGAGTGGGCCGACCACGTGCAGCTGCGCCAGGGCGCACCGGGCCGGACCCAGCTCCACGTCGACGACCCCGACGGGGTGGTCGACTTCGCCGCCGTGCTGGCCCGCCTCGACGCGCTCGGCTACCGCGGGGTGTGCTCGGTCGAGCACTTCGACCTGCCCGACCTCGGCTGGCCGCTGGCCGACCCGGTGGGCTGGGCCGACGACCTGCGCCGCCACGTCGCGGCGCTGATGGACTGACCATCCGGGCTCAGGCCCCGAGCCGGTCCCGCAGCTCGCGCTTGAGGATCTTGTTCATCGCGTTGCGGGGCAGGGCCTCGACCAGGTGCCACTCCTCGGGCACCTTGTACGCAGCGAGCTCGGCCCGACACCGGTCGGCGAGCTCGTCGGGGGCGACCGTCGTGCCCGGCGCCGGCTCCACGAAGGCCACGACCCGCTCGCCGAGCCGGGGGTCGGGCCGGCCGACGACGGCACAGGCGGCGACCCGGGGGTCGCCGTGCAGGACCCGCTCGACCTCCGCCGGGTAGACGTTCGCGCCGCCGCGGATCACGAGGTCGTGGCGGCGGTCGCGCACGAACAGCTCGCCGTGCGCGTCGACGCAGCCGAGGTCGCCGGTGTGCAGCATCCCGCCCCGCAGGGCTGCCGCGGTGGCCTCGGGCTGGTTCCAGTACCCGAGCATCGGCGTGTAGACGCCGGCCCAGGGTCCGTCGGTCCGGGGCGCGACGCAGATCTCGCCGACCTCGCCGGCGGGGACCTCGCGGTCGGCGTCGTCGACGATCACGATCCGCACGTGGGGGAGCGCGCGGCCCGCGCCGCCCGCGACCGGCGGCGCAGCCGGATCGCTCATCGTCACCGCGGTCGGGGCCTCGGTGAGCCCGTAGCCGACCGTCACCTCGGTGCCGTAGCGGGCCCGGTAGAGGTCGCGGAAGACGTCGGGGCAGTCGGCCCCGCCCACCCCGGGGGTGGTGAGGCTGGCGAGATCGGCCTCGGTGACCTCCGGGTGGGTCAACAGCCCGTGGAGGATCGCCGGCACGGTCGAGCACGACGTGACCCGCTCGTCGCGGATCCAGGCCGCGAGCCCGACCGGGTCGACCCGGTCGACGGCCACGCAGGTCGCGCCGCCCTGGAACGCGACCAGCGGCCCCAGCGCGATCAGGTTCAGGATCGTGAGCGGCAGCAGTACGCCGAGCCGGGTGTCGGCGGCGGTGGTGCCGCGGCTGCGGGCCACTGCGCCGGGGAGCAGCAGGTTGTGCTGGCTGTGGACCGCGCCCTTCGGGAAGCCGGTCGTGCCGCTCGTGTACGCGATGGCTGCGGGGGCGAACGGGTCCACCGGTGGGAGGGGGCCTGGCTCGGCGTCGGCGACCCGGGCGTGCCACTCGTCGCGGGGCCCCGCCGCCGGGTCGCAGGGCACCGCGGCCGCCAGCCCGGGGAGGTCGCCGGTGTGGGGCCCGAGCTCGTCGACCACGGCCGGATCGGCGACGAGCACCCTGACCTCGGCGTCGCGCAGGATGTAGGCCTTCTCGGGCGGGGCGAGCGGGAGGTTGACCCCGAGCCAGATCGCGCCGAGCCGCATGCAGGCGAGGAAGCCCACGACGATCTCGGGGTGGTTGGCGGTGGCGAAGGCGACCCGGTCCCCGGGCGCGACCCCGAGGCCGCGCAGCGCGGCGGCGGCCCGGTCGACCTCGAGGTCGAGCGCGGCGAACGTGTAGCGCCGGTGCCGTCCGACCAGCGCCTCCCGCGCGGGGTCGGCGGCCAGACCGGGGTCGAGCACGGCGGCCACGGTCCAGGGGCCCCCACCGGGGATCTCCGGCCGGGTCGTCGGGGCGATCAGCCCGGCGGTCGGGGCGGGGTGGCCCATCCGCTCACGCGCCCATGTACCAGCCGCCGCTGGCGTTGATGGTCGCGCCGGTCACGAAGCTCGACTCCTCCGACGCGAGCCACGCGACCACCGCGGCGATCTCCTCGGGCTGCCCGAGCCGGCGCAGCGGGGTGCGCTCGGCCTCGGGGGCGAGGCGGTCGGCGTGCTTCTCGACGAACTTGGTCCACACGATCCCGACCGCGATCGCGTTGGCCCGGATCCCGAAGGGCCCGCCCTCGGCGGCGATGGTGCGGGTCAGGGACTGCAGGCCGGCCTTGGCCGCCGCGTAGGGCCCCTCGGTCCCGCCGCCGCCGAGCGCACTGGCCACCGACGAGACGTTCACCACGCTCCCGCCGCCCCGCTCGATCATCCCGGGCATCACCCGCTTGGCCAGGTACCAGCAGCCGGTGAGGTCGACCGCGAGCACCCGGTCCCAGTCGGCGGGGTCGTAGTCGACGACCAGGCCGAGCACGTTCACCGCGGCGTTGTTCACGAGCAGGTCGATCGGCCCGAGGTCGGTGGTGACCGCGTCGACGACCGCGTCGATCTGGTCGCGGTCGCCCGCGTCGAGGAGGTGCCCGACCACCGTGGCGCCGGGGAACTCGGCCTGCAGGTCGGCGACGGTCGCGGCGGTGCGCCCTTCGTGCACGTCGGTGACGACCACGGCGGCGCCCTCGGCGGCGAGGCGGCGGGCGCACGCCCGGCCGATCCCCGACCCGGCGGCGCCGGTGATCAGCGCGACCCGGCCCCCGAACCCGTAGCGGGCGGCGCTCACGTGCCGGCGGGGACGCGCACGCCCCCGAGGAGGTCGCGGAGGTTGTCGCGCATGATCCGGCGCACGTCGCCGTCGGAGAGTCCCGGGAGGGACTCGACGAAGTCGCGCGGCTCGGCCAGGCCCTCGGCGTGGGGGAAGTCGGAGCCGAACAGCACGCGGTCGGCGCCGATCACTCCGGCGAGTGCGGGCACGTCCTCCTCGTGGAAGGGCGACACCCAGACGTGGCGCTTGAAGATCTCGCTCGGCTTCTCGGTGATGCGGCCCCCGAGCCACGGCCCGTTGCGGCCCATCCCGTTCATCTTGTTCATCTGCTTGCACAGGTACGGGACGTAGAGCGAGCCGTTCTCGACGCTGAGGCAGCGCACGCCCGGGAACCGGCCGAAGAGGTTGTGGAGGACCAGCGCCGAGAACGTGTCCATGATCGGCCGGTCGCCGTAGAAGTTGCACCACTGGAACGCCGACTGCCTGTGTGACGAGGGGTTGGTCTCCTCGCCCCAGAACGGCCCCATCATCTCGTTGTAGCCCGACTCGCCGATGTGGAACGCGACGAGCACCCCGGCCTCGTCGACGCGGGCCCAGAACGGATCGAAGTGCGGATCGGCGGGCGAGCGGCCGAACGCCGGCCCGGGTCGCAGCGAGATGCACCGGGCGCCGCGGTCGAGCACCCACTCGAGCTCCGCCACGGCGCGGTCGACGTCGCGCAGCGAGCACAGCGGCGCGGCGAAGATCCGGTCCTGGTGGGCGAAGCCCCAGTCGTCGTCGAGCCAGCGGTTGAAGGCGTGGAAGTTCGCGTAGAGCTGGTCGGGGTCGTCCTTCATGAAGTGCTCGACGCACACCGCGAGCGTGGGGAACAGCAGGGCGGCCTCGACCCCCTGGGCGTCCATCCGCGCGAGGCGGGCGTCGCGGTTCACGTAGGCGGGGTGCACCGGCTCCACCGCGTCGGACTCGGTGAAGGTGCCGGCGGCCATCGCCCGCAGCATCTCGCGCAGCGATCCCGGTCGGGCCCACTCGTCGCGGAACGGGGCCTCGAGGAACGTGAACGGGGTGGAGCCGATCATCACTCGCTCGCGGCCGTCGGCGTCGGTCACGGCCACGATCGCCCGGTCCCGGAATTCGGGCTCGAGGTACCGGGTGAAGCAGTCCCGGGGCTCGTAGTAGTGGTTGTCGGCGTCGAAGAGGCCGTAGTCGGGGATCGGGGTCGGGTCGGTCATCGGTCCTCCCGCATCGGTGCCGGGTCGCCCGGGGCGACGACGGTTCCCATACTGCCCCAATCCCGGTGGGTACTGTCCGGGCCGTGGGGGTCCGGGTCCTGAACCTGCTGGGCGAGGCGGCGGCCGACGCGGCCCGCGCGGCCGTGCCCGACGCCGACGTCCACACGCATCCCGCCGATGCGGTCCCCGACGGCCTCACCGCCGAGGTCCTGTTCAGCACGTTCAGCCCCGGCCCGGTGCACGCCCGCCTCGACGAGGTCGGGATCCGGTGGATGCACGTCCCGAGCACCGGGGTCGACACCTGGCCCCGGGAGCTCCTGGGCGGGCGCACGGTCACCTGCGGTCGTGGGGTGAGCGCCGTGCCCATCGCCGAGTACTGCCTCGCGGCGATGCTCGCCGTGGAGAAGGACATCCCCGCGATCTTCCTCTCGGGCGTGCCCGCGCACTGGAACTTCCACATCCCGATGGGCGAGCTCGCGGGCCGGACCGTCGGCCTCGTCGGACTGGGCGGGATCGGCGAGGCGGTGGCGGTCCGGGCCCGGGCGTTCGGGTGCCGGGTCCGCGCGCTGCGCCGCCACCCCGGCCTCGGGGCTCCCGACGGCGTGGAGTTGGCCACCGACCTCGCCGACCTCCTCGGGTCGACCGACCACCTGGTGCTGGCTGCACCGGCCACCGCCGCGACCGCGCACCTGCTCGACGACACCACGCTCGCCGCGGTGAAGCCCGGTATCCACGTGATCAACGTCGCGCGCGGCTCCCTGATCGACCAGGACGCCCTGCGCCGCGCGCTCGACGACGGCCGCGTCGCGCGGGCGACGCTCGACACCGTCACCCCCGAGCCGCTGCCCGAGGGGCACTGGCTGTTCTCCCACCCGCAGGTCCGGGTGACCGCCCACGTGTCGTGGGGGTCACCGCACGGCCTCACCCGGATCAACCAGGCGATCGCCGACAACCTCGTGCGGTACGTGGCCGGTGCGCCGCTCGTCGGGGTGGTCGACCCGACCGAGGGCTACTGACGGTGGTGCCACCCGACCGGCCCGGCGCGGTCGTGGTCGGCACCGGGTTCGGTGTGCGGGTCCACGTGCCCGCGTTGCGGGCCGCCGGGTTCGAGGTGGTCGCGCTCGTCGGCACCGACGCCGACCGCACCGCCCGGCGGGCCGAGCGGGCCGGCGTGCCGATCGCGACCACCGACCTCGCCACGGCGCTCGCGCGCGACGACGTCGTCGCCGTCACGATCGCGACCCCGCCCGCGACCCACGCCCCGCTCGCGATCGCGGCGGTCGGGACCGGTCGCCACGTGATCTGCGAGAAGCCGTTCGCCCTCGACGCGGCCGAGGCGCGGGCGATGCTCGCCGCCGCGACCGCGGCCGGCGTGGTGCACCTCGTCGGTCACGAGTTCCGGTGGGCACCCGAACGGGCGCTGGCCGCGCGGGCCCTCGCGGCGGGCGCGGTGGGCGAACCCCGCTTTGCGACCTTCGTGAGCCACGTGCCCCTGGTCGGCGACCCCGCGGCCCGGGTGCCCGACTGGTGGTTCGACGCGGCCGCCGGCGGGGGCTGGCTCGGCGCCTCGGCCTCGCACGTGGTCGACCAGATCCGCACCTGGCTGGGCGAGTTCGCCTCGCTGAGCGCGACCCTCGGCGTGACGTCGGCCCGCACCGGGGTGGCCGAGGACTCCTGCACCATCCGGTTCCGGCTCGCCGACGGCGTCGCCGGGGTGCTCCACCAGACGGCCGCGGCCTGGGGGGCGCCGGCCGGGCTGACCCGGGTCGACGGCACCGACGGGTCGCTGTGGACCGACGGCGACGCAGTGTGGGTGGCCGACCGGTCCGGGACCCGGGTGCTGCCGGTGCCCCCCGACCTCGCGCTCCCGCCCGCGCCCGACGTCAGCGACGACCCCCGGCACCGGTTCACCCACCTCGAGCTCGGGCCGTACACGCGCTGCTGCGAGGTCCTGCGGGCCGCGGTCGACGGCCGCCCGCTCCCCGACGCGGTGCCGCCCCCGACCTTCGCCGACGGGGTCGCGGGCATGGTCGTGCTCGACGCCGCGCGCGCGTCAGCGGCGGCCGACGGCCTCCGGATCGACCTCGGCGCCCCGACCGGGGCGGGTCACCAGGCGGTGCCGTAGCGGTCGCGGTGGGTGTGCTCGGCGACCGGCTCCCGGCGGGGCGGGCCGAGCGGACGCACGGGGTGGCCGAGCGGCACGATCGCCTGGGGCACCACGTGGTCGGGCAGGCCCAGGAGCGCGGCGAGCGGCGCGCCGGCCGCCGCACCGAGGGTGGTGAGCGCAGACCCGAGGCCGAGGGCGCCGGCCGCGAGCAGGAGGTTCTGCACGCACGGGAAGATCGACGACCCGACCGTGGCGGGCAGGCCCCGCTCGAGGTCGGCGCACACCACCACGAGCACCGGGGCCGTCCGGTAGCCGCCGCCGGCGATGCCCTCGTCGACCTCCTTGAGGAGCTCCGGGGTCAGGCGGGTCTCGGAGAACGCGCGTCCGTTCGCGTTCCAGGCCGCCTCGGTGAGGTCGTGGATCTCGGACTGCACGGCCGGGTCGCGCACCACCACGAACTCCCAGGGCTGCTTGTTCTCGGCGCTCGGGGCGTGGGTCGCGGCCCGCAGGACCGTCTCGACCGTGGCATCGTCGACCGGCGTGGCGGTGAACTCGCGGTGCGCGCGCTGGCGGAGGACGACCGAGAAGAAGTCGGGCCCGTCGGGTGTGCTCACGGGGTCTGCGCTCCCACGAGGGCGAACGAGTTGACGTACATGATCCGCAGCGCCGGGTGCACGGCCCAGGCGGTGCACTCGGGGGAGCCCCACGGGCCGATGCGGGCCTCGACCAACGGGCGCATCCGCTTGAACGTGACCTCGGCGTCGGGGTCGTCGAACTCGTAGAAGTGCAGGTACCGCGGGTCGCCCTGGGTGGCGTGCTCGTACGGGGTGATCATCGTGAACCCGGGGATCCCCGCCTCCACGATGTGGTTGATGTGCACGAAGTCGCCCCAGTCGCGCAGGGCCTGGGCCTCGGCGTCCGACGGGGGGCTGATGAGCACGAGCGACAGCCCGACGGTGGGCCGACCCGTGAGCCGGCCCTGGCCGGGGCGGGGGGTGCGGACGAAGTGGTGCCCGGTGATCCCGGCCGGGGTCGGGGGCGGGGTGAAGGTCCCGTCGCACTCGTAGACGCCGAGGGTGTCGAACTCGGGGAGCTCACGGGGCAGGTCGGTGCGGTCCCGGTGGACGTTGCGCCACCAGGTCGCCCGGGTGACGCCGGGCCGGGCCAGGACCTCGGCGACCCGGTCGGTGGCGTAGGCCTCGGGGGTCGCCTCGGTCATCTCGAGGTACAGCACGGGGGTGCAGCGGTCTTCCATCGCCGCCGATCGTACGCGCGCCGGGCCCTAGGGTGGGTTCCGTGATCGGCGCCACGAAGCCCAATCCCATGTTCGTCCGGTGGTTCTCGGCCCTGCACCGGGCCGTGGTGCGGACCACCGGGGGCCGGTTGCTGACCCGGTTCCGGGGCGAGCCGATGATCCTGCTCACCACCACGGGGCGACGAACGGGGGAGCCCCGCACGTGGCCGCTCACCGGCCTGCGGGCGGGGGACGGCTGGGCGGTGGCCGGCTCCAACGGGGGCCACGACCGCCATCCGGCCTGGTACCTGAACCTGGTCGCCGATCCCGACGCAGTGGTCCAGGACGGTCGGCGCCGCGTGGCGGTGCGAGCCCGGATCACCGAGGGGGCCGAGCGGGCCGAGTGGTACGGGCGCTTCGAGGCCTACCTCGACAACTACACCGCCTACCGGTCGGCCACGGCCCGCGAGATCCCCGTGGTGCTCCTCGAGCCGGTCGCTGGATAGCCTGCCCCCCGATGGACCTCTCCCTCTCCGCCGACGAGCAGGCCTTCGCCGACGAGTTCCGCAGCTGGCTCGACGCGAACCTCGACCTGCCCCCTTCGTTCGACAGCTTCGACGACGAGATCGCCTGGGGCCGCACCTGGCAGGCCAAGCTGGCCGCCGACCGCTGGGTCGGCATCCACTGGCCGTCGGAGTACGGGGGGCGCAGCGCCTCCCCGGTGCAGGTGGCGATCTACAACCTGGAGTACGGCCGGTCGCGGGCCCTGCAGCTGGTCAACCGCACCGGCGTCAACCTGGCCGGGCCCACCCTGCTCGCCCACGGCACCGAGGAGCAGAAGGCC
>Ga0172372_10007230_pt1 | contig 14967 bp, 14 predicted proteins | sample LakKiv5m_2_FD_114544 | JGI IMG/M metagenome (GOLD analysis project Ga0172372, IMG submission 114544) | Freshwater microbial communities from Kabuno Bay, South-Kivu, Congo - kab_092012_9.5m | ecosystem: Environmental > Aquatic > Freshwater > Lake | place: Democratic Republic of the Congo...
GATGAATACAACAATAAGTTTGTAAATATCAACCATGCATCCGATGTTGCGGGACTAATGGCCCTAAATGCAACGAGATTTGAGGCTTGGATTTCTCCAGCAGGACTCAATCGTGGACAGATTCGTAACTATGTAAAACTTCTCTACAATCCAAAGAAATCATTCCGTGATCAACTCTATATTAATAGAATCAATCCAGTAGCAGAATTTCTTGGTGAAGGAGTTGTTCTCTTTGGTGACAGAACTGCTCTTAGCAAAGCAAGTGCATTTGACCGTATCAATGTTCGTCGTCTTTTCGATGTTGTTGAACGAGCAGTATTTGACTTCTCTAAGTTCTATCTTTTTGAACTCAATGACGCACAGACAAGAATCAACTTTGCTTCAGCAGTAAATGGATTCCTTGCAAGCATCAAGGCTCGTAGAGGAATCTATGACTTCAAAGTGGTATGCGATGAAACTAATAATACTGGCGAAGTCATTGATCGCAATCAATTTGTTGCAGACATCTTCATCAAGCCAGTAAAATCTATCAACTACATCCAACTCAACTTTATCGCCATGAGAACTGGCGCTTCATTCAACATTACTGAGTAATGTTTCAAGGATCAAACAAGTCAAGTCCATCCATTACCATCAGAGAGTATGACGATTCTCAGTTTCCGCGAGAACCATACTACTCTGACGTTATTGGCGGATTTGTTGGCTGTTTTAGTTGGGGACCAGTAGGCATACCCTTACAAGTATCAAATGAACGAGACTATCGCGAGATATTTGGTTATCCTATTCGTGGTGCGCCGAACAAAACGATAAGAAATCATATACATGCAAGTAATTTCTTAAAATACTACGATAAATTAAAGGTTATCCGTCTTGGACCAGATGATCTAAAAAATGCTGGTTCTTCTGCTGCATCAATAGACACGATTAAAAACGGTGAACACTTTTTAAGTCTAGCAGGCCCAAGTCTTGACTATCATGGGGTAGATCAAGATAATTTTTTTCTTGCTCGTTATGCGGGAGAGTTTGGAAACAGCATTTCGGTTCTTGTTGCTGATAACGAATCACCGTCTATAGACACCTACTATATTTCTAACCCTGATGGTTTTACCTCACAAGGATTAACTCTTGCTGAGACATATCCATTTACAAGAGAAACAGGAACCACAGACTATGTGCGTGTTCGCGGTGGTTCCAATGACGAAATCCATATAGCAGTCATAGATGAGGATGGACTCTTTACAGGAAACAGAAATACCATTCTTGAACTACATCAAGGCTTGTCTAAAGCCTATGATGCAAAGAACTATGATGGCACATCAAATTACTATAAAGATGTTATAAACTCTAAATCTAAATACATCTACGCCTGTAAAGACTTTTATAATCTGCCTACCAATTCTGGTTTAACAGGAGATTCAACAACTGACTTTGGTTCGATCAAGAATCTAATTTCTGATAATGGTGATCAAATTCAGTATACAAACAACTACATTCAATGTTCATTAGTTGGTGGTCAGGATGGCTGGGCCGACTATTCTACTGAAGTTTTGCTTTATGGCTTTAGTGGTGATACATGGGACATTGGATACAACTATTTTAAACTCAATCCAGTTCATTTCTTGATAGACCATAATGAGATACCAAGTCTGACAAACAGAGTAGCAGAGATGCTTAGGTATCTAAATCAAACGATACTCTGCGTTGGCGTAAGTTCTGGCTCAACAGGAAATAATGATGATAAAACTGAAGCAATAGTCGATTATTGCAATGGTATTACCTCTGATGATGCTCTCTCAATTATTGCTGGAACTAAATTTGTCTACGATTACTACACAGATCAGACTGTTCCAATCAATATGGCATCTGATCTAGCAGGACTAAACTGTGCTGTATCTGCTGAGTCTCTACCTTGGATTTCAGCCGCAGGATATAGAAAAGGTAAAATACAAAACTATGATCGTATCTACTATATTCCAAGTCTAGAAAATCGTGACCGACTCTTCAAAAAGAGAATAAATCCTGTAAAAAAAGATGACAATAATTTCTATCTTTTTGGTGATACAACTCATATAGACGCTTACACTCCAACCGATTCTATTGGAGCAAAGCGAACTGTCATGATAGTTGAGAACTTTCTTTCAGAGATAGCACCACAATTCTTATTCAAAATAAACGATCTACAGACTAGAATACAGTTTTCTACTATTGTAAATCAATTTTTAGAGAAACTTAAGAGTCAAGGTGGCTTGAACGACTACCGTGTAGTTTGTGATGAAACCAATAATACCACAGAGGTAGTGAGTTCAGGAACATTTATTGGTGATGTATACATAAAAGTAGCGAAATCCATCTACTATATTATTCTAAACTTCAACACATCAAGGTATAGAAAAAATACCGTTACCATTAGATAGGGGTAAAAATGGATATCAATAAGTTCGGACAAGCACTAATTGGCGGTGGCGTAAAGCCATCAATGTTTGTCGTATCGGGAAATATTCCTGGATTCACAGATGCAAATGGTCAGGTTCCATTCCTTTGCAAGTCAGCAAGCCTACCAGGTTCAAGAATTGGAACAATTCCTGTAGGTTGGCGTGGCCGTCAATTGAAAGTTCCTGGTGATCGTTCATTCGATGACTGGACTCTTACATTCTACAACACCACAAATTTCCGTCTTAGAACGGCATTTGAGCAATGGGTTGAGCGTATTCAAGCAACAATCGGAAATACTCCGCTAAATGCTGGTCTTGATTTTGCACCATTCGGTGAAGGTGTCTATACAGATTGGAAGGTTACACAATTAGGACGCTCAAACGAGGCTCTACAGACCTACAATCTATTTGGTTGTTTTCCAACTGAAGTATCTGCAATTGATCTTAGTTACGATAGCCAAGATCAGATTGAAGAATTTACTGTAAATATCTCTTATCAATACTTCACCGTTGGTCCTGTAGACGCACAGGCTGCAACACTTGGTGCATAATCTTTATTATTAAGGTATACTATGGCTTTTGAAGTCTTTGGATTTGAAATCTCGCGCAACGGTGTCATTAAAAAAGGCACTTCAGATGTCACACCACCTGAAGTCAAGAACAAGTCATTTGCTCCACCTGAGATTGAAGATGGTGCATTTGCTGCTCTTGGCGCACAGTATGGTGCTTATGTTGACTTCAGCGGAGATGCAAAGAGCAGCATTGAACTCGTAAAGAAATACCGAGAGATGTCGCTACATCCTGAAGTTGAGATGGCTATAGAAGATATTGTAAATGATTCTATCGTCTTTGATCAGACAAACCGACCTGTCGAGGTAGTTCTCGACAATATCCCTAATCTATCAGCCCTGATTCGTAAAAGAATCAAGGCTGAATTCAATACTGTTCTAAGACTTCTCAAATTCAATGAGAAGGGCTATGAATTGTTCCGTCGTTGGTATGTTGACGGCAGACTGCACTTTCACATCATTCTCAATGAAAACAAGCGCGATGGTATTCTTGAACTGCGACCCATTGATCCTGTAAAGATTCGTAAATATCGCAATGTAAAGAAGAAGAAACTTAAAAGCGGAGTAGAAGTAGTTGATTCTGTAGAAGAATTCTATGTCTACAATGATCAGGCTGGCAATGATGACTATCTCATTCAGACCTACAATGGTCCACAGCAAGGCATCAAGGTAGCCGTAGACTCTGTTTGCACCGTCAACTCAGGTCTTTATGATGCCACGAAGAAGCGTGTTCTATCCTATCTTCACAAGGCAATCAAGCCACTCAATCAATTACGCATGATTGAAGATGCTGTAGTGATCTACCGCATTGCCCGTGCGCCTGAACGCCGCATCTTCTATATTGATGTTGGTAACTTGCCTACAAACAAGGCAGAACAGTATCTTCGTGAGATCATGAACCGTTATCGTAATAAGTTGGTTTATGATGCCACAACAGGCGAAATGCGTGATGAACGCCGTCACATGTCCATGCTTGAAGATTTCTGGCTACCTCGTCGTGAAGGCGGCAAGGGAACTGAAATCTCTACCCTTGATGGTGGTCAAAATCTTGGTGAGATGGAAGATGTGATGTATTTCCAAAAGAAACTATATCAGTCTCTACATGTGCCAACCACCCGATTAGACGCTGAAAATGGCTTTAATATGGGTCGTTCGGCTGAAATCTCGCGTGATGAGGTAAAGTTCTTCCGATTCATTGAGCGTCTACGCAAGAAGTTCTCTGAGATGTTCCTACAGTTGCTGAAGACGCAACTTGTATCAAAAATGGTCATAACTCCCGAAGAATGGGAGATTATACAGAGCGATATACTCTTTGACTTCCGTAAGGACTCGTATTTTACCGAACTAAAGGAAGGCGAATTACTCAAATCTCGCCTAGATTTGTTAAATACAGCAGATTCCTACATAGGAAAGTATTTCTCTAAGCAATATGTAAAGAAACATGTTCTTCGCTTTACCGATGATCAGATAAAGCAAATTGAAGAAGAGATTGCTGACGAGAAGGAAGAGATTCAGAAGCAGGGTGCTGATCCTAACCTTGTGGGCTATGGAGCGATGGGACCAACTCAGATAGGCGTTCCACAGGCTCCAACACCACAGCCACAAGCAGATCAGCAACCTACACCTGAAGAGCAGGAAATGGCAAAAACACAGACCCCACAGGGCTAAGAGGATATAAATGAACACTCAAAAGATCATCAACTGCATTATCGAAAACGACCTTATTGGTGCTAAGAAGCAAATCAATGAACAATTGATGCTTCGTATTGCTGAAGCCATTGAACATCGCAAGATGGAACTCGCTGGTGAGATCTTTGAAGATTCAGTATGTGAAAGTTGCGGTTGTGATGATAGAGATGAAGACCTTGAAGAAGGAATGGCTAACAAGGACTACGATGGTGATGGTAAGGTAGAGAGTGGCAAGGATGAAGTCTGGGGTTCACGCCTCAAGGCTGCTGCAAAGGCTGGAAAGTTGAAGAAGAAGCCTGTTGCAATGGAAGAGGTTGAAGAGGTTGAGGAAGCCATGATGAAGCCCAAGGGTGCGCGTGGCATGGCTCAAGTAAAGCGTCTCGGACGAGACTACAAGACAGGTGGATTTGGAAAGATTGCATCAAAGGCTGCTGAAAAGTATGGCAGCGCAGAGGCAGGAAAGCGTGTCGCTGGTGCAGTTTTCCAAAAGATGGCTCGCGCTCACGCCAGAAAGGGCTGAAATGCTTCTAATTACCGAAACAAACGATGATCTTAAGTTTATTGCTGAAGCGGCTAGCGACGGCAAGAAGAACTACAAAATTCGCGGCATCTTCATGGAAACAGAGACGAAGAACCGCAATGGTCGCGTTTATCGAAAGAATAATCTTTTTCCCGAAGTTCAGCGTTATATTGAAAAATATGTTGATTTTGGACGCGCTTTAGGAGAATTAGGACATCCAGAGGGTCCAACCCTCAATCTTGAGCGTGTTGCACACAAGATTACTGGTCTTAAGTTTGATGGCAATAATATCATTGGTGAAGCCAAGATTCTTGACACACCATATGGCAATATTGTAAAGAATCTCATGGATGAAGGGGTAAAACTAGGAGTTTCCTCTCGCGGCATGGGTTCACTAAAGGAAGTTAATGGTGTCAACGAGGTTCAGGGAGACTATGTTCTCTCGGCAGTTGATATTGTTGCCGATCCATCTGCACCAAATGCATTTGTTGACGGCATCATGGAAGGAAAACAATGGGTTTGGGATAACGGAATCCTCAAGGAGATGAAGATTGAAGCCTATCGTAAGGCTATCAAGAAGGCTCCTTCCGCTAGACTTGATGAAGAAAAGTTGCGAATTTTCAAGGATTTCATGTCAAATCTCTGAATTACTAAATAATAGCACAGTCTTTAGGAGACAAGAAATGCCAGATAATAATCCTCAGAACGAAGAAGATATCTACGAAGACGAGATCCTTGATGAAGAGGAGACTCTTGACGAGGATGAAGTCGCAGATGACGATATCCTTGATGAAGAGGAAGAACTTGACGAAGAAGAAGTCCTTGATGAAGAAGAGGACGACTATAACACCGATGACGAAATGTATGAGGAATCATACGAAGTAGAAGTCGGAACTGGAACTGATGATGAGGTCGATGAACTCGGCAAGGGCAATGTAGAATTCCCTGCTGCACCTGATCATTCAGGTAAGAACAAGGCTACCATTGCCACCAAGGCTTCAAAGGCTAAGGCTGGCAAAATTCCAGAAAAGTCAGACTTCAAGATCAAGACTGAAGATTACTCAGCCATGTTTGAAGGCGAGGATCTCTCAGAAGAATTCAAGACAAAGGTTACAACTGTCTTTGAAGCCGCTGTAAACAAGCGCGTGAACGAGATTCATGAGAACCTTGCTGCTGACTTCGATAATACTGTTGCAGAATTCACTCAGTCACTCACCGAAGAACTTTCAAATTCACTCAACGATTATCTTTCATATGTCGTTGAAGAGTGGATGAAGACCAATGAAGTTGCTGTTACCGAAGGCATTCGTGCTGAAATTGCAGAAAACTTCATCTGTGGACTCAAGAATCTTTTCCAAGAGTCATATATCAATGTTCCTGACGAGAAGTATGATGTTCTTGGCGAGTTTGCCGAAGTCAATGGCGAACTACAAGAAGAACTCAACCGTCAGATCGAAGAGAATGTTCGTCTTCGCTCTTCACTCACCGAAGAGACATGCAAGAATGTTTTTGCAGAAGAAACCGAAGATCTTACCGATTCACAAGTAGAGAAACTTGCTTCACTCGTTGAAGGAGTTTCATACAACGATGCAAACGACTTCCGTGGCAAGGTTCGCACTCTTCGCGAGTCGTATCTTACCTCAAATCCTCGCGTTTCAACTCGTTCTCTTACCGAAGAGTTTGAGATTGAAGAAGAGGTTGAAGAAGAAACAGAAGTTCGTCCCGCAATGCGTAATTATGTCAACGCAATTAGCCGCGTAGAGGCTTCAAAAAGAAACAACAAGGTCTAACTTAACCGACCTAAAATTAGGAGAAAGAAATGTTTGAGCAAAACCCATCCCTTGGAAACGCTGAGATGCTGGCCGAAAAGTGGTCGCCAGTTCTTGATCACAGCGATCTTCCAAATATCCGCGACGGCTATCGTCGCAATGTAACCGCCATTCTTCTTGAGAATCAAGAGAAGGCACTCATGGAAGCCCTTCCTGCCAATGCCGCTGGATCTGCTGGTGCGCTTACTAGTTCCGATACATACAACGGACTTGCAGGATTTGATCCAATCCTCATCAGCCTTGTTCGTCGTTCGATGCCAAACATCATCGCTTACGACATCGCTGGCGTTCAGCCAATGACTGGTCCAACAGGACTCGTATTTGCTCTTCGCAGCAACTACACTGGTCGCAATACAACTGAAGCACTCTTCAACGAGCCATTTGTCTCGTTCACAGGAACTGGTGGTAATGCTTACGGTTCAACTGCTGCACAAGGACAAGATCCACTCATTGGAAACTACAATAGCACTACTGCTAATGGTCTAACCAATGCTTTTGGTCTTCTTCGCACAGAGGCTGAAGATCTCGGCGGTGGCGGTAGCCCTGCATTCAATACAATGGCATTCACCATTGATAAGACCTCGGTTGTTGCCAAGACTCGCGCTCTCAAGGCAGAGTATACAACCGAACTTGCACAAGACCTCAAGGCAATTCACGGTCTTGATGCAGAGACAGAACTCGCTAACATTCTCAGCACAGAAATTCTTGCTGAAATCAACCGCGAAGTTCTCCGTAATGTCTACCGCACCGCTAAACTCGGCGCACAACAGGCTGATCTATATCACAAGACAGCAGGAAACACCTCTGCCGCTGGTCTATCGCTCAACGATACTAACGGCGCAATCGGTGGTGTCTATGACCTCCTCCGCGACTCTGACGGTCGTTGGTCGGCTGAACGCTTCCGTGGACTTATGTTCCAGATTGAGCGTGAAGCCAACACCATCGCCAAGGAAACTCGCCGTGGCAAGGGCAACTTCCTCGTCTGCTCGGCAGATGTTGCATCAGCCCTCGCAATGGGTGGATTCCTCCAACTCTCGCCAGGAACCAATGTCAATCTTGAAGTTGACGATACAGGCAACCTCTTTGCAGGAACCCTCAATGGCAAGATGAAGGTCTACATTGACCCATACATGGGACCAGGCAACGGAACCACTTCTTTTGACTTTGCTTGCGTTGGTTATAAGGGAACCTCGCCATATGACGCTGGTATGTTCTACTGCCCATATGTCCCACTACAAATGGTTCGCGCCATCAACGAGTCAACATTTCAACCAAAGATTGGATTCAAGACTCGCTACGGTGTAGTTTCAAATCCTTGGGTTGCAGTCAAGTCTGACGGAACATGGGATGCTAATCGCACTGACCCATCACACACCAGTGCAATTCGTGTAAACCAATACTACCGCATCTTCCGTGTTGCTAATCTTCACGGCTTGAATGCTGGTGGAGCAGTCGGCTGATCGACTGATTCAGTAACAATCTAGTGGAGAGGGGAGCCGAAAGGCTCCCCTTTTCATTTCTACATACTAGTATGGCTGAATACGATATCTCACTTGATGGTCTAAACACCGATCCAAATCTCAGAATTCCTGAGAACCAAAATCCAACACAGAATTCCTATTTCAAATTGGATTTTCTCAGGTTGCCGAATACCACCTATTTCTGTCAGGGTATCAATCTACCCTCGGTTACTGTAGGTGATATAAAGCAAATGACTAGATTTGGCACGGCTATTGCTCATCCTGGCACTTCTGTAAATTACGACGATCTTCGTGTTACATTTCTTGTAGATGAAGATTTCGCAAATTACGAAGAAATCCATGATTGGATGAAGAAACTCACCCCGTTTACCGATTATACTGATGTAGAACCAAATTACAGCAAATTGTTTAGCGATGCGACCCTTACCATACTGAACTCGGCAAAGGTTCCTAAACTAATCTTTACTTTTAAAGGTTGTTTCCCAAAAACACTTGACTCTATCGACTATACCTCTACAATTACTGAGTCTGAGCCGATACCGATTTCGGCTTCGTTTGGTTTTACAACATTCACCATCAAGAGAGTATAATGAACTTTGCACAAATTCGTGAAATGGTTGAAGCCGATCTTAAGATCGACCAAACTGATCTTGATACTGAGTCGCTGCGAACTCCACAGTTGCATAACAAGTATCTGTGCATCTATCATGATGAGATGCTGTCACTTACAGCACTTGAACACCAGTTGCGCCGTCTAGCCCACAACAAGCGTGAATGGTATACAGGCACTATGAGCAAGGAACGACTTGATGAACTGAAGTGGGAGCCGTATCAGAAGCGCATCTTGCGTCAAGATCTTGATGAATTCATTGATGCTGATGAGGATATCATCACGGTTCATGCAAAGATTGCCCTGCAAAGAGAGAAGGTTGAATATCTTCGTGCAATCACAAAGCAGATCACAAGTCGTGGTTGGGATATCAAGAATGCAATAGAGTGGAAGAAGTTTATCAATGGAACGATTTAGACCTAATGATCCTGTAGACAGAATATGGTTGCGTCAGGCGTATATCCATGCCACGCGATCCTGTCTATACGATCAGTTGGGTGCGCTGCTTGTAGAAGATGATGCGAATAGTCCTATTGCTGCTGCATCAAACAATCTACCATTATCAGTCTATTGTCCTGAAGGTGGATTGCCTGAAATTGTTGCAGATTTTCATATCTCAAATTTCATCATGTCTCCTGTGGCTAAATTGATCAGTCATTGTGCAGGACGAGGATTTGCGATTGACTCAACCACGCTATATGCTCCTGTGTTCTCTCATCCACAAGATGCTCAGATGGTTGTAAATGCTGGTATTAAACGGGTTGTGATACACAAAACTATACAGGATCTGTATTACGAAAAAACCCCTGTAGAGAGCAAAGAGATTGCCTTACTTACCCTACAACAATTCAAGGTAGAGGTGGCAGAATTCACAGAAAAGGTCTGCAATCCACAGGAATTGACAGTTCGTGTCAATGGAGCCATCTATGAACCATAAATATTCGTATGGATGTATTGAAGGTGGAACCTGTTGATTCTGTCTATGTGAAAGTTCGATGTGAACGAAACATCGCGCGTGAACTTTCAGACTACTTTACATTCAAGGTTCCTGGCTACAAGTTCATGCCAGCCTACAAGAACAAACTGTGGTCTGGTGATATCAAACTTTTCAATATCCACGCACAGACAATCTATCGCGGTCTTGTTGACTATCTTGTGAAGTTTGCAAAAGACCGTAACTACGAGATTGATCTATCCGACTATCGCACAAGAAATTCTGAATATTTTCATGATGCTGGCAAGCGTTATATCGAAAGCCTCAATATCATGGCGGGTGGCAATCCAATCACGCCACATGACCATCAGGTAGACGGTTTTGTTCATGCTGTGAATAAAGAGCGTTGTCTGCTCCTATCGCCAACAGCAAGCGGCAAGAGTCTCATTATCTACTCGCTCATGCGTTTCTATCTAAAGAAACTACAGAGCGAAGGCAAGAAGATACTCATCATTGTGCCAACTACATCGCTTGTCGAGCAGTTGCGTTCTGATTTCAAGGATTATTCCACAAAGAATTCATGGGATGTCGAGGATAATGTTCATGCAATCTATGAAGGTCGCTCAAAAGATACAGAAAAGCCTGTTGTAATCTCGACTTGGCAGAGCATTCACAAGTTGCCAAAGCATTATTTCTCACAGTTTGGCATGGTTGTTGGTGATGAGTGCCATCTTTTCAAGGCACAGTCGCTCACAAACATCATGACCAAACTTGATGATTGCAATATTCGCATTGGAACCACAGGCACACTTGATGGAACCACCACACACAAGTTGGTTATCGAAGGCTTGTTTGGCAAGGCTTATTCAGTAATTACAACCAAGGAACTCATGCAGCGTAAGATTGTCTCAAATCTAAAGATTGATGCAATCATGCTTGGTTATCCTGAAGAGACTCGCAAAGAGATGAAGAAGTCCACCTATAATGAAGAGATGACTTGGCTCATTGCAAATCCAAAGCGCAATACTTTCATCACAAGACTTGTGCAGAATCTAAAGGGAAACAGTCTGGTTCTCTTTCAATTTGTGGAGAATCATGGCAAGGTTCTTGTTGAGATGCTCAAGCGTGAAATGCCTGAGCGAGAGGTATTCTTTGTGCATGGTGGAACCGCTACAGAAGACCGTGAAACAATTCGTAAGATCATGGAGAAGAACGACAATGCCGTAATCGTGGCATCCTATGGAACCTTCTCCACAGGCATCTCTATCCGCCGTCTACATAATATCGTCTTCGCCTCTCCTTCAAAGTCTCGCATCAGAATCCTGCAATCAATCGGTAGACAGTTGCGGCTATCTGAACATAAGAGTCTAGCGAAACTTTACGACTTGGGTGACGATCTGTGTTGGAAGAGCAGGAAAAACCATACATTCCTGCACTTCATGGAACGGTTGAAGATCTATGAGTCGGAAAACTTTGAATTCAAAACAATCAAGATAGATCTATAGGAGTTATTATGAACTACACTGAGCCAACACAAGAGCCTGAAGAAGAATTAACAATAAAGATGCTCAAACTAAAGACAGGTGAGCAGATTATTGCTAACATCTATGACGAAGATGAATCTACCTATCAGGTTCAGCGTCCGATGCAACTCATGACAGCGACAAAGGCTCAACGAGCAACATCCAGAATTGAGCAGATCTATCTACAGGACTGGATGCAGTATTGCGAGATCGAAGACAAGATCACCATACGCAAGAGCGACATCCTAGCCGAAGGAACTCCGCTTCAGCAAATCATCTCATTATTCAAGCGAGAGGTAGAACTACAGGATAATCCACTCTATAAGGTGTTATCCAAAGAAAATCTTCCAAAAATCGTCACAGATGATAAACAACCATCCTCGTTATCAGAAATGTTTGGCGACTCGGATGAATTAGATGTTGTAGACCAAAACGGCATCACCCTGCAATTCTATATCCCAAAGCCTATTTTCAAGGAACTTCTCCGCGAGGGCTTGGTCGAAGATATCAAGGATATTATCGAAGAAACCTTGGGAAACGAGAACGGAAAGCGAGATGATTGGGATGACGATTCCTCTGAAGACGAAGAGGATGATTGGGATGACAAGGAAGATACTAAGGGTAACTAAGTCTTACTAGAGATCTTCATTGACACCGAACACACTAGTTATACCCGTTGTCAATAGGTCTTCAAGTTATTTCTTCTACGATTCTTGAAAAAAGTCTAAATCACCTAGACTTCCAACCGATTTATGCTATAGTGTGAAACGGAGGTAAGAATGACGCAAAAGAAGAAAAAGAGAGAACGCGCAAAGCCCTCTCCGACCCATTACATAGACAACAAACAGTTTTTTGAACATATTTCTGTATGGAAAAAGAGTGTTGTTGATGCTGAAAATAGCGGTGATTCACCGCCACCTGTGACTGAATACATCGGCAAGTGTTTTCTAGACATTGCTGAACATCTGTCATATAGACCAAATTTCATCAATTATCCCTACCGTGAAGAGATGGTATCTGACGGTATTGAAAATTGCCTCATGTATGCGTCTAATTTCGACCCCTCCAAGTCAAACAATCCATTCTCCTACTTCACACAGATCATATATTATGCTTTTCTTCGTAGGATTCAAAAAGAAAAGAAGCAGTCTTATGTGAAATATAAGAGTCTTGAACTTGCTGAGATGGACTCGCGGACACCAAAATGGTTAAAAGATGAGATCTTCCGTGAGAACATCAAAGAACAATGCATAAAGAATCTGTCATTAACTGAAAATGATATTGAGAAGTTTGAGCCTAAGAAAAAGAAGAAGAAACGAAAGGCTCCCACAAAAAAAGTGCTTGATCTGTTTATGGAGGAAGAATGATACTGTTGTTGACAGACCTTCACTTTGGTGCGCGTAACGATTCACCGCTGTTTCTAGAACACTACCTTGAGTTTTTTGAAACAATGGTGTTTCCTTATATAAAGGAAAACAATATCAAGGAAGTGGCGCACCTTGGTGATCTCTTTGATAGACGCAAGTATATCAATTTTAATACGCTAACAAGCGTTCGTAAGCGTTTTCTTGAGCCACTTGCAGCAACTGGTGTAAAGTGTCATTTTCTTATTGGAAATCACGACACTTATTGGCGTAATACAAATGAAGTGAATTCCGTCAGGGAACTTATATCCCATTATCCAAACTTCTTTGTCTACGAAAAACCACAACTCGTCAATATTGAGGGCGAGGATATTGCCTTTCTCCCGTGGGTGAACAAGTCAAATTACGAAGAGTCGCTTGAATTCATCAAATCAGCAAAGGCAAAGTTTCTCTTTGGACACCTTGAATTAGACGGTTATCAGGTGATGAGCGGAATTCAGCATGATGGTGGCATGTCTCCAACGCTATTTGAGCGGTATGAGGGAGTCCTTAGCGGACACTTTCACTACCGTCAACGCAAGGGAAACATCATGTATCTTGGAACACCCTACGAGATGTTCTTCTCAGATATGAATCAGCGTAAGGGCTTCCACCTCTTGGATATACAGACTCGTTCCATGAAGTTTGTCGAGAATCCAAAGAAAATGTTTCATAGTTTTCAATACGATGAAAAGACTGCACAGGAGGAGATTGAAAGCGGTGGTATTGAAAAGTTCAGGAACAAGTTTGTGAAACTAATGGTATATGAGCGTGGAAATCCCAAGGTTTTTGATGATTACATCAGCGGTCTTATCGGAGTTGGAGCAGTATTGTCTGTGGTTGAGGGTATTGTTGAGCAAAAGGTTGATGAAGATCCTGTGGACATGAATCGTTCCACCCTAGAACTCATTCAGGATGCAGTAGATGGGCTACAGGGAGTCAAAAATCCCTCAAAACTAAAGACAATTATCAAAGATCTTTATGCAGAAAGCCTGACTCTCTAAATCTATAAATAATAGTTGGAGAGTGCTATGAACGAAGATCTCAGACAATGGTTTAATCCTAATCATCCCAAAGGTGGATGGAAGCGCGTTGATTCAAAGGGCAATGTTGTTGGTCCGTGCGCCCGTGAACCAGGTGAACCAAAGCCAAAGTGCATGTCTAACGAAAAGAGAGCGAAACTTTCAAAGAAAGAAAGAGCCGCTGCTGTTCGTGCAAAGAGAAAGCATGATCCAAATCCTGAAAGAAAAGGTGCGCCGATTATGGTTTCTAACTTTGGTAAAGGCAAGATAAACGAAGAGAATATTCCCGACAACAAAGAACTTTGGGCAAAGGCTATCTCTTTGGCTAAATCAAAGTTTGATGTTTATCCATGTGTTCCTATGGACTCAATGGCTATTACTAAGTCAGGACCAGCCTATAGAGATCAACTCAAAATCGGTGATGAAATACTCACCTATAACATCAAAGAAGATAAGTTAGAGTGGAAGCCTATTGTCAATCTTCACCACTTTGAAGATGCTCCTTTAGTTGAAATGAAAAAATCAACTGGATTTAAGATTCGTTGCACACCAAATCACAAATGGGTGGTGCAGCATGGAATTGATGGTGATGATAAGTTTGTAAATACTGAACTTCTAGAAACAAAAGATATAATGAACAAAAAGAATCACAAGCGGCTGATTTGTTGCTCAACGCTTGAAGATTCAACATCTTCATCTGATTTGGGAGAGTGGTCGAAGACAGATTCGTGGACGGAAAAAGTTTTGAGCATGAGCAGAGATCAGCGCGAAGTTTATCTTGCCAGTGCAATAGTTTATGATGGACATGATTGTGGTGTAAGCACAAAGATTAGTGGTAGACACACTATAGGATTCTCCCAAAAGAATGAGGATCACTTCTGGTCGGCTATTCTTGCTGCTTATCTCAATGGATATCATGTGAGTTATAGTGACAAGAGTGTTGGTGACATGAGAA
>Ga0172372_10007231_pt1 | contig 14963 bp, 10 predicted proteins | sample LakKiv5m_2_FD_114544 | JGI IMG/M metagenome (GOLD analysis project Ga0172372, IMG submission 114544) | Freshwater microbial communities from Kabuno Bay, South-Kivu, Congo - kab_092012_9.5m | ecosystem: Environmental > Aquatic > Freshwater > Lake | place: Democratic Republic of the Congo...
GCCAGCACCACCTCCACCCGAAGCCAGTTCTGAAGTGAAGCAGACGGCGTTTCGACCGCAAGAAGACGATCTGTTGCCGGAAATCACTGCCAGGCCTGCGACACCGGACAACGAGTTCTTTGAAGGCGGCGAAGGACCGGATGGTCCCGGCCCGGAGGATCTGCTCATGGAGGATCTGCTGCAGTAAGCGGCAAGCGACCGGGATGTTCCGACCGGACTTCTCTGGAAGACGGCTGGATGAGTACCGGGAGCAATGGGGAATTCAGCAGTCGTCGCTGAATTCTCGTCCGGAGATCCCGTCTCTTACAAAACTCCGGCAGGTTCGCGGTTGCCGGGCAGCAGCAGAGTCGAGCAGTCATCGAAGCTGCCGTACAAAACCCAGTTGATCGCTGCCGCTTCGGTTTCAAACACACCCAGACGCTCCAGCGCACCATGCGGGAGCGAAGTGATGAAGCCATCGACGTCGGGCGTGACGATTGCGAACCGCCCGGGCAGATCACGGCCAAGACTGGCTGTGGCGAGAGCCAGACGCTCAGAGCGGTGATGCAGAGGGCTTTCGCAGATCAGAACCACGTCTGCACCGGCAGCCAGTCGGCGGCGAATGCGGCGGCGCAGATCCAATGCGGTGTCCTCGTCGTCCATACCGCTGAAGAAAAACACGGAATAGTGTCGCTCAAGACCCATGTTGACTTTCCCTTGATAGCGGCGGCTTGAAGCCGCTGAACCTGATGGAACCGGCGAATTGCCGCGTCACATCCTCATCAACGGAGTCACTCAGAATCTCGCACGCGATTTCCGTTTTTTCGGGAATGGCCGCAAGTCAGGCGGTCCGCCCGTCGGCGTCCTGAAGCATGGCCACGACTTCCAGGTTCGCTTCGGGGAACGGCAGAGCTGCCAGCTCCTCACGATGGACCCAGCGAAAGCCGTTACGAGGTTCAATCTCCGTCTCGTCCAGGGGACGGCACGTGCAGAAATGCAGATCAACGGCTCCATGCGGATACTGAAACTGAACGCGGTGCAGCAGATTCACAACCTCAACTCGAAGGCCGGTTTCCTCCATGCATTCACGAACGGCACAGACTTCAGGCCGTTCGTCGGGATCGCATTTGCCGCCAGGGAATTCGGCATACCCCGCTAAAATCTGGTTTGAAGCGCGCGTTCCAACCAGGAACCGGCCTTCGTGTTCCACAACCGCGATTCCAATCCGCCGTGCCGACATGACCGTGAACCTCCAGGATTCGAGGCGTTCCGGAATTCCATCGCCAGGAAACTACAGTGAATGATGCCGGTGGACTCCGCAATTGTTCCGGAACAACTGCGGGCAGTTGATCGTCAGAGCGGTCTGGCCGCCGTTTTCCAGGCGGACTACGATGCAGGCGAATCCATAGCAGACTGCGGAAATTCAGTCCCGGAACCATCCGGAGACACAACCATTTCCGGCCACTGCCTTTCGATTTCTCGATGCGCTCCTTCAGCGCGGCATCAGGAGTTCACCCATGCGACGTCTGGTTCTTGCCTCAGGAGGCTTCAGTCTGGCCTTCTTTCTGACTGTCATGCATTTCCAGAATCAGTCAGTGCTGCAGGCTCAGGCTCCCGCCCGACGGATCGAGATCATCGCCCAGGATGCGCGGATTCTGATCAAAGACGAAGCCATCCTGGCCAGCGAGAGAGCGGGGATCATTGAGTTCGTGCTGCCGGAAGAAGGCGATGCCGTCGAGGCGAATCAGGAGTTGGCGCGGCTGAAGGATGGCGTAGCACGGGCCACTCTGGCCAAAGAAGAGGAACGGGCACGGAACGATGTTCAGATTCGCTTTGCCCGCAAATCGTCGGAAGTGGCGGACAAGGAACTGGAGATCTCCACAACGGCGAATGCCCGCGTACAGGGAGCGGTTCCGCAGGTCGAAATTCAGAAGCTGGAACTGGCGTCTCAGAAAGGCAAACTGCAGATTGAGCAGGCAGCCTTTGAGCAGAAAATTGCAGAGCTGACGGTGACGGAAAACCTCGAAGCCCTCAAAACTCATCAGGTCATCGCACCGTTTGCCGGAACTGTCTCCAAAGTTCATCGCAAGCCGGGCGAAGCCGTTCGTCAGGGGGATCCCATTCTGGAAATACTCAGTACCAGCCGCGTCAAAGTGGAAGGCTTTGTGAGTGCCGCCGAATCCTATCGAATCAGTCCAGGCGACCCGGTTGAAGCCGAACTGAAACTGTCTCTGACGGAAGTCCGGGAAGCCGCCGGTACATTTCCGGGTATTGTGAAATTCGTCGAACCGCGCGTGGATGTTGGTGGACGCGTGAAGGTCACTGCGGAAGTGCAGAATCCCCGGGGAATATTGAAAGCCGGACTGGAAGCCCGCATGCGGATTATACCCGGAGGGGCCAGGCAGGCGCGAACTCTGGAAAACCGCCTGCGATGAAGGACCGCGTTCGCCTTTCTGTGATAAATCCCTTCAATATCCAGTAACTCCGGCTGCGGATCATGATCACTCAGCAGGCTTCCGCCATGACGCCGTCCACGCAGCGGCCCGTTCCGCTGCAGATGCGTCCCGATCTGGTGGTGAAATGCATTGATTATCTGGGAGTGGGCTACTGGGTTGTGAAGGATCCCGCCGGCCTCAAGTACTACCGTTTACAGCAGGAACAGTACGAAGTCCTGAAACTGCTCAACGGCGAACGGAGTCTGGAGCAGATCCGGGAAGAAATGATCCGGGTGATGCCTACGATCCGGCTGCAGCTTTCCGACATCCAGCATTTGATTACCGACCTGCACGAAAAAGGCCTGGTCTACGCCAACCGGGAAGGCCAGGGAGCGGCGCTGCTCAAGAAGCACTGGGATGAAAAGAAGAAGAAGTTCTTCAACACACTGCGCAGCCTCCTCTATCTGCGATTACCTGGATGGGATCCGGAACGCACTCTCAATCGAATATATCCATTTTTCCGCTGGATGTTTACGCCGTTCGGTGTCGGCGTCTATGCGATCGCCGTGGTTTCATCGTGGCTGCTGCTGGGCATTCAGTTTGAGAAGTTCAGCCAGCAACTGCCTCAGTTTCAGCAGTTCTTCGGATGGCCGAACCTGATTTATCTGTGGGTGACGCTGGCGGGCTGCAAAGTTATTCACGAGTTCGGCCACGGACTGAGTTGTAAGCACTTCGGCGGCGAGTGCCATGAAATGGGTGTGATGCTGCTGGTCTTCAGTCCGTGTCTGTATTGCGACGTTTCCGACTCGTGGATGCTGAGGAACAAATGGGCCCGGATCATGATCGGTGCCGCCGGAATGTATATCGAGATTCTCCTGTCGGCGATTGCCATATTCGTCTGGTGGTACACCGAGCAGGGACTTCTGCACAATCTGGCGCTGAATACTTTCTTTGTCACGACGATCAGTACCGTGATCTTTAATGCCAATCCGCTGATGCGGTTTGACGGTTACTATATGATGTCGGACTTTCTGGAGATTCCCAACCTGCGTCCGAAAGCGGACAAACTGCTCCGGGAAGGTTTCGCTTGGTACTGCCTGGGAATTGAATCCAAGCCCGATCCTTTCATGCCTGAAACCGGGCGCGCGTGGTTCGTGGCGTTTGCGATTGCTTCCGGTGTTTATCGCTGGTTTGTGGTCGTTGCTATTACCGTCTTCCTCTACACGGTGCTGAAGCCGTACGGATTGCAGAGTATTGGTGCGACGATGGCCGTTGTTTCTATTGGAACAATCATCGGGAGCATGTTCTACAACCTCTATAAAATTGTCTCCGCGCCGAGGCTGGAACCCATGAGCAAACCAAAGATCGCGTTGACGACACTCGTGGCAGGCGGAGCGGTATCGGCCGCATTGCTGATTCCAATACCACTGTATATCCAGGCGACATTTATTATCGAGCCTCTGGATGTGCGGCACGTTTACACCAGAACGCCAGGTCTGCTGGTTCAACAGAATGTTCAACCCGGCGATTCGGTTGCGGCGGGCCAGATCCTCGCTGTTCTGCAGAATCCGGAAAAAGAAGATGAAAAGCGAGACCTGGAACTTAAGAAGAATCTGCAGGAGCAGGAGTACAAGACGCAGCGTGCCCTGGGGAACGACGATCAGATGGTCGTCGTTGAGCAGCGAAAGGCGGCCTTTGAAAAACAGCTGAGTGAAGTCGAGGAGCAGCTCCGCGAGTTAACGATCGTCGCGCCGATTGCCGGTCACGTGATCGCTCCGCCGCGTGTTTCCGAACCGGATTATGAGCAGGCCCGCAAGCAGTTACCGGCCTGGCGAGGAATTCCGCTCGATCCAAAGAATTCCGGCGCCGTACTGGAGGAACGGACTCATCTGCTGAGCATTGCGCCGAACGAGCGGTTTCAGGCTGTCGTGCTGATCGATCAGGGCGATATCAACGACTTGATTCAGGACGACATCGCTGAGCGTTTGCAGCAGTCCCGGAAACAGCGCCGCCCGATTGAGCTGAAGTTCGATCATTTGCCGGCACGTACCTACGAGGCGCGCATCAAGGATATTTCCAGCAGTCCGCTCGAATATGTTCCGGAACTGCTGTCCAACAAGCTGGGTGGCGAGCTTCCCACCATGACCGACGGCCAGGGACGCGAGAAACTGCTGAGTCCCGTCTATCAGGCCACAGTTGAGTTGACGGAAGATACGTCGATGCTGTCGTCGGGCATGCGGGGGCGGGCGCGGTTCTGGGTTGACGAGCGCACTGCTGGTCAGTGGCTGTGGCGGTATATCTGCCGCACGTTCCACTTCCGGCTCTAATGGTCCAGCGCCGGGTGGTTCGATTTCGTTTCAACTGCCGGCATCTACAGGAGTTGCGAGTGCGCGTTCGATCGCCTGCTCCATACTTTCCCTGGATTCCATGGACTTGTTCCAGAGAACGCGACCGTTGCGATCAACCACCCAGTAGCCCGGAAAATATTCCGCCTTGAAATCCAGCAGAGTCGGGACTGCCCCGTACGCGTTCAGCCAGCCGACTCCATATCGCTCCAGGAACTCCCGGATCGCATCCAGTTGCTCGGGAGGTTCGTGAGTCAGACCGACAAAGACCACATCTTTCTGGCGGTATTTGTCCCAGAGCCGAACCAGTTCCGGCATTCCTGTGTGACAATACCGGCAGGTTAGAAACCACGCATTCACGACGATCACCCGGCCCTTCAGGCGGTCCGGTTCAGGGTGTTCGCCATTGATCCAGCCGGCGGCCCGGAATGCCGGGATTGCCTGACCAGGCTCAAGTCCGCCGTTCGCAATTGATCCCGGTGAAACAGACCAGAGCAGTGGAGCTGCCGCGACGATGACCGCCAGCGTCAGAAACAGGCCGAATGTCTGCAGTGAAGTTTTCTGAGGCATGTGATTCATCCCTGCGGATTGGCTGAGGATGCTGAACAGAGCGACGGGATCAACCGATACTTACTCCGCATCCTGTTTCAAACGCGAAGCGGCCATCGGTTCCGATTGTCCGGCAATGATGATCCATCATTCCGGCGTTTGCAGTCACCGACTGGCCGGTTCAGCCAGACCGGCGGGAGATGACACCAGACTGGATTCAATCCTGCGTTCCAGCCCGCTTCTGCCGGGAAGTCCGGTGAAAATCGTGGTGCCGAAGATCCCGCAGAACCCTCAGATTCGCGATGCCTTGCCAAAGAACCTGGGCCATCGAACTTGACAATGCCGATCGAAGCGGGTTTCTTGCATCACTGTCGGTGGATGAATCGAGAGAGATGCCGATGATCGCTCTGTCCGACTTTGATGATGGCCCGCTCAGCCACCCGCTACTGAATCCTTCCTGAAATGTGTCCGGCGTCCGCCGGTAGTCAAACCTGCCCGCAGGATTTCCTGCTATCCAGTTTCCCCAAGGAGTTGCGCTATGCGCACGCAGTCTTCGCGTCGTGGCTTCCTCAAAGCCGGCTTCTGCGGTGGTGTCGGTCTGTCCCTCGCCCAGTTCTTTCAGTTGCGACAGGCTCAGGCCGACCTGAAGGACTATTCCAGTTTCGATGGCACAGCGAAGAACGTGATCTTTATCTATCTGCCAGGCGGAAGTGCTCATCAGGAGACGTGGGATCCAAAGCCGTTCGCCCCTATCGAATATCGCGGTCCGATGAATTCGATCGAGACGAATGTTCCGGGGGTTCGCATTAACGAGACCCTGCAGCACACTGCGAAGATTATGGACCGCATCACAATCTGCCGGTCCATGACGCACGGCGAGGCCGCTCACGAACGCGGCACGCATAATATGTTTACCGGCTACCGTCCCAGCCCGGCTCTGCAGTTTCCCAGTATTGGAAGTGTAGTCAGTCACGAACTGGGACCGCGACACAATCTGCCACCGTACGTGTGCATTCCGAATCAGCCGAACGAATTCGCGGGCACGGGATACCTCAGTTCGTCGTTTGCTCCGTTCAGTCTCGGCGCGGATCCGGCATCCAATGGATTCAAGGTTCGCGATCTGAGTCTTCCCGGCGGTATCGACGATGCACGGTTTACCCGTCGTCGGAACGTGCTCGATCGCGTAAATGATCACTTCCTGACCAGGGAAAAGGCCGACAATCTGAACGCGCTGAACACGTTCTACGATCGAGCCTACAGCCTGATCGGTTCACCGGAAGCGCGCGAAGCGTTCAATATTGATGCCGAGCCGGCTGCTGTCCGTGATCGGTACGGCCGTCATGAGGCCGGCCAGCGCATGCTGATGGCCCGGCGACTGGTTCAGGCTGGCGTCCGCTTCGTGACGCTGACCTACGGTGGCTGGGATATGCACAATGGCATCGAAGGTGGAATCCGCAATCAGGTGCCGCGTCTGGATCAGGCGTTTTCATCCTTGATTCTCGATCTGGAAGAGCGAGGGATTCTCAACGAGACCCTCGTATGCATTGCCTCTGAATTCGGCCGCACGCCCAAGATCAATGCGACCGCTGGTCGCGACCACTGGCCGAAAGTGTTCTCGGTCGTCATGGCCGGTGGTGGTATCAAGAAGGGCTTCGTCTTCGGCTCTTCGGATTCAACGGCCAGCGAGCCGGACGAGAATCCGCTCAGCGTCATGGACTGGGCCACCACGATGTATCACTGCATGGGTATCGTCGCAGACAAGGAATTGATGGCTCCTGGCGACAGGCCAATCGAAATTGTCGATGGCGGCGATGTCCGTAAAGAACTGCTGGCCTGATCTGGTATCAGAGAATCTGGAAGGGCAGGCCATTTTTGTGTGGCCTGCCCTTTCAACACGTTCACGCTGTTGAACTCATGGAATGAGATTTCACCGGATCATCCGGTTTTGCTGACACCTGTCTGTCAGCCAAAATATCAGGAGTCAGCGAACAGTTCGGTTCTTTCCCACTCCGAACTGCTGGCAGATGGATCGAAGACTCCACTTGCGACTGGCGATACACGGTCCTGCTCAGTCACACTGCCCGGCAACGCCCTTGAACAGGCTGTCGGTCCCGCCGCTGTGATGCACACCTGCCGTATTTTCTCACGCCCGATGACAATGAGGTTCGGACATGTCTGCGTTCCGGTCTCTGCGCTGCGCCGCCTTGATACTCGGCGGGCTTCTTCTGACTGCACACCTTGCTGAGGGTGCTTCTCCTCGACTGAACACTGTGCTGCCTCGCGGTGGCCAGCGCGGTCAGGAGATCGAATTCACCTTCAGCGGTTCGCAGCTGCAGGACGCTCAGGAGATTCTGTTCTTTGAGCCGGGCTTTGAGGTGAAAGAGATTGCGCCAGTCAATGCCAACTCCTTCAAGGCCAAGGTGCTGATCAAGCCGGATGCCCGTATCGGCGAGCATGTCTTTCATGTCCGCACTGCTTCGGGAGTTTCCGATTTCCGCACGGTCTATGTCGGCTATCTGACTGAGATCGCTGAAAAGGAGCCTAACAGCGATTTCGCACAGCCACAGCCGGTCACATTGAATTCCACAGTCACCGGTATCATTCAGAACGAAGATGTGGACTACTTCGTGATTGAAGCGAAGAAGGGTCAGCGCATTGCGGTGGAAGCAGAAGCCATGCGTCTGGCGACCACTCTGTTCGATCCGTATGTCGCGATTCTCGACAGCAAGCGATTCGAACTCGCTTCTGCGGATGATTCGCCACTCGTGGTTCAGGATGCAGTGGCCTCTGCGATCGCTCCGGAGGACGGTCAATATATCATCGAACTGCGTGAAAGTTCATATTCCGGAAACGGATCCTGCCATTACCGTCTGCACATCGGCACATTCCCTCGCCCCACGGCGGTTTATCCGGCAGGTGGAGCAGCGGGACAGGAAGTAGAATTGAAGTTTCTGGGAGATGCGGGAGGTGAATTTACCCAGAAGTTCAAACTTCCCGATCAGATCACTCCGGAATACGGTGTTCTTCCTGGCTCTGATGGCAACTGGGCACCCTCCGCTAATCCGTTCCGTCTGACTTCATTTGGCAACACCCTGGAAGCTGAACCGAACAACGCGATAGCCGAAGCCACACCAGCGGAATTGCCAAACGCACTCAACGGTATTCTCCAGTCTCCCGGAGATGTGGACTACTTCAAGTTTGCTGCGAAGAAAGGTCAGCAGTTTGAGGTGGAATGCTTCGGTCGACGTATCCGCTCCGCGATCGATCCGGTCATGTATCTCTACAACGCTGGCGGCGGCGCTATCGCCTCCAATGATGACTCACGCGGGCCGGATTCTTACTTCCGCTTCGCCGTTCCAGCAGATGGCGATTACATCCTGATGGTGAAAGACCATCTGGGTCGAGGTGGCGCGGACTTTGTTTACCGTGTCGAGTTTCAGCCCATAGAAGCGAGGTTGGAGCTGTCGATTCCACGGACTGAACAATACGGTCAGTATCGCCAGCAGATTTACGTTGCCAGGGGAAATCGCTTCGGAGCGCTCCTTAACGCCGGTCGGGTTAATTTCGGCGGCCAGATTCAACTCGCTCCCGCTTCTCTCCCCGCGGGCGTCACGCTGCAGACAGATATCATGCCTGCCAACATGAGTCAGATGCCCATCGTGTTTGAAGCTGCCGCTGATGCGCCAGTCGGTGGTCAACTCGTAGATCTGCTGGGCAAGTGCGTCGAGACTCCGACGATTGCTGGCGGATTCACCAATACATCCGACTTCATTGTGAGTGGACCTGGTCAGTCGATTTATTACCGAAAAACCGTCAATCGAGTACCAGTTGTGGTCTGTGAAGAGATCCCTTTCAAAGTCGATCTGGTTGTTCCCAGGGCGCCGCTGACACGTAATGGTTCACTGCAGATGAAAGTCGTTGTCACCCGCAAGGAAGGCTTTAATGATCCGGTAACGATCATCATGCCGTTCGCACCTCCGGGCGTCGGCGTGAACAGCTCCATCACGATTCCTGCGGGCCAGTCTGAGGGTAATTATCCGATTAACGCCAACGGCAATGCTGCACTGGGTGAGTGGAAATTCTTCTGCCTGGCCAGTGCGCCTGTCAGTGGCGGCGCGGCATGGTCTTCTTCCGCCTTGACGCCCGTCACAATCAGTGAACCATTCGTGACCTTCGCGATGAACCGCACGGCCTGTGAGCAGGGACAGGAAACTGAGATCGCCTGCAAGCTGACGCAAGGAATCACCTTCGATGGCGAAGCCACCGTCCAGCTTTTCGGCCTGCCGAACAAGGTTGAATCCGAAGTCATGAAGTTCACGAAGGAGACCCAGGAAGTTGTCTTCAAAGTGAAGACCGACAAGATCAGCCCTGTCGGGAGGCACGGCAGCGTCTTTGCTCAGGTTCAGATTCCGGTTAATGGCGAGACAGTTGTTCATACCGCTGGCTCCACAGAGTTGCGGATCGATGCTCCTCTGCCCCCCAAAGTCGAACCGCCAAAGCCGGCTCCAGTGGCCACTGCTCAAACTCCAGCTCAGCCGGCGGCGCCTCAGCCACCGCCACAGCGGAGACTGACCCGGCTTGAGCAACTCCGCCTCGAAAAAGCCAAACAGCAGGGCGGCGGAGGCATGTAGTCGCTCTACTGATCACCGCCCGGAATTTCATTTGTCGTTGCGAGTCCGTGTGACTCTTACACATTGTCAGGATCAAGGTCATGCGTCGAACATTTCAGACTCTCGCGCTGGCGGCACTGATTCCAGCCACGAGTGTGGCGGCTCAGGATCAGCCTGTCTCGATGGATGTTTATCCGCCGGATGTCAATCTCAACACACTGCGTGACCGTCAGTCTTTCGTGGTGCAGGTCACGATGCCGAATGGTCTGACCAGAGATATCACCACAGAAGCAAAGTTGACGCTCTCCAATCCGGCGCTTGTCAAGCTGCAGGGCAATGTCCTGACTCCAGCGGCGGACGGCCAGAGTGAGCTGAAGGTTGAATTCGGCTCACTGTCAAAAACCATCCCGATTGCAGTCGCGCAAGCGGCAGTCGATCGTCCGGTCAGCTTCAAGCTGGATGTCATGCCCGTCTTCATGAAAGCGAACTGCAATACCGGGAGTTGTCATGGAGCAGCGCGCGGCAAGGACGGATTCCGACTGTCGCTTTTCGGATTCGATCCGGATGGCGATCATTTCCGGCTGACTCGCGAGCTGCCGGGACGACGCATCAATCTGGCGATTCCGGAAGACAGTCTCTTACTCACCAAAGGCATCGGCGATGTTCCACACACAGGCGGAAAGCGCTTCGGTGCAGACAGCGAGTATTATGAAACGCTGATCCGCTGGCTGAGAGCCGGTGCAGTCAACGATCCTGGCGAAGTTCCTAAAGTGGTTTCGGTCGAGCTGTTTCCGCCTGGTGGAGTGCTGGACGGTGAAGGTTCGACGCAGAAGCTGAGCGTTCGGGCGAAGTATGCCGATGGAACCGATCGGGATGTGACTTCCCTGGCGGTATTTCTGTCCGGTAACGACACATCAGCTTCTGTGACACAGGAAGGCGTGGTCACGGCAGGAGCGCGTGGCGAAGCGTTCGTGATGGCTCGCTTTGAGACGCATACCGTTGGCCGTCACTTCATCACACTGCCGAAGGGCGTGCAGTACACGGACCCAAAGACTCCGGAATTCAATTACGTTGACACACTTGTGTACAACAAGCTGCGGAAGCTGCGCATTACGCCGTCAGAACTCTGCACCGATGAGGAATTCATCCGTCGCGCATATCTGGATGTCTGCGGCATTCTTCCCACTGTGGAAGAATACGAGCGGTTCATGGCCAGCACTGAGCCGAAGAAGCGCGACGCCCTGGTCGATGAACTGCTGGGTCGTAAAGAGTTCGTTGAACTGTGGGTTATGAAGTGGGCCGAACTGCTGCAGATCCGCACTACCAATCAGATCAGCTACAAGTCCATGCTCCGGTATTACAACTGGGTACAGGACAAACTCGCGAGAAATGTTCCGACCGATCAGATGGTTCGCGAACTGCTCAGCTCGACGGGCGGAACATTTCAGAACGCTGCCACAAATTATTATCAGGGCGAGCAGGACACTCTGAAAGTGTCGGAGAATGTCGCGCAGGTCTTCATGGGGATGCGCATTCAATGTGCCCAGTGTCACAACCACCCGTTCGACCGCTGGACGATGGATGACTATTACAGTTTCGCGGCATTTTTTGCTCAGATCGGCCGCAAGCAAGCTGAGGATCCGCGCGAACTGGTGATTTTCAATTCGGGTGGCGGAGAGGTTCGTCATCTGGTAGGCGGCCGAGTGATGGCTCCCAAGTTCCTCGGTGGAGAACAACCTGATGTGAAGGGCCGCGACCGGCGACTGGTTATGTCTGAATGGCTGGCCTCGCCTCAGAATCCCTATTTCGCCACCAACCTGTCGAACATCGTCTGGGCACACTTTTTCGGCAAAGGAATTATTGATCCTGTTGATGACGTTCGCGTGAGCAATCCTCCTGTCAATAAAGAACTTCTGGATGAACTCGGCAGGAAGTTCACCGAGTACAATTACGACTTCCGCCGACTGGTGCGCGATATCTGCACATCGCGATCCTATCAACATTCGACAACGACCAATGAATCGAATGAATCCGACCACCGCAACTTTGCCCACGCCGAACTGAGGCGTGTTCGCGCGGAAGTATTGCTGGATGCAATCACACAGGTCACGGATACGAAAAACAAGTTTGAGGGCCTGCCCCTGGGCGCGCGAGCGGTCCAGATTGCAAACGGCAATACGTCCACTTACTTCCTGACGACGTTTGGCCGGGCAACCCGCGAAACTGTCTGCTCGTGCGAAGTGAAGATGGAGCCGAATCTGTCGCAGGCGCTGCATCTGCTCAACGGCGATACCGTCAACGACCGGCTTCGTCAGGGGAATCTGATTGCGACGCGCCTGAAAGAAGGCAAGTCTCCGCAGGATGTGTGTCGTGAGATCTACCTGCGGGCTTTGACACGCAAGCCGACGGACAAGGAGATGGCAGCGCTCATGGAAGTCATTGCTGCTGAGCAGAATCCTCAGCAAGCTCTGGAAGATGTCTTCTGGGCTGTGTTGAATTCCAGGGAGTTCGTCTTCAACCATTGATGCGACAGGTATGGACAGGCTGGCCGTCCGTCTGTGGCGGTCGTACCGGTGAGGCAGATCATGCCGGGCCGGTTTCAGTCGTCCATGCCCGACTCCGCCCGCAAGCGGAACTGCGTCAGCCATAATCCAGCACCCACCGCCAGACGCCTACCTATTTTCTCGGAAACAGCCATGACCTATTCCGGACGTTTCCTTCCGGTCCTGCTGAGCTTTGCAGCCTTCATTGGCAGTGTCTCTTCCACGTCGGCTCAGGATGAAAAGATCACCTACGCCGACCATGTTCTTCCAATCTTCCGCGCTCGCTGCCTGGCTTGCCACAACCCGGACAAGAAGAGTGGCGGACTGGATCTGACAAACTTCACAGCCGTTGGACAGGGCGGAAGTTCTGGAGCGGTGGTAGAAGCTGGTGATCTTTCCAATAGCTACCTCTGGCTGCTGGTCAATCACGAGTCACAGCCCTTCATGCCTCCGAATTCGGACAAGCTGCCGGAAGCGGAACTGGCCGTCCTGAAGAAGTGGATTGAGGGCGGCACGCTGGAAACAAAGTCCAGCAAAGTCACGGTGAAGAAAAAGAACACGGTTGAATTCTCACTGTCCTTTGCTCCAAACGGCCGGCCGGAGGGGCCGCCTCCGATGCCGTCACGCTTGTCGCTGGAACCTGTGGTAACAACTCAGACGACGACGGCTGTTTCATCCCTGGCAACCAGCCCGTGGGCTCCGCTGCTGGCTGTGAGCGGGCAGCGGCAGGTTCTGCTGTACCACACTCAAACGCTGGAACTGCTGGGAGCCATGCCGTTTCCGGAAGGCATTCCCAATGTGCTGCGATTCAGCCGCAGTGGTCAGTTGCTGATGGCAGCGGGAGGCAAGGGCGGTGCCAGCGGCCGGGTGGTTGTCTTTAATGTGAAAACCGGCGAGAGAGTCTTCGAGCTGGGCGATGAACTGGATGCGGTCCTGGGAGCTGATATCAGCGGCGATCATCGGTTCGTCGCCCTCGGCGGTCCCTCGAAACTGGTTCGGATTTATTCTGCAGAGACCGGCGAAATGCTGTTTCAGCAGAAGAAGCATACGGACTGGGTCACGTCGGTGTCCTTCAGTCCGGATGGAGTGCTGGTGGCAACAGGTGATCGCAATGGTGGAGTCTTCGTGTGGGAGGCCGAGACCGGTCGCGAGTATCTGGCTTTGCGCGGTCATACTGGAGCCATTACTGGTTTTGCCTGGCGGAAAGATTCCAATGTTCTGGCTTCGGTCAGTGAAGACAGCACCGTCAAGCTCTGGGAACTGGAGAACGGCGGGAATATCAAGAACTGGGGTGCGCACGGCGGCGGAACCAGCGGCGTCTGGTTTACGCGCGAAGATCAGATTGCCACCGTCGGACGAGACCGTACCGCAAAGCTCTGGGATCAGAACGGTGGCAACATCCGATCATTCGAAGCCTTCAACGACCTCGCGTTGCAGGTGACGTTCTGTGATGAAACCAAACGAGTCATCGCTGGCGACTGGACCGGACTGATCCGGGTCTGGGAAGCGGCGGATGGAAAGCGAGTGGGAGAATTTGTCGCGAATCCACCGAAGCTGGAGCAGCGGATTGCTCTGGCAACAGCGGAAGTCACTCGCCTGACCGCCGAACATAAAGCTCAGAGTGATGCTTACAATGCGGTTGCGACTGTCGCGGCAAAAGTGCTGGCCGATCTGGAAGCGGCAAAAAAGCGGATGGCCGAGCTGACCGAAAAGGACAAGACCCTGGCGGCCGCGCTGGTGGCTGCTCAGCAGACGGCAACCGATGCGAAAGCGAAGCAGGACGCCGCCGCTAAGGTTGTGACGGCGCTGCAGAATGTCGTTCCCGCGCTGAAGGAATCACTGGTCAAGGCGGAAGCCGCTGCGGCTGGAGCCACCGGAGATCAGGAGCTCGTCAATGCAGTCAATCAGTTCAAAGCCATCACGACTGCTCGCGAAACTGCTTACAACACAGCAGCAAAGACGGCCGCAGATGAGGCGGCTCGTCTGACAGGCGCTCAGCAGACGGCTGCAACTACTGAGAAGCAGCTTGCGGAAACCAAAGCTGCTGCCGGTGAAGCGGCGAAGCAGATCGAAGCGCTGACGGCCGCCCTGACGGCTGAGCAGCAGAAGGTTGCCGCGGCCAAAACCGCGCTGGATGCTGGAACCGCGGCTCTGGCTGCCGCTCAGTCTGCAGTTCAGAAATGGCAGGAAGAGATCGCGTTCTCGCAGAAGCTGAACATGCTGCAAACGCGACAGGCCGAAGCGGATCAGGTCGAAGCCAGGCTCGCCGAAGTGGATGCGGTTCTGAAGGAAGCTCAGGGCAAGGTGGCTCAGGCGCAGACGCTGGTTGCTCAGGCCCAGCAGACAGAAAAAGCGGCGATGGACGAGTACACGGCCTCTCAGCAGAATTTGACGAAGGTCACTGGTGAGAAAGATGCGCTGGCAAAGGACATTGCCGCGCGTGAAGTTGCTGCTCCCATGCTGAAAGAAGCTGCAGACAAGACAGCAGCTGCGTCAGCCGCA
>Ga0172372_10007232_pt1 | contig 14962 bp, 18 predicted proteins | sample LakKiv5m_2_FD_114544 | JGI IMG/M metagenome (GOLD analysis project Ga0172372, IMG submission 114544) | Freshwater microbial communities from Kabuno Bay, South-Kivu, Congo - kab_092012_9.5m | ecosystem: Environmental > Aquatic > Freshwater > Lake | place: Democratic Republic of the Congo...
TATACAAACGAACAGTCGAAATATAATAATGTCAGATTGGCTGCATACAAGATGGGGGCTAAACAAACAAGGGTAAAAAAGCAAAACGAACCTTCATGGGAAAAACGTCTACGTGCTCTACAGAATTATGAAGAACAACGTACATTGTTGAGCAATAATCTTCGAGTACCCACATATTCCCCTGGACGAAACTTGAGGAAAATGAACGGGGAAGGAAACCGTGGTGGCCAACTCATGGCATTCCGGATCAACCCGACCACCCACGCCACGTACAACCGCCGTACTCCGACGCCAAAAAAGCCAGTTAAAAAAACAATCAAGTCAATGAAGACTCCTACGATTAATAATAATAATAACATGGGGTCGTGGCTCCCCCAGGAACATAATTTCAATAACAATGCGTGGAAGGTATTGACCGGAAGGAACAAGTCACAGAGTCCCCGCAGACCAGGCACGCCACCCCCTATGAATACATTAACCCCCACGAATCGTTCATTACAAACAGCAACCGCATCGCTCAATGCATTGAATACAAATACAACTAAAAGAAACGAATTTTTCAATCTACATAAAAAGATATTTAAAGAAGTTGAGGACATGAAATCTAACTGGGCGAGTTATCTCCCCGAATATAAACTATACTTTACACATCTCGTAAATCAAGCATCGAATATTACTCGTAAATACAAAAATAATGCCAATCAAAACAATCAGACAATGGAAAAAAATATACGCGAATTGAAAAGGATATTACATCTTATTAAGAGACCGAATATGACCGAAAAACTCACCGGTTCCGCTGCCCACGCTGCCAATGGATACAATACTTGGGTAGAAAATTACGGAGGTTAATATATTTTCATTTTCATTATGTATGGGAGGGTACGCGTACAATGCAAACGGTCAGCGTCAGAATCAAAAATGGTCCAGGGCAATCACCAATGCCGGGCATCTTCTTCGTGACCTCCGGGGACCGTCCCAAGGCGGAGGAGGATTCTGGTCCAAGTTTGGACGGGCTGCCAGGGGCGGGTACGCTCTCGGGGGTCGGTTCAGAAACGCCTTGAGGTCTACGTCCAAGCAAGATGTGCGGAATTTCTTTAGGAGACAAAGGAACCGTCTTCTTTTGGGGCCAGTCAATGCCAGACCAAATCGTCCTGGGGGTTTTGAAGGGTCTGTCAATGCCAGACCTAATGGACTGCCGCCGCCCCGTACTAACTTTGTCAATCCTCTCGTCAAATTGTCAAACACCCATAAGACCAACTTTGTCAATCCTCTAAAACGTATTAACAATTCAAACAATTCTCTCAAGACGGGCGTGTCAAAAAACTTTGTCAATCCTCTTAAAAACACAAAAAACAACAATTTCGTGAAGAACGCCTACGGTAAGAATGTCACCGACCCCATCTCGTATGAACCGATCCCAAAGAAGTATGCCATGGAACTCAATACACAGATGTACAATGCCCGTGAGTTAAAGAAATGGGTGAACCAAAGGACGGGCATGAGCCATACTGTACCACATTCTCGAAGACCATTGACACAGGATAATCTTCGAAAAATTGAGACGTTGGCACCCAACGGTAAAAATAACACCAACAACATCCATCAATGGATGGAGAACCAAAGACAATACATCGAAAAGTATACGCAGTGGTACAAAAACGCAAACATCATCCTTAAAAAGATCAAGGAAGGGGTACATTCAGATCGTTGGGAACGTGAACTCAAGGCACACATGGAAATCCAACCTAGGCCTCCCCAGTAAATTCAATCTTCCAGGCGTATTGGGTCTGGGTGACAAAGGCGTAATCATCGGCGTCGATTATTTTCTTCGACGGGACACGGTTTCCGCCACGTCATTCTCCATACCACGGCCAAGATGACCAGGCCCGCCAGAATCGACACGATGGCGTCGAGGTCTCCTCGAAACACCGAACGTGCCAAGCCAACGGCCTTTTGCGCGGCCATCGTTACGACAAACACCATTGTTCAAGGACAATATTATAAATTAAATGCTCCTGTCGAGTTCCAAGGTCCGGGTCCCTTTGACGCTGGTGTTCTGCGCGCGTTCCAAGGGAGGCGGCAGTCTGCTGGCGTCCTCCAGGTATGCCAGACGTTGTTTGATGCCGCTGGCAACCATGGGGGCGCACTCTGCAACGACGATGGCGTTCAGCCGAAGTATTTCCTCTGGCACCGAATCTGGGGATGGATCGGCGTGTTGCATGTACAGACCTCTCATGATGATCAGCAACTGGTCGTCAGATTGTCTGGACATGGTGATCTTCAGCCTCTTTTGAATGCAGCGCCGGAGATCCGACTGGATGCGGTCGACATTGCGCCTACTGAAGAACTCGCGGTTCAAGGGGGTCATTTGAACACGGAGCGAATTGATGATGTTTTCATACACCTCGGGCTTGGACCCCTGGTCTTCGTCGTACATGCGAAAGGGCAGTTCACTGATGTCGCGGACGTTGGTCATGTTGTTGTGACATCAGTCCAGATCTTTTTTTTATCCTTTTCGGCGATCATGCGTTTGTACACCGTCTGAAGCGATACCACGCTCAAAGGCACCGGCTTCAATCCGAATCTACACACTTCGATGAACTTATCGGGGTACAGACAGACCCTGGCCAGATCGGGTATGGATCTGATGTACTTATTGTACATGCTTTTGAGAACATTGATGTATGCATGCCTCCCCAGCGTGTCAGATGCCATCCATACTCCCATGATCCCGTCGCGTATTTTGTTCATCGTTGCCCTTTTGACATACATATTGGACACCTTGCTCCAGAGGTTTCCAAAACGGACCGCGTGCGTGCTCTGCGTTCTGACAAACATGCTGGGGGCCACCACCGAAAACGTCGCGCAGACGTCGTGGAGGTCGAAACGTCCCGTGGAATACATGGAATTTTCAGCGACGTCCCCGAAGGATATGGAATCGATGGCACGCGCCGCCCTGTCCATGTCACGGTCGTCGCAAATGTCCAGGTAGTTTTCAAAGACCATCATCGAAATGACCCCGAGGTCCATGTGGGCCAGGCGAAGACTCGGAGCGACGCCGGGAGGCTTTCTGTTCTTGGTATTGGTCTTCATGAGGAGATCGATGGCCTGGAGGGCGTCGATGTCGTCGTCCTTGGACCCCAAGGAGTCTCCTCGGGGACTCAAGTCCAGGGCCAAGAGTGCCTGGCGAATATCTCTTCGAGACGCGTCCACCGCCTTTTCGACGGTCCCGACGTCGCCGTTGCCTATTCGACGCGTCAGGTACTCGACGATGGTTGCTTTGGGAGGCTTTGGAATCCAGACGATGTCGCATTGCTTCGCGACGTCCAAGATCTTCCCGTAGTCATGTCGCTTACAGGTCACGACGACGGGGGACGTCCAATGCGTGGTGTTCCAGGCCTCCTTGTCTGCCTTCGTCACTCGTCTGCGTCCTTTGAGGGGGTTGATGTACTGCACAACGTCGTGAACAATTCCTGGAACGTGGTCCATAATAACATCGATATCATCAATTAAAAAGGCCGCCCCGGAACTCTTCGTCGAAAGCGAAAGCCAATCGGCCACGTCCTTTCTCGAATTCGAACATGTGATGACGCGGACGTGGTGATACCCTGCCTCTTGAAGGGCCAGGGTGGCCAGGATGGACTTGCCGACCCCCGACGGTCCGCTGATCATCAGCATTTTTCGAACAGAAGAATCTCTGTTCCGAAACCGCGTGATCCAATCTCTGACGCGAAGAAGAACCATGTCGTCGCACAGCAACACGTCCTCGGTTTTCCTGGGTCGCAGGCGGTCCAAGAGGGTCGTCGGGACTTTGGGGGCATTTTGCTGGACATTGACGAATTGACGTATGTCCATACGTAGAGTGTCGTTCCATTTTTTTATAACATGATTGTACATGATCGAAAAAATATTTGACCAGTTGATCGAGTACTATTCAAAACCGGAGACTCAAGAAAAGGTACAGGTGATGATCTTGGATCCGATCGTTTTTTATATGGCGCGGAAACTTTGGCCGATGTTTGCTGGGCTCATGATAAGCTTCATTGTTCTCGTTGCCATGCTTGCATACATCGTCTTCGTGGCGACCAAGTTGGGAACGCAAGTAAAACCTTTATAAAGAATATAGTTCTATAATGCATATAAATGATCGGTGATATAGAAATCCATCCCAGAGTACAGTATCTGCTGAAGAGGCCCCAGATTCAACAAAGGAGCCCAGAATGGTACGCCGTTCGAAAAGGATTGGTGACGGCGTCGGAGGTCGCCTCCGTCCTCGACATCAAGCCGTTTGAGTCCTATCAGGGGTCCCCGAGAAACATCCTTCTCCAGGAGAAACGTCGACCTCTCGGCGAGGGCATCGACAACGTGTTCACCAGGCACGGCCAGAAATATGAAGACGAGGCTCGAGACATATATTGTGACATGACGGGTGAGTTGGCCTACGAATTCGGCTTGATGGTCCATGAGGAACATACATGGCTGGGAGCATCCGTGGACGGCATCACCAACACGGGGCTGGTCCTGGAGATCAAGTGTCCCCTGTCCAGGAAGATCGAGCCCGGCGTCGTTCCACACCATTACATGCCGCAGGTTCAAATGTGCCTGGAGGTGTGCGACTTGGACGAGGCCCGATTCATACAGTATAAGCCCGAGGCCATCACTTGGCCCCGAGAACCCGAGTTCGACGTCACCGTCGTCAAGCGGGACAGGGAATGGTTTCAGAAGGTGCTTCCAGCGCTCCGGGCCTTTCACGAAGAGATGACGACGATGACGGCGTTTCCGACGACGACTCCGGTGCGCGTCGTCGTCGATACCGTTCCAAAGGCCCCCAAAAAGCCGGCGCCTCCCAAAAGGTGTTTTATACAGGTCGAAGACGACGGTCACACCGACGTCGTTGTCCAAGACCCCCCATTGTAATGAATCACATACATGTGTTTGCGCTGGTGATTTTGCAGGGTCCTGTTCTCGCCGTATCGACCGGCGTACTGGTCCTTGGGCAACGTATGGGTCCAGTTCCAAGGACAACCTTGGATGGCCCTCTGGATGCACCCGGGGCCCGTGCATTCGACGACGGCCGAGTTGCTCCCTCCGTTGGAAACGCACGTCGGGGCATTGGCGCGGAGATCCTCAAACACCTTGAGCCACAGCGGGTGTCCTTTGGGGGACGCCATCAGGGCATTTTGATACTTTTCACCTGGCCAAGAACTCTCGGCGACGCTGACCTTTCCGGGAGGCAGGCGATCGTAAAACCGTCTGACGCACTCCGTGTCCATATCGGCATAGATGCCTCCGAAATGGTACAAAATAAAGTACCGCGCCACATCGACGCGCTTGATGTGCACATCGTACGCCCTGAACATGTCATAATACTCGGGGTACTCTGTTTTCATGAAACGGTCGAGGTCTTCGTCGGTCCATAGGACGTATTGGAAGTCGGGATGCTTTTTTTGCCACGTGATCTGATACCGTCCCCATACATCTGGCCAGGTTCCGCGGTCTGCCGGGGCCGTCTGGTGAATGATTTTTGGAATTTCCTCTCGAGGGTACGTCCACGCCCAAACGGCCCAGACGGCGACGACGGCGACGACGGCAACGACGGCGACGACGGCCAAAACAACGACGACGAAATTCATTCAATAAAGGCAGAAATTAATTTAAAGAAACACTCTTTGACAAGTTCAAATGACGCTCCTCCATGCCGCCTCGCAGAAAATCGTCCAAACATTCGATCTCCAACAGACACGTTCGCCGTACCACGTGGACAATGCCGACGAACATCTGTCCATGTACGTGTATGAAGGAAGGGGAAAGGTCCGTTGGATGTCGAGGTCCGTGGTCACGACTCCCCTGACGTCCATGGAAAGGATCTTCGTATGGGTGGCCGATGACATCGATGCTCCCCACCTCATCATCGAACACGGTCTCTTTGAAGGGAAAGAAACGCTCGGGAATTTCACCATGTGTCCGCGGGCCGATATGACGCTGGACAGGACGTATTTGGAGGAATATTTTGGGTCCAAGTACAACGAACTATGCAATGAATGTTCCAAGAGAACATCGTGGAGACGATTTCTTCCAAGTCAGACCATCATAAAACCGATGATGGCCTACAGCATGTGTTATGTATTCGACAACGTCCCTTCTGAAAATGCATTCTTTGACAAGGTGATCTCATCTGGTCTGGAGTGGTGGATGAATTGTGTGCACGCCGCGTCACCATCATCTGGCACGTCCGTCTCCATGTACGATCAAAGGTATCGACAGGCCGTCGTCGAGGACAAGGATCTCGTCCTCATAGGCAACATATTCGGACAGGAAGCATCATCGATGATGGCGATGATGACTCTAGGAATTGAATAAATAAATATATTGGTCTCAAGTAAAAGTATGGCTGCGAACGGTACGTTTTTATTTATTGGCATCCTTGTCGTCTTCCTGGTCATATTTTTCTTCTTTTTTAAAAAACAGCCCGAAGTCGTGGTCGTTCAGCACATGGATCCCATGGCGTGCTGTCCCCCGTGCGGCCGCGGCGTCCTTTTCTTCGACTATATGGAGGACATGCTCTCCGGGGATGCTCGGCTGTACCATGAGTTCATGCAGCTCAAGGGTATATGGGACTGTGAAAATCCGAAGAGCAAGCCCTTTATCGACAAAAAAACCAGGGCGAAACTCCAGTCTCTGGTCATCCCCAACAGGATCAGGGCGAGGTTGGTGGATTCCGGGGAATGTCTGTGCATGCGCATAGGTCTGAAGGATCGCCGGACGTACCTGGAGACCCCTGACGGGGAACGGAGGTATCAGGTTGAAGATTTCACGCCAACCAAGTGTTCGTTGATCGACGAACATGGGAGAACTGTCAACGTCAAACTGGACATCGACGTCGATGATTTCATCAAACTCCGAGACGCTTTCGACCAGCTTCAGAAACTCCTCCAAAATTTCGTCAGGGAAAGTTTCGACGAATAAAAAAGTATCGTACCACACCATGTGGGGAAACGCAATTCCGTCGGACGTCCTTGAAATCATATTTCGGAACCTGGAAACGACGGCATCCCTGGCAGCCGTGGCGTCGACGAATCGTCACTGGCGAGCGACTGCCCACGGGGCCGCGTCTGCGTGGAAGGTCTGCGCCCACAGGACCCCATACAACACGGACTTAAAGACCATCGAATCGTATTTGCATTTCGTGCAACGCGCTCCGAAGAACAGCGTCAGAGACCTGCTCTTCGAAGTGGACATCCCGTCGTGTCCGAACAGAGAGGGTCTCGCGGCCTGCATCGATCGTCTCCGGGACGTGATCGTTTCCCAGAAGGATTCCCTGCGTCGGGTATCGCTGCGTTTCCTGCTCTGTCCCATCATCCCGTCGATCCTTCGTTCCTTGGTGATTCATCCAGCCCAACCTTCTTTCTTCAAGTTGGCTCGGACCTTGGAATCCCTCCGGGGTCTCGACATTCTCCAGCTCCAAGGAGCCTTGATGCCAGTGTTCATCAGGAAGTCCGTCAACCTCCACGTGACGTCGACCGTCGTCGATCTCTACCCCGAGGCGTCCAAGTGGGCACCGTCGGCCTTTATTTCCAGGCTCCTGTACTCGGCGCACCGAAAGGTGATGAGAGGCCACATGATTTTCAAAATCCGCACGAAACACCACCCCGAGGGGGATTTTGGACATCACGTCATTTCAGACTACGTGTACAACAACGTCCTTCCATTTCAGTACACAAACAGGGGCAACACGTGCAATATAAAGCTCAATCACACGGACGTTCATACCCATGCTCCAGGGATGATTCTTTTCATACTGTGTATGAGGGCCACCAATTACGTCATCTTCGACAAGGGTCTGAGCGGCTCCGACGACCTGCGGTGGAAGCGGGTCTTCGGGAATCACAGGGACTTGGGATTTTTCTGCGAACGATTACCGCTTACTCTGTCTGCGTGGGGGCCAGACAGAACCGAATGACCCCCAGACTGGCCACGTTGTACTCCAGGATCAGGGGAAAGTTCTTCTTCATATAGATCTCGATGGTGTTGCACAAATTGGTGCTCTTGGTGAACAGATTGAGATACTTGAGCGAGAACTTGCCTTCGATGACGTCCTCGCTCTTCGTCAACATGGTCATGCTGTCTGTTTTCTCCGTGATCGTCGTTTCTTGTCTGGCAAAATCGCCTTCGCACCGCAGGACAAAGGTGTCTCCTTGGCTCTTGATATGCACCGAATCCCCGATGTTGGACATGTCCCTGCACAGACGTTGAAAGTACTGAGAGGGCATGGTGATGATGCTTTCAAAGACCTGATCATCGATGCTGATTTCCTCGGCATCGATGTCCAGCAATTTCAGTTGATACTGGGTGACCGCGTTCTTGTCTGCATTTTCTATACGGATGTCGAGTTCGTGCGGATGGCTCTTTTTGATGGACAATATGACGGTGTCGTGGCTTCCGACGCATTTGATCAGCTTGAACATCGACAGCATGTTGAGACCTATGACGACCTTGGACGGACACTGATATTTCTCAAAGTTGGTGGCGTCCAACTTCATGTGAATCAGGGATACGTGCGACCCGTCCATGGTCATCAACTTGACCCCCGTTTCGTCGCACACGATGTTTGTGTCGTGTAGAATTTCTTTGAGCACTTCGAACAAGGTCCGAATGGCATTTCCCTGAACGCTCTTAAGGTACAACACATAATCCTCCATAGATCCGAGAACATCTCTTGTCTTTAAATCATGAGCTGTTCAGGTCGCAAAAGTTCTGTTGCGAACACACAAATCCCTCGGGCTGATCGAGGAAGGAAAAGCACAGGGCGTTGCACCCGCCCATACCGTCGGCGTCGTAACACATGATCCCGTCGTTGTCGAATTCCGTAAGGCCCTTTTTCTTCTCCGCCAGCCAGGCAAAGGCCTTGGAACCGACCAGGACCCTTTTTTCCGAAGAAATGACCAGGGTCGGGATCGACTGGACGTATTTTGGAAGTCTGGATTTATCAACGTCGACAAATGTCGTCTGCGATTTCAAACTCCCGATGTTTTCGAATGCTTGGTGCAACGACTTGCTGTTTTTGTCCCTGGAACTATAATACAGGGTGTATTCCGTCATACGTCCATAGGAAGATATTAAAAATAAAAAACAAACATACGGTACAGAGATGTACACAATGATCATAGGAACCCTGGTCTGCTTGGCCCTCGCAGCTCTCGTCGCGTGGTACGCGTTGAAAGGACGTCGACAGTCGGCCAGGGCCAAGGACGGTCCCAAGGGGGTCGACGAGGCCCCTTCCGGGGCTGCAGAGGTCCCCGCGGACTGCTCCCGGCCCGAGTACGATCCCCGATGCACCCACATATACATCCAGCTCCAGGAGGCCGTCGGTTCAAAGATCCGGACGATCGATACGGCCGCCAGGGAGATTGCGAGGTTCGTCAGCGCCAAGGGAAATGCCGATGTGTACGTCATCGAACAGAGACCCTTTGGGAGCGGCGGAAACGCGGTGCAGGTCCTGATGTACGAGAAGACGACCAACGTGTCCCAGGAGTTCATCATCACGATCGCCGTCGAGGACTCGACAGTGAAGAGCATAGAGGCGGTCGACAAGATGCTCGAACCCAGCCAGACCCTGGCGCACAACGCATCCGACGGCGTACACGGCGATGAATTTACAAAGTTTATTTCTCCCTTGGAAGTACACACTTGATGACGTTCACGGTGAATGACGTCCAGAAAATCGTGACCGAAAAATCTCAAACCAACAGGGAGACGTACAAGGAGCTCCTCGGTCTGTGCGAGAGAAAGATCAGGCACGCAATTTCCTTTGATAAAAGGGCAAAGAGCACGACCTTTGTCCTTCCTCCTTTTATAATAGGAAAACCCGTGTACAACAAGGATCATGCCGTTCGGTACATCGTCGAAAAGTTGGCTCGAGGGGGGTTCAAGGCCACTGCCAAGGACGATAATCACTCGATTTTCATCGAATGGAAAAAGAAATCGGCTTAAGCCATGTTCCAGTTCTGTCGGTTGTCTGACGCGCTGCATGACCACCCGTACGGCTTGGAACCTATATTTTCGTCGTAGATTGACAGACACGAACCAAACCCGCTTTTTAAGAGGGGGACTTCGTATTTCCATTTTTGACGCTCGTCGGATTCATCGCAGTCCCAGGCATACGGTTTGGATCCGTTGTTCCCGTCGTACATGGCCAGGCATTTCGAAGACGACGCGGACTTGAGCTGTTTCTTCGTCGGGTCGTACTCCCACTGTTGTTTGGAATCGCTGGGGTCGCACCCGTACATGCCCCCATCTTCCCCCAAACACGTGTTGTACGAGCTCCGAATCGTCTTTTTGCCCGACGACAATTCTGACGTCCCCGAAGGACTCGGGCCGGGACTGGTGTTGACGACCGTCGTCGTCGTCGTTGTTGTTGTGTCGTTCGTGGAAGTGCTCGGCGAAGGAGACGAATTGATCAGGTGATTCAACGGGCCTCCTTGCCTCAATGCAAAATACCCCCCGACCCCCAGGCCGATCAAACAGACCGTGCATATGAGGACGATGATGATAATGATGCCGACCCTGCTCATAGATAGTACAAAGAGGACATTTTTTTCGTCCAGAATTCGGGGCAAAAGTCTTCGCCAAAGAGTACATGGAAATATCTAATAAATCACTGGTCGTCGTAGAGAACAAGGATTATTGGGTTCGGAAGCTCATTCGTCGCATGGAACCGGTCATGATCGCCGCCTTTGACGCCATGTACGACTCCTGTTCGGGGGAAAAACACCGGCTCATCGCCTTCCAGAGAAAGTTGCAAGAGGTACAGCACTGGAACACCTACCTTATTCGAGAACAGGTTGGGGCTATTCAACAACGGTGCGAGTATTTCTCGGAGCTCTTAAAGGCCGTGTTCGTAACGTATATCAAGATGTTGACGTCCGTACGGTTGTCCAAAGGAAAACCCGAAATCCGCGTGAAAATTCCTTCGAACGATACCTTTGTGCACCGCGTGTATCGGGATGTTGCCGAGTGCTTTTACAACGATCCCCACATCTTCAAGAACAAGCAACACAGCACAAAGCGCCAGATCATCGGACAGGCGATCAAAGACATCATCGATGAAATTCTTCCAAACAAGGACATTTTGGAAGTCTACATGGGGAACACCGTGGACGAGGGTGGGTCTCACGTCAAGCCCAACGACCCCGAAGACGACGACGAATACAACGACGGCGACGACGGCGACGACGGCGACGACGGCGACGGCGGCGACGGCGGCGACGGCGGGGGGTATTACAATGACAACAGTGCCGGTGCCGGTGCCGGTGCCGAAAATGTCCAAAAAACCGTCAATATAGACTCCATGACTCCAGCGTCTCTTCCGGTAAGCGCAGCAACCCCCATCGACCAGACGCCGCCGTCGACGACCGCCGCCCAACCAGAGACCCTGTTTTCGGACGCGGAAGATGAACCATAATTATTTTCACACACGTACCGTACTAATGACTTTTTTTGAAATACTCGAGAATCCATTTGCCTTTTCGATAATCACCGCCCTCGTTGCCGGAATCATCACGTTTGCATACATGAAGACCATCGAGGAAGACTCCGAGGTCATCAATAAATCGACATTCAAGGTTGCCTTTATCGTCTTCGTTGTCAACCTGGTCTTTACGTTCACCATGAAATCGTCGATCGGTTCCGAGCCGGTGCTGACGGAGCCCTATGGCCGTTAGGTGTAAAAAAATAATCACCACCAGGTAACAATGCCAATGCCAATGCCAATAGTACTTGTCACGATGTGTGCTTGCGTCCTCGTCTTATTGGTGGTGGCGTTTGGCCGCCAAGGAGAAGAAAAGTTCAAAGACGAATACGACGACGAAAGGGTGTCTTACAAGGGGTGTTCTAGGCCGAGCACATGAGGCATTCGGCCGGGTCGGAGTCGACGGCGCCGACGGGCAGTGCGACCGCCACGGGCATGCTCGCCGATTGCGTCCGGAGATAATACATTCCCGTTTTCAAGCCTGCCTTGAATGCATAGAAATGCATTGACGACAGTTTTTTGAAGGTTGGCTCGGTCACGAAAAGATTCAGACTTTGGCTCTGGCACACAAAGGGTCCGCGATCCGCGGAGAGGTCGATCAACGCCTTTTGCTTGATTTCCCAGGCCGTCTTGAAGACCTCCTTGACGTTTTCTGGGATGCAGTCGATCTTCTGCACGGATCCGTTGTTCGCGATCAGGGCCCTCCGGACGGCGTCGGTCCAGAGACCCCGCTCGACGAGCGCTCTGACCAGATGTTTGTTCACGACGACAAACTCCCCGGCCATCGTCCTCCGCGTATACATGTTGCTCGTGATGGGCTCGATGCACTCCGTGTTCCCCAGGATCTGAGACGTGCTGGCGGTCGGCATCAGGGCGATGCTCAGACTGTTACGGAGCCCGTGTTTGGCCACCTTGGCCTTCAGGGCGTCCCAGTCCCAGAGGTCCCCGGTGACTGGCCTTTGGTTGGCCCAGAGATCGTACTGCAAGAGGCCCTCACTGGCCGGGCTTCCTTCAAAGGTTTCGTACGGCCCCAGGGTTTCCGCCAACTCCGCCGAGGTCTCCAGGGCCGCGTAATACATGGTCTCGAAGATCCTCCGGTTCAGGGCCCTGGCCTCCGGGCTCTCAAACGGCAACATGGACATTTGAAACACGTCCGAAAGACCCTGGACGCCGATGCCGATAGGCCGATGTCTGAAGTTGGACGCCCGGGCCTCGGGGGTCGGGTAGTACGTCACGTCGATCACTCGGTCCAAATTGCGCGCGATGATCTTGGTGGTCCTGTACAGGCCCTGGAAATCGTACCCGCCGTCGCCGGTGACGAAGGCCGGCAGTGCTAAACTCGCCAGGTTGCAGTTGTGGGTCACGACGTTGTTGGCGACAAAGTGGTGCGTCTCCGGAACGGAAAGGTCGTACACCTCCTCGAACCCGACGGGCACGATGGAACTGACCAGCGTCGGGAATTGAATAGGACGCATCGCCCACACAGACTTTTTCATGTTTGAAAAGGCCGCCTTGAGATCGTCTTCGATGCCAAACCCGATGTAGGTTTCGAAACGCTCCAAGCTGGGGAGTCCGAATATTTCCAGACGGCCCTTGCCATCGCTTCCCCCGGGCCAATCGACCTTCCCGTGAATCCCGTAGCACCGCAGATGCTCTTGAATGGTGTACAGGGTTTCCAAATTCTTGGACGACACGTAGATGTATCCCGAATGCCCCGATACCTTTCCAGACGCCGAGAAGACGCCCCGGAGCCAATTGGTCAGTGCGTGAACGGACCCCGTTCCCAAGTCGTCCAATTGTTCCCCCCGACGACCCATTTCGTACCAAAAGACGTCGAAATCGCACGGGTCCTGGGCGTCGTACCCCGGGATGGGCCCATTGTTCGCCGAGACGATCTCGTCGCTGGGTTCCAGCTCGTCCGTCCGTTTCCAGACGTAGAGGTCCCGTCCCCTCTTGACCAGGAACTTGTGGTTGGAAGTCGCCCTGATCGGCCTGGAACCGTGCACTCGGATTTCATAAACGTATTTGGGGCCCTGGGGGATCAGCGTGGCCTCCTTCCAGGACGAATTGTCGGGACTGAAATCCGTGTCCGATTTGTATGGACAATACACCCTTGTGACGGAGGTGTCCAAAGAGTCCAGACGTTTCCAACCGACGTCGGTCAGGATCTTCGTATCGCCGGTCAGACACACGGCGGTTTCCTCGGGCGACGAATACTCGATGATCTCGGCGCACAAATTTGACGATTTGATAGTTCCGAGGTTCTTTTGATTCGATTTCATGTTCGAAGCGTCCTTGTACAACATGTACGGCGTCCCCGTCTCGATCTGGGACGTCAGTATGGCAAACCACAGTTTCTGGGCCTCGATCTGTTTGACGTATCGACCTTCGGATTCGTACTGTTCGTACAAGGCCCTGAAGGCATCCCCGTAGGCCTCCGGGAGACCCGGGCAGGCGTCGGGGTCCATCAAAGACCACGTGCCCCCGGCCTCGACGCGCTCCATGAAGAGATCCGGTATCCACATGGCGTAGAAGAGGTCCCTGGCCCTGATTTCTTCGTCCCCGTGGTTTTTCTTGGCGTCCAAAAAGTCGAAAATGTCGGGATGCCAGGGTTCCAGGTACATGGCGAAGCTGCCGTTGCGGCGCCCCGAATTGTGGACCAGGCCCAGGCTTTGGACCAGGTAATTGTGATTGTCCTGAACGTTGAGGTCATAGACGTACGGGTACGACTCGAGGCTTCCGACGTACGGCCGAATGGATGCTATGGTCTGGGGCTGGAACACCAGGGCGTCATCGTAATGGGCCACCGTGTCCCCGACCCGGAGCTCCGACGCCGGCCAGAACTGCCACGCGTTTTGGCGTTTGACCAGGATATCGTGGGGCCTGGTGACCAACGTCGTCTTCCCGTTGGCCAGGATAATCTCCAAGACGCCCTCGGGTGGCATCGGGTGTTCGTACTTCTCCAAGACCCATCTGTACGTATGGTCCCTGGTGAAGACTTTGTCCACCCCAGGCTGGATGTCCGTGATGCGTTTGGGACCCTCTGCGGTCACGACCAGCGTGTCGGCGACGAAGCACTGATTGACGTACCTCGCGGTGTTGTTGAAAACCCGCAGCATCGGGACGATCCCCGACGAATTCCCGTTGGTGCCCCTGATGGGGGCGTTCCTGGACCGTATGTTGTGGATGTGCAACCCGATGCCCCCTGCCCATTTGGACACCTGGGCACAGTCCGACAAGGCCTTGTAGATTCCCCCGATGGAGTCGTCCATGCCGAGCAGATAACATGACGAAAACTGACCCTTCTTCATGCCCGCGTTGAACAGGGTCGGCGTGGCATGGGTCGCCAATTTCCTGGACATGACGTCGTAGGTCTCCCGGACCCGCTGGAGGTCGCTGCCCCAGATGCCCAGGGCGACCCGGAGCAGGAGA
>Ga0172372_10007235_pt1 | contig 14957 bp, 5 predicted proteins | sample LakKiv5m_2_FD_114544 | JGI IMG/M metagenome (GOLD analysis project Ga0172372, IMG submission 114544) | Freshwater microbial communities from Kabuno Bay, South-Kivu, Congo - kab_092012_9.5m | ecosystem: Environmental > Aquatic > Freshwater > Lake | place: Democratic Republic of the Congo...
TCCTGCTGGTGGTGGTGGTGTTCCCATTTCTCCTCCTGCTGGTGGTGGTGGTGTTCCCATTTCTCCTCCTGCTGGTGGTGGTGGTGTTCCCATTTCTCCTCCTGCTGGTGGTGGTGTTCCCATTTCTCCTCCTGCTGGTGGAATAGTTGGTGGGGGCGGGGGTAATTCTTGTTCGCTTATGTAATTAGTAATACCTTTAAATCTTCTAATTTCTTCTAAAATTTTGACATCAATTCTCATCTTAATTATCCGTTTAATAGTTGTTTTATTCCATTTGTTGTCTCAACTTGGATTTTTTTGTTTGTTCTAATTGTATTATCAACTCTTTCAATTAAGCCATCTTTCATTCTAACAACGTAACATTCACCTGTTTGTAAATCACACACTTGTTTTGTTCCGTCTCCCAAGTCTTTCTCGGTTGTTTGGGTTTTTCTACCTAAGTAGTTTTCTAATATAGTTTTTACACTCATAATTGTATTTTTTATTATAAATATCTGTTTTATTAAAAAAGTTATCTTTGTATTGAATTATATAAATCGATTGAGGTTTTAATTATATTTTCAGCATTTTTTAAATCTTTTGTTGATTTATATAAATTTTCACCATCTGTATAATTTGGAAACAATGTATAAAAAACAAATTTAGTAACATCAGTAACATTGTTTTGTAACTTATACGCATTTGGTACATTTTTCCATCTATCAAACATAAAATTAAGTTGGTCGGCTAAACTATTAAAATACACTAATGGTGCATTTCTTGGGGTACAATAATATTTTTTACTCCCTCCAAAATAAGTTGATGACGGTCCCCAGTCGTAAGTTAGTGATATACCCGCTAAATTATTTTCATATGACTCAATTATATTACCTCCACCAGAAACAAAATATATTCTAGCAAATATACAATATCTTAACAATACACTATCAGTTCTAGACGCTATTTCATTTACTACTTCTTGTAATGTTTTGAATGTTGATTTAGGTGTTGAAGCTGTGTAAGTACTATACTTGGTATCAGCACTACAATTTTGAGTTGTACCAACAATATTTGTTCTGTCAATAGGTGTTGTTGCTAGACTAACCGAATTATTTTTTTGTTGTTTCGCTTTTTCCGCGTCTTTTTCTTGTTTATTTTTTTCAATAATAGTTTGAACTAGTTTTTGTTTCAAAGATTGTAAAAAATTATCTATTTTGGGTAATGATGCCGTTGGTTGTCTAATACCAGAAATTCTAGTTGAGAAATCTCCCGGTCTTATAGTATGATTAACTTCCAATATCATATATGGACCACTGAACATTGGTACATTTCTTAAATTAAAATACATCGTTGGTTGAATTAGGGCATTCCCCATCATTTCTATTTCACATTGATAACTTCTGGTTTTATACAGATTGTACAACGAGACACTTTGTGATGCTCCAGTTCGGTTATTACCTTGATTTGCTAACATATTATTAACTTGTAATGATTCCGATGTGGCTTTACCAGCCTCTTGACTTACATTAAAACTTTTAAATACACCTTGATTTTGAGGACCAATATCAACATTAAAACCAACAACTCTATTTGATTGGTACCAATCTGTTTTGCCGACTTGATTCTCAACTAATGGGTTATCACTTGCTCTTCTTAAATCAAAAGCGTCACTTCTTTTACGATAATCAATATTATCTTTTAAATCTAATTGTTCACTTGGTTTATTTACATAAAAACAAACCATTTTAGCTGATGAATTTCTATAATCAACATTAGTAAATGTTCCAAATAATGTGTTAGCGAATTCTAAAGTACCCTCAATATTTGGTTTTGGATTTTTAACCGCATCTTGTACATTGTAAAAATTAACATAAGATGGTATGTTCATTACAACAAAATTATTTTCAGTTAATATACTTTGAACAAAAATTAACATTGTTGATTGATTAACATCTGAATCTATAATTGAAATTAATCTATCTTTTAACTTATAAATGTCAACTAATATTTTATCTCCAATATTTCTACTTGCTCTATCTAATAATAAAACGTCTTCAAATAATGTTTTATTCTTGAAGTCATTCCCCGAAATCCATTTATCGTTTAAAGCTTTAAAGGTTTCCCAAATTTCTAATTTAGTTTGTGGTTCTCCTTGTAAGTCAGATTTTATTTGTTCTTCCGAATTTATTTTTATAGTGTCTAATGAATTTCTAACATCAATCATTAGAATATCAATTAATTTATTTTTGAAATTATTTATTTTATTCAAATAATTTGTCATTGATATAATAAATGGTGATACTTCAAAATTATTACTTGGTGTTGGTATTGGTGAATACGATGATGGTGTTACTCTATTAAAAGTAATAATATATTGTGGAGATCCTGAAAAAGTACTAGTACTTCCAAATACACCAATAATTGTTTGATTTATCAATGATGTATAATAAATTTCAGAACCAGATGTAGTGTAAACATCATTACTTGGGGGTGTGTTATAATCACTTTCAAATAATAACACACCATCTTTATTAACAAAAGTTGTTCTAAATTTAGAGTCTAATTGTTGCACATTTATAGTATCTCCACTTCTTAATTCAACATAAGCAACCAATGTTGGTGATTGTTGGTTAGTTGGGTTTGGTGGGGGTATATAATTATTCTGAAATTGATTTAATTTTTGTGTTGCATATATTTTAATAATTGGTGAAAATAATATGATATTTTCAGGTGTGAACTCAATATTTAAATCTATGAAAAAATCTGTAATAAATGAACCTCCATCTTTATATTTTAATTCCGATATTTCTGAAAATCCGACATAAGTTTTTAATGTTTTCCACGCCTCAGAATTATTTATTTGAGAGTTGGCTAAAGAAATAGTATTATTTGATGTTGGTAAACTATTTGGGGTATTTGTTGTGTATTTATTCCAATCATATTTATCTACCAAATTTAATGTTGAAAAACTTTCAAATAGTTTTCTTTCATATAAGGATGGATTACCATATTTAAATGTAACATCGTAATCTAAAAACTTAGATAATGTATTTTGTATATTTATAAATTGATTAGATTGGACTTTTTTTACAAAATCAAACCCAGTTGAACCTGTCGTTTTCGGTAATTTCAACATAGTTCTCATTAATCCTTGGAAGTTTTTAAAATCTTGTTCTAATATTGTTTGTGTATTATTATTAGTGTTGTTTGTTATAATATTAACTTCAATGGTAATTTCAAAAGTGCCATTATTGTCAACATCTTTTATTATTGGTTCTTTATAATCGTATATTGATTGAGAAAATTTCAAAAATTCGTTTTCAAATTTATCTAAAATATCTTTTTCAAAAACAGAAAAAATTTCATCTATTTTTGAATATTCGTTATTAAAACCAGTTAGTGTAAATGCGTCTTGTAATGTATCTCCAGTTTTAATTCTTTTTAAGTATTCTTCTGGTGATATTTTTTTAATTCTTGAGTTATCAAAATAACCATAGTTTGGTGCTGTCCAAAATAATCTAACTGAACCATTGTATACCGCAGTATTACCTGTGACCTCTTGTAAAATTGTATTATTAGCTCCAAAACATTCATTATAGGTTTGATTAAATAGTGTTCCACTTGATGGTAATAAGTACATAAATTGTTTATCATCAGTGTCTACTGATAGTGACCAAGGTATTACTCTTATTCTTTTCCCTACAACAGTTATTGGTATAGGTAATGGTAATTGTATTGATTCTACATAATCAATTATAGCATTACTAACATAGTACATAGTTAATCCAGAATTATCTAAAGCGTTTTGTATGTTCGTACTATTATATCCAGTACTTGTTGCATTTGTTACTGAAAATAGAGCTGTTAATCCTGTTTGTGGTGGGGAAATTTCATATTGACCAATTCCCCCAGGTGTACCATTTATTTGTGAAATAATACCAGTATTTGGTAATAAATTTAATCCAGCTAATAAGTAACCTGGTTGTAATGAATTAAAGTTTATTTGTGTTACTATTAAAGTTGTGCCACTAACACTACAAGTTCCATTTATTTGTGAGTTAGATTGTATAATCTCATAACCATTTAAAAACACATTGAAATCATTAATTAATTTGGGATAAAATCCAACATTAATTAATGTTGATGTCTCGATACCAATAGTTGTGTTATTTTCTAATACAATGTCAATTGGTGCATTATTTATTGTTAGTCCATATGTTTTAGTTGCCGCAGATGTTATTGGGTCGTAATTTGATAATCTATCAAAATCTTTCCAAGAATTTTCTAATATATCAACACCATCTTCAATAAATTTTTTATATCTATGCCATATTGATCCGTACTTTATTATCCAAGCATATGGAACTTTGTGTATTGCACCAAATTTTTTAAGAGTAGCAAAAATATAATCTTGTAATATGTTATTATTATTTTCGTACTTAATATATTTTTCTTTAAGGGTTGCTAATGGTAAACTATTGATAAATAAATAAGCTGACGCAACAAATGGATTTTTATCATAATTTCTAAAATTTTTCAACCCATCTTGGATGGAATTAATAAAATAAGGTGTATTTAATATTGAAGTTGTTTGTTCAAAACTAACTCCACCACTATAATTTAAATATCTTATTGGCCCTTCTGTTAATATTTGTTCTTTAGTAAATCTATTGTAGAAACTTCTCAACATCTCATTTGTTGGTTTTGTTGCCTGAGAAGATGGATTTATTGGTTGTGGTTCTATATTATTTTGAGCAAATACGGTAAAAGGTCTTCCGAATCTATTATTAGTTGTTGGTAAAAAATTTGATATTACTTTATTATTCGTATTATATTTTAATATTTCAGATGTTATGAACGCAGATTCACATGAATTAATTGAGATACTTTGAGCTAAATATTTTTTAACCCAAATTAAATTAGTGAATGGATATGTATCTGTGAAATCAAATTTTTTATTTGTTGTTGACTTAATAAATTCTTCTATTTTGTTTTCATTTGAAATTGTAATACTTGGTTGAGTGAACTTCTCAGATAAAATTTTAACATCCAAAAATTCAAAACTTGCATTTTCTATTGTATTTTTAATATATCTAGTATTAAAAATACCCCTAATGTAATTCTGCCAACTTTCACCAATTCCTCCATTTGAGAATTGACGTAATAGTGACTCAAAATTACCGGAAGTAATTATATAATTTTTTAATTTGTCAACAATGAATGGACTACCGCCCTCTAAAGCATTTTTTATGTTAGTTTTTTCCTCTTCAGATAAAATCTTAAGTATTGAATCAGTAAAAGATGGTACGTCATCGACTCTTGATATTTTAGAATAATTTATCAAATATATTAATCTTTCATGTATTTCATAAAAAAACTTAACTTCTTCTTTATTACTAAAAACATAATTCCCAATTGGGAATTCAATTGCATTTAAACTAATTCTTTTAACATCAGTAACTTCATTTGTGTTATCTCGTTCAACTGGGGGACTTTTACGTTCTGTTAATCCTTTAATGTATTCTTCCACGAACTCTATTTCAGGCCAAACATCAAATAAATAACCTTTAGTTTTGGATATTAATGATGCGTCACCAGGATATCTTAATTCATACTTCTCATGTCCATTTTCGCCAATTGTTTCAACAATATATTGCGGCCAAGGATATATTGGGGTATTAGCTATATCACCATTATTAAATGTTTCTTGCGACGCTCCAGCTGTCTGTTGATCCAAAATAGCTTTTTTTCTAATTTTATCATCACGTAAATCCCAAGCTTTAATATGGACATCATCTAACATTCTTAAAAAAGCCTCACCATTCGCAAATATAACAGCTAATACATTCCTTATATTAGGTGTGAATCCTAAACCTTCATTTTTGTTTTGTAGTATGTTAGTTAAGGCCTCTGTTAATCTTTGTTCAATTTCCTCTCTAATGACTTTTAAATCTTTACCCATTTTTTCAGTAAGATTAATAAATCTATTTGTTCCTTCAAATACAAAAAAAGAATTTGATGATATTTTTGTACCATCTTTTAAGGTCGCATTTATAGTTACAAATGTATTTTGTTGGTCTAATTCTTTTTTAAATTGTTCTAATTCATTTGGGGTAGGTTGTCTTCCTTTTCTTTGAATAAAAGTTTCAGTTGGGTTTATATTACTATAATTAATTGTTGGGGTGAATATATTAATAGTAATTGGATTTACCACTTTAACATTATAAGGTTTTCCATCAATTTTATATGATGGTTCTTTACCGATATTTGTTCGTTTTTCACCAACAACCGGATTCGTATCTAATTTATTATTGTAGTCTAAAATTATAGAGTTTAAATCAGTTATTGCAGTTTGTTTAAGTTGGTCATTATTAAGTTCTTTTTTAAAAGTGTAGACTTTTGTTTTTTCCTTATCGTCTAAAACAAAGAAATTTTTATTATCTAAATACTTATTAAACCAAGATGGTTTAGAACCAGTATAATAAAAAACACTACCTTGATACTCGGATAATAATTTTTGATAGTCATCACATGCTGAGATTGGTTCTAAATTTTGTTTTGTAAATGTATTAAGTTTATCTTTTATAAATGTATCTAATCTAGTTTTTAATTGAACTAATGTTAATTCAGGTAAATCATCAGGAATTAATCCTTTTGATTTATATTCACTATACATCTCCTTTATTTTTTGATAACCTCGCTCAGTAATAGTTTCATTAACTGTTATTGTCCCACTTTGTCCACCACTACTAGATTGTCTTGAGATTCTAGTTTTATACATATGTGGTGCGGCAATCAATGTAGTCATATCAAGTTCATTCAATAATGAATATTTGTATGTGTAGAAATTTAATGTGATTTTAAAATTACCTGAATCTGACTGAAACCTAGCATTAAATTTATATAACATCAAAGCTAATCTTACTGCTTTACCATAAAACCCTTTTATTGTTAAATAAAATAAAGGGTATGGTAAATTAAAAAATGTTGCATATGGAGAGTTGTCTCCAGATTCAAATAAGGCTCGTCCTTTAATATCAACTAAATCAATGTCAATTGATGGCATAAAAGATGTGTTTTGACGTATTGATATAAGTTCAATTCCTAATAATCCATTATCTATAGCACCTACTTTTCCATTTGACCGAATGGTTTGTTTTATGTAATAATCATTATCTTTATTTGGATTTTTAATTGATTCTTGTTTAGGTTGATTCACACCTTCACCACTAATTGTTCCTTTACCAGTTATTTCGTCCGTCCATTTTGTATCTAAAAATGTTTTACCACCAGGTTTTAAAAAATTAACATCAGCAATAGATATAGTTTCTATAGCATCATTACTAGCTACCCCAACCGCTAATTTAGTTCTTGGGATTACTTTGGTTTGTAAATTAGCATAAATTACAAGATTTTCATGTTTAACTAATCTTTCTTTAGCTCTTCCATTCTCATCAATAACTTTATTTGGATCGATTACAATAATATTGTTGTAATCAAATTCTACTAAAATGTTTTCTGGTTTATCTACCATAATAAAAAAGATGATTGTCTAATTGGTTTTTATAGTCTTGTAATGAACTTACTAACGGAAAAGGAATTGTCAATATACTTCCGTCTGGAATACCCCATTCCCTTGAACCAAATTGAGGGTTAGCTTGTAGTATTAACCATCCAAATAATGGTGTACCATAATATTGTTGTGATACTTTATCAAGTCTTGATTGTCCGGCTTTGTAAATATATCGTTTATCAGTACTCTTAGATGGTATGTCAATATATGGGACAATTGTTTGTTGTCCATTAATAATAAAATCTTGATACCTGTTATAACTTTGTCTAGCCATTAGTTGAATAATCTATTTTTATTTGCTGATTTTAAGTCAGAATCACTTCTGTTTAAATACAATTGTTTGAAATACTCTTCTTGTATTGTTTTATTAGTAATTTGTGCTGTTGAGTAATTTATTTTTCTTATCTTTCCTCTAACATATAATTTTTCTTCAACTCCATTTATTAAATCTGTGTATTCTTTTGATTTTTTTAAATTTTTGAAAACATTGTCATCGTATTTAATCATATCATTAAAAGTTTTGTTAAGTTTGTCAATTACTTTATTTAAATCATTGATGAGTTTATTTTTAGCATTTTGTGTTGGTATAACATTTAAAACATTATTATTTATGATAGTGTTAATAAAAGTTTGTCTTTTTTCTTTATTTGTTAAAATCCTACCTAACATAAAATATGATGTATAATAATTGTAATTTTGTTTTAAAATTTGTATTTTATTATCACTTTCAAACACCACTGAATTAACTGATGTAGGAGTATCAACAGCAAAATTACTACTAGTATAATCTAAATTTATTATTTTATTATCTAATAATAATTTATTGTAACTATCAAAGTATAATTTTATTTTATTACCATCACTTATTATTACATCATTTACACCTTGTAATTGATAAATTCTTGGTGTGTTTTTTTCTGTAATTTTACCATCACTTAATTTTATTACCGCATTTAATTTACAGATTTCTTGCATATAATTTTGTTGGAATGTCGATAATTCTTGAATTATTTGTGTTAATCCAAGTTTCATATCATCCCCCAATTTCTTAATGTATTCTATATAGTTACCAATAAAAATAGGATAAAAAGGTTCACCATCATATGTTGGTTTAATATTAATTAATTCCTCAATTAAAGGGTCGTTATATTTTTTTATAGCATTCTCGAATACTTTTACTATTTTATCTATTAATTCCTGAATTGTTGGTTTACCTAATATAACAAAATTATTACCAGTATAAAAACTACTAATGTTTGTAATTGTTGAGTTGTTACAAATTATTGCATTAGTGTAATTTCTTTTATTAGTAACCATTTGAGTAACCCCAAAATTATAAATTGATGTAATACTTTCTAATTTATTTGTAACAATTTCAGCGTAGGATTTAGTTTGGTCAATTAATTTATCCATAATAACATTATATGAGGTTTCCCCAGTTTGACCACTAGGTATTGGTATGTTTGTAATAATAGTTCCAATAGTATCTCCACCATCATTAGGTTGAACTTGTCCTGGATTTGTCACTGTTGGTTGATTTTTAAGTAAAGCATCTACAATTTCTTTATCTATAGCTGATGTGTCTTCGGTTGGTGTTGCTCTTTCATCATAAATCTCAGTATTGGCATAATAATTAAATGATAATGCGTTTTGTAATTGTTCAATTGGTTCTTTTAGACCCATACCCCCAATAATATTAAAGTCTAAAGTGACACTAACCATCATTGGTTGTACACCAATTCCTTCCGGATTCATATCATATTGTATAGGGTCATAAGTAAATGATACCGAACCTGGTACTATTTTAGTATGGTAAAAATCACCAATTCTTAATATTAATATCGGTGGTGTTCCAAAAGAAGTATTAATTGAATCATTATATTTAGGTCTACCATCTGTTCCAATAATTGGAATTGTTTCACCTGGTCTAACACATTGATTTAAAAATGTTAATCTGGCATTTAATCCTTCAGGTGTCATAGAGTGAAACGCTGGATTAAAATATTTAATTTTTTCCTTGAATGAGGAATATATCATTGGTGATTCTTTCTCTATTAATTCAAAGTAATCACATTCTGTTAATAAATTTCTTAATATTTTTTTACCTATTCCATCTTTAAGTTTTTTAATAACATCAACAGTTGGTTGAATTCTTGGTATTGGTTTAACTTTAATTATTGTTTCCTCTTCTTTGTTTTTTTCAATGTTTGGTAATGGTTTAGGTTCTTCCGGTTTTTGTGGAATTTCAACATTGATAGTATTTATACGTACTCTTCTACAAGCCATAGCGTTGATAGAATAAATGGTACTATTATTTATAGTTCCATTACCTCCAATTACATTTTTTGTACAATTAATCTCATAACCATAATCACCAGTTTCGGTTTCAGGTATAATTATTTCTTCACCTTTAGTTTCGATACTATTGATAATGAATTGTTTGTTTTCAAAAAATTTTTTTAATGTTATACCACCAACTTCGTATGTTTCTAAAAATTTTTTAATAGAATCTACGCGTCTTTTGGATAGACTTACATTATATTGTACATCACCAAGGGCTGATGCTGAACCAATCATATTTATTGATATTTTGTTGTTAGCACTTTCATTTAAAATCTCATAAACTTTAGGTATAAATTCTTTTGTTATTTTATTAAATGATGTAAATATAACTTTATTGAAGAAATCAGTGGTTTTTTTAGTTCTTTCACAATATTGACTATAAGTTATTGTTGTATTCACACCTATTTGGTTATTTGGTACATTTCCAGATAATTTACAATATGATAAATTAGGATTAAATAAAGCATCAGCTTCTGTTTGATATTTATTAACATTTGTTGTACTACTATATGTGGTGTATGTTGATTGATACGATTCAGTTGTTGTTGTTATGTTTGCATTACTAGGTCCAGGTATATCATTTTCAAAATAAAATGAAAGACTTTTAAATTTATCTTTTAGTTCTGCAATTCTTGGGTCTGGAGTTGTTTCTTTTTTAACATCATCTTTATTACCTGTTGGGGTTGTATTTATTTGGGTGTCTGGATTTTTTTCTATTCTTGTAACTACTCCCAAATACTCTTCCGTAGTCAATCTCGGATTATTTAATATTTCTTGATAGGTGTATAAATCAGATAATGGAATAGTATTAAATTTTTCAGCTAATTTATATATATCATATTTTACACACCCGGCAAAAAAAGATTCCATGATTGAATTTATTTTATCGTCATTTTTGTTTTTTAATTGTTTGTCAACTAATAAATTAATTACCGATGGATTATCAACAATAATTGTCCAAGATACACTACCTTTTCTGGATGTGTCTTTGTATGTATAAATTGGTTCTGGTCTTCCCATAAAACTTGTAGGGGTAAAATTAGCAGTGCTAGAATCACTAAATTTTAAATTATATGGTGGAAACCACATAACCCTACCCCCATTTGGGCCTTTCTCACATACAGGTAATTCGTCATAAGTATATCCAGGTCTACTAGATGTCCTCCAAGCTAAGTTCTCAATTGAGAACATATATTTTTTTGCAATGAAATTACCTTTTGAATCTCGTTTAATATTTGTTGAGTTATCTCCCTTAATTGGGGCTATATTTAAATTGTAAGTGTTGTCTAGGATAGAATTATTAAACCTTCTACCTGTTGTTGTAATACCATCAATTTTTTGTAAATCATTGTAAGTATAATATGGTGTATCTTTTGTAAAAATACGACAATATTCTATACCTACTTCTTCACCTGTTGTATTGTCAGTGTATGAAACTACCTTAGAACCCTTAGTAATTTCCTTGTATCCATCATTGAATACTTTACTAACTTGATTTATAGCATTACCAACATGTTTTAATCTAGTTTCACCAGCTACATTATCAGCAGAATCAATTAATCTCTGAGTATTATCTAATATTGAATCTTGTTTGAATGTTAAATTAGTGGATTCGTCTCTACTATATTGGGCTGTAATGACATTAAATTCTTTATCTTTAGAACCTTTACCCCCACCAACGGTTGCTTTGTAACCAGCACCGCCTTTATATTTTGGTGATGTCCATACAAATTGACCAACAATACCACCATCATCGGAATAAGATTTACCACCCAAACCAAAATTTAATCTATTTTGATTTCCTTCATATAATATACCTAATTCAGATGGTCCATAAACATTGGTTTGGACTTGTCTTCCTGATGCGTCAACAGGTATTTGATTTGGTGGGGATGTTATTGTTGATGGTTCAGATGTTTTTGACCCCACATAATATTTTCCACGTAATGTTCCATTTTCTGGATTGACTGAACCTAATGCACTTTGTATTAATTGACCAATACCTCTTTCATAAAAAGGTTGATATTTGTTATAATTAATAGTTTGGAATAATACTGAACGTTGTCCACTCCCGGTATTTGCTAAAAATATTTCAGAAGGATTTCTAGTTGTGTTTAAGATTGGACCCAAAAACCCACCAGTCAATTGGTTTATAATATTTAAAGCTTGATTAGTTTGGTTTGAGCTTCCAGCTCCAGGTTGATTCTCTAAAAAATAATCACCGGGTATTAATGAAAATGGTAAATAAGCTCCAGTTAGTCTAAGTGTTAATTCCGCACCAGCGGTAACAGGATTTTCAGGTACTGTGATTCTATAATCTCTATAAACTAAGGGTTCTCTACCTGTTGCAACTAAACTAGCTTCAAATGGGTCAGATAAGACATCCAAATTTACTGAACCCAAAGTTCTTTGGAATAACTCAGCATCTATCCTAGCTTGAATTGCAAACTTAAGAGATTCCGCACCTAGTTTGGCAATATATGAATCTTGTGATAATAATCCATTAGAACCCGTAGGATTATTTGATAATAATATATTATAAGGTGAATAAGAAGATGGAATGAATGTGGGTGGATCCCAATATGGTACATATATTTTATTATTGTTTTGAATTGAATCAATGACAACCATATTGTTAAAACCACCAACAGGACCATATCTATTTTCAATATATGCAGCATCAATATAAAACTCATTTACCAAATCTAATACAGTATCATTTAAATTATACTCACCTTGATTTGGGGTAACTGGTAGATTATTATTTATAATGGTGTTTTGGTATCCATTATTTGGTCCATATTCGTTTAATGTTTGAGTGTTTCTAACAAATGGATTTTGACTAATAAGTTCATTTGGTGAATCAACTACATTAAAATCTGACACAGAAACTTCATAGTTCTGAGGTCCAGATGGTGGGGTGTAAAGACCATTGAGTGTATATGGTGGTAAGTTTCTAGCAATTAAACTATTTCTAAAACTCGCACTATTAACAAAAGATAATATACTATCAGCCATTATTCAATTTTATAATAAATAGATAATTTTTAATTTTATTTAATTTGTTGTTTCGTTGCTTCAATTATTGCTTTTGCTAGTTCTTGACTTAATTTACCTTCAGCTAATAGGTCTCTTAATTGTGTTTCACTTAAACCTTGAGTTCCGGTCAACGATATTTCAATTTTTAATGGTTGTGAAAATTTTATTTCATTAGTTTCAGTTTTAGGTTTTGTTTGAGTTGTTGATTCTTCTATGGCTTTTTCAACTTTTAATTTTTCACTTTCAGTTTCTGTTTTTGTTTTATTAGCACTTTTTTCGGTTTTACTTTCTTTTACTTCTTCCGCAGTAAATCCTTCTAATTCTTTTACATTTTTGGTTAAATCTAAAAATAATCCAATTAATGGATTTGTTGACTTTGATAAGTCATCAAATGCTTCTTTACCTCCTTTTGCGGCATCTTGAAACGCATCTTTAAAATAATTGGTAAACTTATCTTCCATTCCACCTAATCCACCTAAAACATCACCGGATTTGTATGCTTTTAATAAATCTCCAGTAACGTTATCCATACCTTCTCTCATTGTTGGTACTTGAAATTTTTCCCCTGAAAATATTTTTGGGATTGTTTCGGATAATTCAACCATAGCCTGATTACCCGTTTCATAAGTTTCACTACTAGCAATAGCTGCCCCCATTCGTTCACCAATAGCCGCGATATTGGCATCTGTTCTTTGGGTTATAGTTAATTGGTCTTTAGCCAATTCTTCCATAGTTTTTGGCTCTTTGGTTTCTTTTACAAATTTTTCATATAATTTTGGTTGTTCTTGGAACAACTTCATAGCTTCGTCTAATTTCAAGTCTTTATTATCAACTCTCAACATATATTGACCACCCTCACCCATTTCAGCCATATTCGCAACAAATTTCTTTTGTTCTTCTGTAAATGTATCAGGGAAAGTTATTTTTTTAAGTTTATCATCTAGTTCTGCTGAAGCTCTAGCCATTTTAGCTAATTCTTTATAACTAATACCTAATTCGGTTGCCACCTCTTGTAATTGTTCTTTAGCCCCAGGTGCTATTTCAAAACTTTTAGTTTGTCGATTAAATTCAACAAATTGTTTACTCATTTCACCTATTTGACGTGTAAATTCAGTTGGGTCATTACGAGACAAGTCCATTAATCTCAATGGGTCTAATAAATCACTTTGAGCGACACCTAATCGTTGTAAGGCTGCGGCCATCTGAATAGCACTTTCGGGTTTGAAGGCTTTATCTAACATGATTTCTATTGACTGGACTGATATTCGTAAATTTGCTGCCTGAGTTACCATTTTGGCCATACCTTCAACACCTCCAACAAAATTAAACTTATCCATCATTGATAAGTTTTCAACTACATTTTTTGATACTGTTTTAGCATTAACACCGGATTCTAACGCAGTGTTAACAACCTTTTCCATGTTTTGACTAATTTGATATACTGATAAACCAGCATCTTTAAATTTTGGAATTAGTGTTTCATATTGTACTCCAGTTACTTTAGATGTTGCGTATAATTTACTATAAGCATCTGAAGTTAATATTATATTTCTACCTAAACCTTCACCTACTTTTGAAGCAATATTTCCAACATCCTCCATTGAACCCCCAAGTAGTTTTACACTCACCATTGCATCAGCCATAGATGATTTCATTTCCACAACTCTATCTCTACTACTACCGAAAGCATTAATAATTCCAACCGCCTTTTCTTCAAAAGTTGATAAAGTTTTTGCGATTTCTTTAGGTAATAAATTAGTTGCAAATGCTGCGGCAATTTTTTTTGCCATCCCACCATACGCCTTCTCTAATTCTGATATATTTTTATCCTCTCCAGCCATAAGTTATTGTTTTTATTATATAAATACACAAAAAGACTAATTAAAAAAAATTAGTCTTTTTGTGTATTAAGTTTAATTATTTTTTTAATTAGATGTTTTCGTACATATGTTGGCATATTTAAAAAATCATTCCAAGACGTTCTTAAAAATTTTGCCATCAAATAATATTCATCCAACATTAA
>Ga0172372_10007236_pt1 | contig 14956 bp, 18 predicted proteins | sample LakKiv5m_2_FD_114544 | JGI IMG/M metagenome (GOLD analysis project Ga0172372, IMG submission 114544) | Freshwater microbial communities from Kabuno Bay, South-Kivu, Congo - kab_092012_9.5m | ecosystem: Environmental > Aquatic > Freshwater > Lake | place: Democratic Republic of the Congo...
GCAGGTGGCCTGGAGCCACTGTGGGGCGGGGAGCCCGCTGATGTGGGCAGCATGGAGTGCCAAATCGAGAATGTGCGGGCCCTGCTCGAGAATGTTGACGCGCGTGCTGGCGCGGATGGCGCATACAGCGCCGATGTGCTTGGCCTGCAACAACTGCCAAATCTGTTGCCAGTGGGGCATCCACTGGTACTGCGTGTTGACTGCAATCAGGCGATCTGCGCCGAGGGCCACTAGGGCACGACTCTCGCTGGGAGTGAGTGCGATGGGTTTCTCGATGAGAATGGCGGGCGCACCAGCCGCCACGGCGGCGTGCACGATGCTGAGGCGAATCTGGGGCGGTGTGACGATGTCGACCAAATCGGGTTGTGTGTCAGCGATGGCATGTGCCATGTCGCTGTAACGGGCGGAGATGCCGAACGTGTCCGCGGTATTCGCAAGGCGCACCGGATCGAGTTCACATAACCCAACAATTTCCACCGCATCACTGGTGTGCATGGCGGCCAGATGCGATTGCGCGCGGGCTCCTGCGCCCACTTGGAGGATGCGTAAGCGACGTGACATGGCGGGGTACTCTTTCACTGCGTGCGGCTTGCCACCATTGTACCCGAGGTGACTGGTTGGTGTTGTATACTGGCGGAGGAGCCACAACGAACGAGAAATTTCATGAATACAACGCCAGATACGCACAATCAGGTGCCCGATGATGATCGTGTGACACACCTTGCGCACTGCATTGCGCACCGACGCAGTTTTGCACTCAGCGATCTGAGCGATCGCCCCGTGGACCGGGCACAGATTGAGCAATTACTGGAGGCGGCCAACTGGGCACCGAGCCACGGCAAAACGGAGCCGTGGCGCTTCGTGATTTACACGGGGGCGGCACGGCACACACTGGGTGACGCCTTCGGTGCCGCCTTTCGCTTGCTGAATCCGCACCAAGCCGGTAGTGAGGGTGAGCGGGCACAAAGCAACCGCGTATGGCAAGCGCCGGTCTGGATCGCGCTGGGGATGCGTCCGAGTGGCAAAATGCCCGAATGGGAAGACTTGGTGGCCATGGGCTGTGCGGTGCACAACATGCACCTGATGGCTAGCGCCTTGGGGCTAGCTGCCAAGTGGACGAGTGGCGCGACCGCCATGCACCCGCACGTGGCTGAGGTGGTCGGATTTGCGCCGGAGACCAAGTTGTACGGGTTTTTGTATGTGGGGCATCCCAACGTGGCATGGCCGCAGGGAGTACGCCAGCCCGTTGCCAGCAAAGTGCGTTGGGCGGATGAGACCCCCACACCTTGAAGAGGACAGTCATGGTGCATCAACAAGCGCAACAAAGCCCCTATAGCGACCCCGACTACCGTGCTGACCCGTATGCGTGGTACGCACGGTGGCGTGACGCAGAGCCGGTCCACCGTACCACGTTGCCGAGTGGGGCACCGGTCTACGTGGTGACTCGGTATGCGGACGTCCTTGCCGCGCTCAAAGACGACCGGCTCATCAAAAACGTCTACAACGTGCGTCATCACGGGTGGTTGGCCCAACGATTGTGGCGTCGCTTTGCGGATAGTAACATGCTCAAAGCCGACCCGCCCGTACATACTCGTTTGCGCCGACTTGCGAGCGACGCCTTTCAACCACGGCGGATTGCCCGGATGCGCCCTGACATTGAACGCATCGCGGATGTGCTCATCGCACGCGCCAGCGCCAAGCGGGCCTTCGACTTCATTGCAGATATCGCATTGCCGTTGCCCATCCACGTGATTAGTGGCATGTTGGGGGTGCCTGAGCGCGACCATGGGCGGTTTCATGCGTGGTCGAATGCGATTATCGCCTCGGGGGTGCTGAGCAGTGAGCGCATGGTGGTGACTCGTGAGATGCTGGCATTGAGCCGCTACATGCGGCGGTTGATTGCGGAGCGGCGGCGTCACCCGGGTGACGACGTGGTGAGTCAGCTGATTGCTGCAGAGGTCAACGGCGAGCGTTTGAGCCACACCGAGCTGGTGGTCACGACCATTTTGCTCTTGATTGCGGGCCACGAGACGACCGTCAATCTACTCGGCAACGGCATGTTGGCGTTGTTGCAACAGCCGGAGCAATGGCGCTTGTTGTGTGCCGAACCGGCCCGGGTGCCAGCAGCGGTCGAGGAGCTGTTGCGGCACGTGAATCCGGTGCAGTTGGTCAATCGCTATGCGGCAGTTGACATGGACATTGCCGGGGTGCGCATTCCGCGGGGTGCCCACGTGCAACTGGTGGTTGCATCCGCCAACCACGATGCAACGGTGTTTGCGCAGGCCGGTGCACTGGACGTCGCAACGGAATCTGGTCGGCACCTCGCATTTAGCCAGGGTATTCATTATTGTTTGGGGGCACCGCTTGCACGACTTGAGGGGGTGGTGGCGTTCGAGCGGCTCACACAGTGTCTCCCCAATTTGCACCTGGCCGATCCGACGCACATTGCATGGAAAGATGGTATCGAATTGCGTGGATTGATGCGCCTGCCGGTGATGGTGGGCGGGTGATGGTGGGCGGGTGATGGTGGGCGGATTCCGCGATCCAGAGGGACGCACAGCTGTGCGTCCCTCTGGATCGTCGTGGATCGTCGCAGGGGTTTTACCCCTGCAATTCATCGATGCGCACGCCACGATCGAGCGTGGCCGAACGGTTGGCGGCCTCCACGATGGCGGTCAAATCGAGACCGAGCTGATGATTGTCGGTGGTGGCCGGATTGGTGCCGTTGGCGATGTGGCTGACCCACTGGTTGAAGGCGGGCGGCTGGTCGTCGTCGGCCGAAATGGGGATGAGTTGCCACGCATCGCTGGCGGCGGGGACACGTGTGCTCCGCAAGCGCAACACGCGGTTCATGCCGAAGAGCAGACTATCGGCGTCGACGGTGCCCCCTGCCGCGGTGATGCGCCGTTGGTCGATCATTTCGCCGATACCACACTGCTCATAGATGAGCGAACCCTCGGTGCCGTGGATTTCGATGCTAAACGGGGCATAGCGCATGGTAAAGCTGGTCTCGACGATGCCGACGGCGCCGTTGGCGTAGCGGAGCGACAACGCCACGTTGTCGTCGACGGCCCGACCCGTCTTGAAGCCGTAGTTGGCCATCACGCTGTCGGGCATACCGAGGAAGTAGCGGGTGAGGTAGACGGGATGGCAGAGGTCGGTGAGGACGCCACCCACGGACTCTTTGGGGTCAAAAAAGCGCTCCACCAGCCAGCCGTTGGGGGCCTCAGCGGTGCGCAGAGCGCCGTTGTGCGAATCGCGCACGCGTACGAGTGAGAGCTCGCCGAGGGCGCCGCTGTCGATGAGCTTTTTGATTTCGACGCTGTAGGCGTTGTAGCGCCGGTACATGTTGACCACGAAGGTGATGCCGGTGCTCCGGACCACGTCCATGATTTGATTGGCTTCGCTGACGGTGGCGGCGATGACTTTTTCGGTGAAAATGTGCTTGCCGGCGCGGGCAGCCCGGGTCATCACGTCGAGGTGATCAACGGTGGGGGTGGTGACGATGACGCCGTCGACGTTGGGGTTGCTGAGCACCTCGTCGAGGGCAGCGATAAAGGGCACGTTGTACTGGGCAGCAGCCGCTTGGCCACGCTCCACGTCACCGTCCCAGATGCCAACGAGCTCAACATCGGGATGATTGACGGCAGCATTGGCGTAATCACGGGCATGTACATGCCAAAAACTCAAAACGACCACACGCAACATGGGAGAGTTCCTTTCTCATTGTCCAACACCACCATCATGATAGCGGAAGATTAACTCTGTGAAACCGGATTGACACGGTGTCGTTGGATAATTTGATTGGCGGCATGTTGCAGTGTTGCATCAGCGTCTTGGAAGTTACCACTTTGGAGCGGTGGTTGTGGGTCGTACTCACAGGCAAGTTGAATTGCTTGTGCAGTTGGTGTATCACTGAGCTGTTGAGCCAAGTACAATGCCATATCGATGCCTGCTGATACTCCAGCAGCCGTGATGATGTTGTCTTGGACAACATAGCGCTCAGCGATATAAGTGGCTTGACAATAGCTTGCAATGGCTTGGCGCGATCCCCAATGTGTGGTTACATTGCGACCAGCGACGATGCCGGCCACGCCCAACAAAAACACCCCCGTGCATACGGATGTTGTCCACACGCTATGAGCATGAGCTTCTTGTAACCAGCTGATGAGTGCCTGGTTTTCGGCGGCTTTCATGAGTCCTGCGCCACCACCAGGGATAACAATTACATCTGGGTGTGGCAAATCGTGCCATGTCTTAGTAGCAACAAGCTGGAGTTGGCCGGTGTCGGTACTGATTGGGCCATGATGGTCGGCGACAAAGTGCACCTGAGTTTCTGGGAGACTGACGAGGATTTCGTATGGGCCAACGGCATCAAGTGCCGTAAAACCATCGTACAGTACAATCGCCACGTGGTATTTGGTGGTGCTAAGCGGGGTAGCTGGATAACCGATGGCGATGAGTGTGGTGGCAATCTGTTGCCACGTTTGTGGTTCGTCCCACATGACGGTAAGCTGTTTTGTGGCGAGGTCGACGTGGACCGCATTGATGTGTGGCAGTGTGTTTAACGCCGTTGCGATGTGTTGTTGGCAGTGCTCACAGTGTATGGCAGGCACAAGCACGGTGGTGTGTGGCATGATTATGGCTCCTGAATGACGGGGAAGGCTTCTGGATGCAATGCACGAGCGATGGTCTCAAGCCCATCAACAACGCGAATACTTGCCTCAGTGTTGATGGTTGATATTGGGTACAAGCGTTGTTGTTGTACCGCAGGAATCTGCGGAAACGTATTGCTTAAATACGTTGCGATATCTACGGAATTGCGTCCAGGCATCACGCTATTGTTTGGGAATATACCATACAAAATAACATCTGCGTCAATGCCTGCAAATAGTTCAGGACTAACGACTCCGGTGACATCTTGCCCTGCAAATACGTTTTGACCACCAGCTTTTTTCATCAAATCGGCCCAGATACCTGAATTGAGGATGTAGATGGCATTCGCATCGCCATTAAAAAATGCTACTTTCACTGCAGGGCGTTGGGCAACTGCGGTCAAAACAGCTTGTTCGCGTTGCTGGAGCCGGGCTACGATGGCTTCGGCACGTGCAGACACACCAAAAATACGCCCGAGGGTGAGAAGATCATCGTAGACGACTTCGGTGCCACGTGACACGTGTGATTGGGTAAATTGACAGATAGAACCACTCGAGTAAATTTGAGCCCCCATGGCCTCTATTTCTGCAACTGTGGCGAATCCTTGGGCGCTATCAAATGCAAAGGTATCAAGTCCTTCTGTGACGATGAGATCGGGTTGGGCTTTGATCATTTCCTCTTTGTTCGGGATGTTGAGGGTCATGAGGGATCCAAGCGTGGGAATTTGCGCCGTTTGTTGGGCAAATGCTGTGGGGATGGCATCGTACATGCCGCCAAATCCGATGACCTGCTGGTGGACTCCCAAGGCGAGCAGGAGTTCATTCGATGGCTGCCACAAGCCGATGACCCGGCGCGGTGGTGCCGTGAACGTCAAGGTTCGTCCACAGTTTTCGATGGTGACTGGGAACTGGCTCATGTCTGGTTGTGCTGCTGGTAAGTCGCGCATTAACTCGGTGATGTTTGTGTCTACGGTACGATTCATGGTAATGACGGTGGTTTGTTCGGGGCGTAGGTACGATTGGTAGATCCAAATACCAACGGTGACACTGATACCGAGTAGTACGACTTGCAGGATTCGTCTGAGGGTGTGTTTCATGAGATGTGCTCCGAATGTGGTGAAAAAAACAGTTGCGGTCTGCCGGTGTGCGGATGTGGGTGAATGTCGACATCGACCTGGAAATACTGGCGAATATTCGTAACGGACAACACCGCAGACGGTGGTCCGGCAGCCACGATGGTGCCTTGATAGACGAGGTAGAGCGTGTCGCAGTATTGTGCTGCGAGGTTGAGGTCGTGGAGTGTGGTAAGGGTGGTGATACCGAGTGTCCGTATAAGGGTGAGGAGCTCAAGTTGGTGTTGAATATCAAGGTGATTGGTTGGTTCATCGAGGATGAGGAGTTGAGGGTGTTGGGCGAGGGCGCGTGCTACGAGGACGCGTTGTTTCTCGCCTCCCGAAAGCGTGTGATACAACCGCTGTGAAAGGTGCCTCACGTCGACACGATCCATAGCATCACCGATGATGTGGTGGTCATGGGAGGTGCTTTGTCCGAAACGTCCGAGATGTGGTAAGCGCCCGAGGGTTACGACTTCTTGGACTGTGAATGCCATGTCGCTGGGGGTTTCTTGGATGACTACGGCGGTGTACAACGCGCTCTGATGCGCACTCATCTGCCATACCTGTTGTTCGTCAAGCACAATGTCTCCCGTAGTTGGAGGCAGGGCGCGATAGATGCTACGGAGCAAGGTTGATTTGCCACTGCCATTTGGTCCAATAATGCCTACGCACTGGCCGGGTGTAGCAACGAGTGAAATATCAGTGAGGATGCGTTTGCCATGAATATCAACGGTAACATGCTGGACGTTGAGTTTCATGATTGCCCTCCCTGCTGCATCCGCATCATCCACAAAAAGAAAGGAGCACCGCAGGCTGCAGTGACGAGACCAACGGGGAGCTCTTGTGGGGCGATGATGGTGCGTCCAATCACGTCCACGCTGACCAAAAAACAGGCTCCTACCGTTGCAGTAAGTGGCAAGACATAGCGATGATCGGCGCCTACGCCCATCCGAACCATGTGTGGGATGAGCAATCCCACGAATCCGATTGCACCGCTGACGGCTACTGCAGTGCCGACCAACAATGATGTCGTCACGAACAACCGTATGCGTACCCGTTCGAGATCAATGCCGAGGCTGATGGCGGTTTCCTCGCCGGTTGCGAGTGCGTTGAGCACGGGTGCATTGATCCACAAATACCCGGTTGTGCCCAGCAATACCATCGTGGGGATGCCAAGATGTTCCCATTTGGCACCGCCGAGACTGCCGGCCAACCACGAAAGTGCGGCTGTTGCGCCCATGCCCGGCGTTGAGGCACGTAAAACAAGATAGCTGGTCACCGCTGACAGGAGATATCCAACCGCAACTCCAGCCAGAATCAAGCGTAGTGGTGTGACGTGGCCATGGCGCTGAGCGAATCCGTAGACTAACACCATGGTAGTGAGTGCGCCTACGAATGCGGCAAATGAAACAGGAATGCCACGCATGCTCGTGCTCAATGTGAGCACCGCCACCGCTGCCACTGAGGCCCCAGACGAAATACCAAAAACATAGGGATCGGCCAGCGGATTGCGCACCATGGCCTGTAACGCGGTACCACTTACCGCAAGCGCAGCTCCTACGACAGTGGCGAGGAGTACCCGTGGGAGGCGGAATTGGACGACGATTTGCCAATCGGCCATTGACCAGTGTGGTGTGATAAGACTCGGCCAGAGTTCGTGGCTGATGATGTCAATGACCGTTGGCAGTGGGAGTGGCACAGCGCCAATGGCGACTGCCACGATAATGCTGATGACGAGGATTGCTACGCTGATGCCCCACAATGCCCAAAATCGTTGATGATACTGCTGCACGCATACCTCGTTTCTGATTCATTCTTTGGGACGATACGTATAGCTTGCCAATGTGATAATCCCGACTGTCAAAATGAGTAGCGGTCCTGGCGGCTGATTGAGCATGAGTGTCATCACAAATCCGATGAGATTGCCAGCAAACCCAATCAAAACCGCCCATTTCACCATGTCGCCGAGTGATCGTCCGAGATTCCGTGCTGCAATTGCGGGCAGGATGGTCAGCGCATCGACGAGGAGTGCGCCGGTAAGTCGCACCGCAGCCGCAATGGCAATGGCAATGATCCCCATGAGGAGTGCAGTGAGCAGGTTGGCATTGATCCCAGAAGTGATAGCAATTTCGCGGTCATACAATAACAACGTTAGTTGGCGACGATAGTGCCAATCGACCAGTAGAATGCTTCCGGCGATGATGACGAGTGCTACGAGATCTTGCTGACGAGTCGCTAAAATAGAGCCCCACAACCACTCAAACGCTCCATTGGCATTGACTCCAGAAAGTGAAAGAACGAGGAGCGCAATGGCAATGGCGAGTGTCATGACTAATCCCATGGGGCCGGACAAACCTGCAGGGCGCTTGGCCAGTGGTGCGAGCGCTACTCCGGTGACTCCACAAAGTACAATGCCCATCAACAAGGGCTCAAATCCTGCCAATGTGCCGAGGGCAACTCCTAGGAGCGCTACGTGCATCATGGCAAAACGGACCGGAATAATATTGAGCCCAATAATCCAGACGCCAACAATGGGCAGAGTGCTCCCCGCAATGAGGAGTGCGATGAATGCGCGTTGCACAGGAATAAGCTCAAATAACGTCCACCATTGTGGGTTCATGGTGTGACCTCGCGTAATTGACCACCCGCCATTTCGTAGATGCGTGAACACTGTTGCATCATGGCGCGGTCATGGGTGATGATGATCATCGTGCTTGGAATTGTCGCGAGTAACTCGGCTACTGTTGCTTGCCCAGTGAAATCAAGCGCTGCTGTGGGCTCATCCGCGAGCAAAAGACCATTCCCACCGGCAAGGCTACCGAGTGCACGCGCTAAGAAAACCCGTTGTAATTGACCGCCCGAGAGCACATGGAGCGGTCGGTTGTGCAGTTGCGCCACTTCGAGGAGTTCGCCGAATTGCTGTGCTCGGGTCGGATTGCCACTACTCTGCCAGAGCTCGGTGACTAATAGTGGAAATTGGCCAGTGTGTTGTCGTTGGGGCATCCAAGCAACACTGCGAAAGATGTGTTGTTGTGTTGCTGGAGTATTCATGACCGTGTCAATCATGACTGTACCGTGGTGTGGGGTGAGCAAACCAAGGATAGTGCGGATGAGTGTGCTTTTGCCTGATCCGTTGCCGCCAATGATGGCGATGTGTTCTCCAGAGCGAACAGACATGTTGATGCCACGTAACGCGAGCGTGTCGCCGTATTTGAAGTGTACGTCGTGAAGTTGTACCGAGATAGGTCTACTCCATGCTATTTCCATCACTATCGTTCCTCGCGAATATGCCCGGTTGCTGCCAAGAATTGTTGTTGATTGAGTGAAAGGAGCCAATCCCGTGTTGCAACACGGCGGGCGGTGTCGTAGTTTTTGTGATTGTTGTAGAATATACTCCGCTGACGACAAGGATGTATGCATACGGTACCTTCCGCGGGAATGAAGCATTGCCCTCGTACCTAGTACGAGGGCAATACGGAGGATGGTTACTTGAGTGTTATCAACGCATCAACCATGCGTTCGAGCGCATCCACGTTGCGTGGTGTCTCTACACCACCTTCGTGGTACGAAACGATAACGTACGCTTGGTTTTTGCCTGCGCTAATCGTATTTGAGCGACTATCCGACTCAAGCTTGGTTTGTATGCCTTGGGCTTCCGTGATAAACATGCCTTCACCTGCCTGTCAATGCAGTGGTGATTGCTTGCGCATTGGCCGCTGCCACGGTGAGCAAATCGAGGCGCTCGTCGGGGAAGTTGATGATGGGGATAACCGTGGCTCCTGTGGCCTCTGCGAGTGCCTGCCCGGCCGGCATGTGGGCGTTTTCGAAAATCACCGTGGGTTGTAAAGCGGTCAGGGTTTGTAGTTCTTCGGGAGTCATTGGCATGGGGCCGTACATGCCTGCCGGCGTGAATCCAGCAAAAAACACCCAGGGGGTCACAAATAATTGGTTGACCACCACCGCTGATTGTCCCTGCAGGCGTGTCTGTAGATCCTTCGCCATCTCTGCGTATTCACTCTCGAAGGTTGCCAGGTTTGTGGCGGCAACTTCTTGTGTCCCAAAGATGTCGGCCAAGCGGGTGACCTCTTTGTGAATCGCTTCGACGCTGTTTTCGGTGGCAACCGTAATCACCTTATCGCTGTCGCCCCCCACCGCTTCTTGCATGCGTGCTGCAAAGCCCTCAAATCCCGCAAGCAGGACATAATCGGCAGTTGCAATTGCTTGAAGATCGGCTGGTTTGGGGTCATAGTCGGGCGGATGTTGCACGGTGCTTGGTGCGATGACGGTAATGTTCGTTGCACCGGCGAGTTTTGCGAATGCACCGACCCAACTCGTAGAGGCAACGATGTTGAGTGCTGGATTCGGCGTAGATTCGCTGGTTGGTGACTCGGGGGTCGCTGCTTGTCCACTGCAAGCAAGCAAAAGTGGGAGCACGATGCTCAATAGCATCAGTGTAGAAAAACGACGCAACATAGCTTCATTGTCCTTGTGTGTAAACATGATGCAACATGGATGCTACACCATGCACCTATCCATTCCTGTGAATGGAGATGCGATCTGCACAAACCTTTGTTGGTGACGGTTGTTGTGAGGTTACACGAAGGACAACTGTTTCGGGGGAGGAGATGTAGGACGTTGTGGGTGCGAACATAGCGGGTGTACGGCGGACCAAATGCGGTGTTGGCTCGCAAGATACACGAACAATCCTGCCCACAATATCAGTAATCCGGGATAAATGGGCAATGGGATGGGTGAAAATGCGCCGGCCAGAGCATCTGTGAGGGTTGCAGAGCTTGACGTGTGCGCCATGTCACAGACATACAGGGATGTATCGTTGTGGCTATGTATATCGTGTGCGTGGAGCATTTCACAATATAACAAACATGCCAATGGGTTCAGGATTGTCAACGTGATGACCCACCACACCAACAACCACCCTACCCAGCGGGTAAGTGTGGTGTGGTGATGCAAACGCAATTGTTGGTGTGTATGTGTCATCAATGTGCATAGCTCTCAATCAATTATGGGCATTATAACAGGAACTGAACCTGCTTGTACATTCGTGTGGTGCGGAGTCGTGGTTTAGTCGATGAGAACGCGTAGTTGTGCCAAAATGACAAACCCTTTCTCTAGCTAGGAGATTTTATGGCGGTCGCACGCAATCCGCGCTCACTGTTGCGTACTATGACCAACACGTGTTGTTGTTCGTATGGTGCAGTGGCAAGTGTAGCGAGTACGGTGGCATGCACATACGCATCTTGGTTGAGTGATGGCACATTGACGAAGGCGAACCGACCACCATGATCAATGCGAACAATCGTAGCAGCCACGAATGCATCGGGCAGATCGGTAACGTCGGGTGGCGGCATGCGCCGAGGTGTGCTTCGCTCACCGTATGCGCCGTAGCTTTGACGCACATACGGGGTCCCACGCGGGAAGCTGCCTTGGCCACTCTCATCGTGGGGGCAGGGATTCCCAGCGACCGCTTCGTTTGTGGCGTGGCCCTTCAACTGTTTGCGACGCAGTGGGCAACGCGTGGGTGCATTGAGGAAGCCCTTGGCGTCATAAAATGCTTGTTCGCCGGCGCTAAATGTGAATTGACCACCACAGTCGCGACAGTCAATCCGTTTGTCTTCGTAACTCATGATTGCTCCTAGTGGGATGATGTAGCAGATATGTCCAATGGCAGCCCTACGGCGTGCACATACTGATGCCAGTCAGTGATGAACCGAGAATACGGCGTTTGTAGCGCTGTTTTGGGCCAGCTCGCGATGCTCTGCTGGCGATAGGCAATGCCCATGCGTTGTACCACCCATGCCTCGTATGTGCCGATCCATGCCAGCGCAGCGGCAGTGCAGTCTTGGTGGTGCGTGGTTGGTACACATGCTCCGCGGATGACGTCGTCGGGCGTGTGCGTGCTGAGCGCTGGGTGTGCGACAGCAAGTGGCGTAAACGTATGTCGGAAAATGAACGCACCACCGTGCGTTGTATTGCCCACATACATGCCAAATCCCCACAACAGCACATGGTAGTTGGCAGTGGGCAGCGCATACAAACTGCTGTAGGTCGGATTGGTGGGGCGATGGCGCGTGAATCCATAGGCCAGCAAAAGGTTGCCGTCATGGTGACGAATGTCGCAGCCCCATAGCCAGCATTGTTGTTGCATGTGTTGTGTCGCCCGGTGTTGCTGGGCCACACTCAATGAGTGCGCAATACGACCTGCTTGCGGGAGTTTGCTCATACGCATGGCTACTCCGTCGGCGTCGTGTGAGCGTTGATCCAGTGCATGCCACGTTTGGTCAGCGTGCGCAAGGCCTTCGCCGAGAGGAACAACGTCTGCATGCTCCCGGTGGCCGGATCAAAGATGCGGTGGCGGTGCACGTTGGCCTTCCAGGTGCGTCGTTGTTTGTTGCGTGCGTGTGAGCGCGTGTTGCCAAAGCTGGTTTTGCGTCCACTCAGAGCACATTTAGCCATGGTTGTCCTCCCCATCTACATCGTCGCTGTCCACAAAGTGCCAAGAGCCAAACGGATCGGGGTAGTGTTGCCAGGCATCGGGGCCGGCGGCGAGTTCGCTGTCATTTAACAAACATGCATCAAGGTGTGCGCTAATCGTGGCTTGGTCGAGGTCCATGCCAATAACTACAATCTCTTGGCGCCGATCGCCCCACGGCTCTTGCCATACCTCAAGCACTGCCATGCGTTCTTCGAGATCGTCGGGCCACTCCGTTTGAGGCACGCTGGCCCACCACAGCCCACCCGGCTCGGTACGCCCAATGCCACCCGCCTGTGACCAAATACCGACCTCGTCGTGCCGTGATGCCAGCCAAAACAACCCTTTGGAGCGGAGCACGGTGCCCCAATCGGCGTTGAGATACTCCCAGAAGCGTTGTGGATGGAAAGGGCGGTGGGCGCGGTAGACAAAACTGCCAATCCCGTACTCATCGGTCTCGGGTTGCTCCTCGCCGCGGAGCACCTGCATCCATCCGGGCGCTTGGGCAGCTTCGTCGAAGTCGAAGCGCCCCGTATTGAGAATGCGCAACGGCGCTACCACGCCCCACGTGGCATGAATCAATTCGGCACGCGGATTGAGCCGAGTAATGGCCGCCTCGAGGCGTTGTAAATCAGTCTGACTGACGCGATCCACTTTGTTGATGATAATCACGTTGGCGAATTCGATTTGATCGACCAGTAAATCGACGATGCTCCGCTCGTCGTGCGCGCTGACTGCCATGTTGCGGTCACTTAGCAGGTCGATGGAGAGGAAGTCGTTGAAAAAAGCTCCTGCATCGACCACGGTGACCATGGTGTCGAGCCGTGCCAAGTCGCCCAGACTGACGCCGTCTTCATCCTCAAACGTAAATGTCTCGGCCACTGGGAGTGGCTCCGAAATCCCCGTGGATTCGATGAGCAAATAGTCGAAGCGGCCTGCACGCGCCAACGCAGTGACTTCGATGAGTAAATCTTCGCGTAGCGTGCAACAAATACACCCGTTGCTCATTTCAACGAGTTGCTCGTCGACGCGACTGAGTTCGGCGCCGCCGCTTCGAACCAGCTGAGCGTCGATGTTGATTTCGCTCATGTCGTTGACGATGACTGCCACGCGCAGTCCGGCACGGTTGTTGAGCACGTGATTCAAGAGGGTGGTTTTGCCCGCTCCCAAAAATCCCGAAAGGACGGTAACCGGTAAGCGTGAATCTACAATCATGGTGCTTCCTTCTCGCGTTATGATGCAAATGGACAACGGTCATTGCCCGTACTGCCAAGCTCTTGGTCGCCGCCAATCATGCGGTTGAAGCAGTCACGTCGGTAGTAGCACTTGTTGCGCCGCTGACCGTCCATGACGACCACCATCTCGCGGTCGTTGAGGAGCCGTGTGCCACAATGGCTACAGTCACGGTTGGTGATACGCCCACTTTTGTCACGCGATGTCACGTCCGTTTTTGATTTGCCCTTGCTTTCTTTGGCCATGTGCGCATTCCCTTCCCTTGCATGTGTGGAAAACCTTTATCCAAATGATAGTAACTATCAATAAGATAGAATAAATGATAGTCACTTTCAATAAAAAAGTCAAGGGGAAAGAGTGAACACGGGAAGAATGAGGGAATGAGGGAATGAGGGAATGAGGGGCACCTCGATGACAAGGTGCCCGTGTGATGGCGGGTTGTTACGGCGCTACGATGGGGATGACCAGACCGTCGTGAGCGATACTGAGCGACCCATCCCAGCTGGGGCGCACCGCCGCCTGCCAATCAACGCTGGTGAACTGCGGGTCGTCGGCGGGGATGAGGTGGTGGAGCACGAGGTGTTTGACGGCGGCGGCGGTGGCGAGGCTGGCTACTTGGGCGGCCGTGGTGTGGCTGGCCAGCAGGTGTTGGCGTAATTTGTCGCCACCGCCGGTTTTAGCTACCAGCGCATCGAGCCCGGCCGGGAGCATGGCCTCGTGGACGAGCACGTCGCTGTGACGGGCAAAGTCAATCAACGGGGGGAAATAGCAGGTGTCAGCGGAGAAGGTGACCTGCACGTCGGCGCGGAAGCGGAGCGCGAAACAGTCGTGCACGGGCGGGTGGGCCACGCGGAGCGCATCCACGTGCAGGGTCTCGGTGTGGAGCACTACCCCCTCGCCGTAGGTGTGGATGTGCACCAGCTCAGTGATGGGGATGCGCCCTTCGTCGATGACGCGGATGCCACAATCAAAGGTCATGGCCGCCAAAAACCCCTGCCAATACGCGGCAATGCCTGGCGGTCCGTAGACGTGGATGGGGGTGGTGATGCCCGTCGTCCATGCGGTGTGAATGAGGGCGCCGAGCTCGAGCACATGATCGGAGTGCAGGTGCGTAATGAAGATGGTGTCGAGCGTTTTGAGGTTCATCCCTGTGGCGACCAACGAGCGCGTGACTCCGAGGCCGCAATCAACGACGATCCGGCGCCCAGCGATGTCGAGCAACGATGCGGTAGGCATGGGGCCGCCGGGCCGGATGGCGGGCCCGCCTTTGCTGCCGAGAATCGTCAGAGTAGCTGACATATGCGGTGCCTCCTGTGAGTGGTAGGGCTATGTGGTGGCCATCATACCATATGACTGCCGTGGGGGTGCTGTGGGTGCCGGAGGGCGGATGCAGGAGGGCGGATGCAGGAGGGCGCTGTGGATGCAGGGGGGCGCTGTGGATGCAGGGGGGCGCTGTGGATGCA
>Ga0172372_10007239_pt1 | contig 14953 bp, 9 predicted proteins | sample LakKiv5m_2_FD_114544 | JGI IMG/M metagenome (GOLD analysis project Ga0172372, IMG submission 114544) | Freshwater microbial communities from Kabuno Bay, South-Kivu, Congo - kab_092012_9.5m | ecosystem: Environmental > Aquatic > Freshwater > Lake | place: Democratic Republic of the Congo...
AAAATCTGTTCAGCCTTCGCATCGAACACATAATCACTGAACCATTCCTTCTGATTGAGGACGCCATCGAAAAAATTCCAGGCAAAGAAACTGTCGTCACTCTGCGGATCTAAAGTCTCAACGATATAACGATTGGCAACCTGATTCAACTCAATCACGTAATCACCTTTCAGGAACAAAACTCTTTGTTGCGATTTAATCACCTGCGTATTCCGGTGATGATAATGCGATTCATATGGATAAGCAGGGTGATTGACTTTCGTAAGCGCATAAAAACCTGCTTCAATCAACGTATCTTTTGATAAACGTCGCGTGCGGACACCGTTAATCTGCAGACGCAAAATCACATCCGACCAAGCTTGAGGGACGATGTAGATTGCAGGAGCCTCCACGATACGCGAAGGTTTGTATGTATTATAAAACTTCACCTTTTTATTGTAGGGTTTCGATTTATCATAATACAACACGGGCAAGCCGGTCACTTTGGAAATGATGTGCGTGGATTCATATCCGCGAAAATCAAAGAGATCATATTGAGTTGTATCGAGTTGCCAATCCAATGCGAATTGTTTTTGAGTCATTACCGATTTATCGGCATCATCACGGTTTTTAATTATAGTTGTCGCGTCTGCAGAGACCTTGTCAATTATTACCCGCATCAAATCGAAAGTCGCCCAAACACGATCACTGAACGGTTTGAGCATGTGCGTTTCGGGAACAAAGCCAATGCAATTGAACAAGGCTGCGTATCCCGTTGCAAATCGGGGTGATTCCAGAAAACCGACAATTCCCGACTCCGGTGTTTCTCCCATCGTTTCCACATAAGGACAAATCGGATTGCCGGCTTTTCCCATTGCATCGTAAATTGAAGGAACGAGTTTCGTATTGAGATAAGTTCCCAGCAAAGGATACAATTTGTTGTGCTGCGTTGCAATTAATGTCATTGTGTATTGATAATCCGCTCCGTCTGATACGTGATTGTCAATCAGCACATGCGGTTTCCACAATTGAAAAATCTGTTCAAACGATATTGTATTCTGTGCATCTGCTTTGATAAAATCGCGATTGAGATCCAGGTTTTTTGCATTGGCACGAAAACCGTATTCATCAGGACCGTTCTGATTGGCGCGCGAATAAGAACCGCGATTCAGATATCCGTCAATGTTGTAAACAGGAATAATCACCAACACAACATTTGCCGGTACAACAGATGGATTTACTGCAACATGCTGAAGCAAAGTAATACAAGCTTCCACTCCATCCGGTTCTCCGGGATGAATCGCATTGTTGATCATGATAACCACTTTGCCTTTTGCACGTGCTGCCGCAGGATCAAATGTTCTATCGGAGGATACAACGCAAACGTGAAGTGGCTTTCCCGCATCTGTCATTCCCGAAACAGATAGTGAAATCGCATCGGACATGCGATCCAGTCGCTCGTATTCAAGAATAACCTGATCATAAGTTCTTGCACCCTTAAATTCAGGACGACCAGGCGGCTCGGGATCGCGTCCGTTTAATACAATTGCATTGCAGAACAAAAAGGAAAAAAGAAAAAGTCGGATCATAATCCAAAGATAACGATCCGACTTCTATAATACGATTGCTTCGTCTATCTGCTTATTGCAAGTCTGACGGTTTCTGCGATTTCACCATTCCCGTTTATTGCACAGAGCATGTAGAGTCCTGTGCTCAAATCAGACACATCAACAGTAGTGCGATCGGCATTGACATTTCCGTTGCGCACTAATTTCCCATCTGATGAATAAATATTGAATCCTTTTACAACCGCAGGATTCGCTTCAATTGTAATATAATCAGAAGAAGGATTCGGGAAAACACCGAACGCCGTTTCAGTTGAAGGCTCATCAACGCCGGCCGGGCAAGTATTGTAAGCGTTGAATGTTGGATTGGTGTAAATAATAAACGGACCGATTCCATTCGCACAGCGACCATAAGATTGATCCGTAGGAATTATTGCATAAGCAATACTGTCGAGCACAGCACCTGAACCGTTGCACAGCAGGACATATTCTCCCGCTGATGACAATTGAAAATTAGCATGCACTTCGTTGGAATTACCTGCGTCTTCATCGCACCAGATAATCTGATAACCGTAAGCAGGAATAATCACATTCGGTAATGCGAATTTGTAGTGATTCGCTGGATCATCGGATAGATACAATCCATGCAGACTCAATGGAATCGACGTGTTGTTGTACAGTTCGATCCAATCTTCGTGAGCGCCGTTGGCATCCGTTGCTCCTGCGAAGTTGAACGAAACAAGTTCATTGATCACCACTTCACCGGCGTTTGCTGTATTTACGGCAACGAGATAACTGTAGAATTCATACTCTGCACGAACAGGAGAAAACATTCCTGCAGTTGAATTCTCTGCATAAATGTAATACTGCATCAACGCAGATGTTCCGATCATGTATGCGCCGTAAACACCATCATTTGCTGCGCCGTCATTGTGTAAGCCATCGTCATACATTTGATTGCGATAAAACCGTTTCCAAATCTGATCACGGTAACCCAGATAAACAGACACTTCGTTGGTAACTGAACATGTAATCCATACGGTATCATTCAACGAAACTGCACTTGGGCTTGCACTAACATTTGAAACTGAGGGCTGAGAAGCGGTATACTGTTGTGTTGTATTCAGATACGTCACACGCGCATCCATCAACTGCTGAATTCCCGGAACCGTTCCATAAGCCGTGTTCATTGAATTCTGAAACTGCGTGTACGTGTAGAAAGAACTACTGTCAGCTGCTACAGAAGTATCAACCAGCGCTTGCAATTGTTGCGCCTGTATAACGTAAGCTCCATTCGCAAAAAACTCAGCAGTTATCGTACGCATATGCGCACAATACATACGATAATACGTTGAATCGGCCAGCAACTTCATGATCAATGGACGTGCACCGTAATTATAATGCAGTATCGGTGACATTGAAGGCATTGTGGACACCGTCAGATTTGACGTTCCTGTATTGGTAAATCCGCCAAAGCACATATTCAAATCCCATACAATCGGATTGAAGCGACCATTATCATCACGATACAAATAATAATTCTGGGCAAAAGCTCCGGTGTAACTATCCAGATTGATGCAAACGTTATTAAACGCAAGCATCCATAACGCACGATCCACATCAAGAATCGTATCAATTAAAGCTGAAGTATTATTCAGTGTATCACAAAGTGAAATCAATTCCTTCCACGCCAGATTGGATTTCATTTCATAGCGGGAATAATAATTGGCGCTGTCAGTTCCCAGATAAAGGAGATTCGGAATCTGTCCGCTTACCACGCTCACGGGATTACACTTGAAGAACGAATTGTTACTTGAATAAAAATGATCGCTATTGAAATCCGAATCAATATCCTGGGCACTGCTGAACAATCCGTAGTAAGCACCATTAATTGTTACACGCGCGAAATTACATTCAGGCGCAGCCATATAATTGCGCAAAACCGAATACGCCAAAACTTCGCGAACATGCGAAGGATCAGAATACCCATTCGCCAGTTTAATATCCTGCACTCCATTGTAGTTGGCATTTCCATGAGTGTAGTTCAATTCAATGTGTAACGGGTTCTTGGCATTACCGGCACTGTAAGAGCTGTTCCCTTTGTACTTCACTCCTACGCTGTCGAACATCACACCATTAATCACCACGGAATCTGCAAGCGTATAACCTTCGGCACCCGCTTTAGCGGTGTCCATCATGTTATCCCAATTTGGCTGAGCGAAGTAAATATCAATCTGCTGAACAGTGTCAATTGCATAAAATCCGGACTGGGCTGAACCGATCCGGATTAATGCGAACAGCAGAATAAAAGCTGCAACGTATTTCTTCATTATTGTACGATGAATTTCTCTGTCCCGGTTTTACCTGAATTATCAGTAACCGTCAGAAAATAAGTTCCTGACTGAAATGCGGCAAGATTAATTACCAGTACACCGCGCCCTGCAACAAACTCACGATATACTTCACGACCTGTTACGTCCAGAACGGAAAGTGTGTAAGCAGAAGCATTTTGCAATGATACATTCAGAACATCAATAGCGGGATTCGGATAAGCAGCGAATACGAGTGCCGAACTTTCGTTAACAACCGTTGTGCTGCACGCATCGCAGAATGTATAACAAACCACAGGCAACATAATGTCTGCAGGTGTTGAAGTTTCGCGATATCCATTCCCGTTCTGACACCAAGCAACAAGCGTTTCCGTATTTCCGGTTGTATTTCCGTTGATAAACATGTGCTCGCGGGCTACAGTAAGTCCGCTATCCACGTACGCGATGTATTCATATACCACAGCGTCGAAGCTGTACATCATGCAGGAAGCAGGATCCCAATTATTAAATCCACCTGCGACGTGAACACCATTTGAACTTACTGTCTGCAAAGACATATCAACGTAGAAACGCACGAGGTTCTTTCCTGCGGGCGCATTTCCACCGAAACGTATTGCTCCGATATCAAGCGTATCATTTGACAATGAATCCAGATAAATCCAACGGTTGTCGATGAAGTTATAATTCACGCGTGATTCCAGAGGAACAAACTCCTGCTGATATCCGTGAATACCGTTCACGAATTTATACTCATACTTAGCGAAAGCGGGAATATCAACGATCACACTGTAGATGTTTGTATCAGCCAATTCCTGAAACATTTCAGTAGAACCCGGATCCCAATCACCGGGAACATAACCCGCTTCATCCTGAAAATCTCCGGTAATGTGTACACCGCCGGTGTCAACCACCTGACCTTGCATGTTCACTGAAAATTTCACCTTCTTCGCTTCTGCATTGAATGCAAGTCCGAAAAGTGCACCGAAAAGAATTAGCTTTTTCATTGATAAACCTTATTTACTGATTACGATTCTTTCTGTGAACACGCCACCGATTTCAGGATACACATTCATGAAATACACTCCGTTTTCAAGATGTATAAGATCAAGTACCATCTGATTCTTCTCATTTGCAACCAAACGACCGCGAGAATCAAGAACCTGAACCGAGAAGTTTGTTCCCGGAAGAATCTCTGAAGACAAATTGATAATTCCGTTTGATGGATTCGGATACACTGTGAAACGGAACGAATTGTCGAATGAAGAAATATCAGTTATAACAGAATGATCGAACATTGATGAATAACTGAACCAACATCCGTTCGAATCAGTTACACGTACTACGTAAGCACCCGATTGTGTTGCTGTATACGTCTGACTTGTTGCACCCGGAATCAAAACGCCGTCAACATACCACTGATAAGTTGTAGCCGATGAAGCTGAGAGCACATTTCCATTGGAAGTGATAGTTGGAATCGCAGGTGCTGCGCTGGTAATCTGACAAGCAGAATAACGGAAAGCCTGCGAAACAGCACCAGTAGCTGTGTACGACCAAAGTGAAGTTCCCGCAGAATTGATTTCATATATCGTACCGCTCATCGCGAGGCAGATCAACATATTTCCGTTCGGGAGCTGCTGAGAATTACCCATGTTGCTGGTACCGCCCGTGCAATTCTGACGAATGGTGTATGTTGATGGCAACCAAGCTGTGTTCGGAGTGTAACTGAAATTGAATCCGCTCACAGTAGGGTTTACCATATCTACACAAGATTGTGTATTGGAAATTCCTTTATTGTTCAGCGCCACAAGGTATCCGGCATTCGGACAATCCTGCGGAATCCAATGCGCGTCATGCAATACGTTGAAATTCGCAGAACCGCTTTGACCGTAACGTGCAGGATTTCCCCAGCGATAAAGAAAATCTCCACCGCGACCACCGCGACCACCGGTGTGCCCTGCAGCTTCTGCAGTTGTGGTGCTGTGATCGATTACATAGAACTCATTTGTATTGTGAGCCGAAACCACAATCTGATCTGTCATCGGATTGTAATCAATTCCGTTCATGTGCCAGAAATCCTTCGTTTGAGAAGTGATTGTAACAGCATTGATGTTGTACAATTCCGGATGGTCTGCAGTATTCGTTACATAGTTTGCTGCACTGGAATTCACGCTTTGACAAAGGTGATCCCACAAATGCCATTCCCATACAATTGTCCCGGTTGAAGTTCCTGTTGGCTGCACTTCCACAATATGATCGGGCCACAAAGTTCCTGCGTAATTGGAACCTGCGGCTGTTGCCTGCGAAGATGATTTAGATTCGTACGCAATCAATAAAACATTTCCGTTTGGCAATGCACAAATGTCGTGATGCGAACAATACGACGAAGTCGAGTAAGTATAATCCCAAAGCAGTGTTCCGTTGTAGTCAACCTTCTGCACGCGACCAGCCATTCCTCCACCGGTGAAAACGTTATTTGTTACGTCAACTGTACGAAGAAGCACTCCTCCAGGCAACATGTAACAAGAGTAAGCCGTTGTTCCCGGTAGCCCCGACCAGATGTGATATTGTGCACTCGCAGTATCACGCAAACGCACAGTCGTGCTGCCGTTGATTGGAATCAGTGTGTATTCACCCCACTGCTGTGCAGCAAGTTGAACAGTGATCGCAAGCAAGGCGAATGAAAGCTTCAAAGAATAGCGGAATATTTGCGGTTTCATCTTGTAGTTTAAGTTACTGTTATTAGGACCTTAATTTACAGAAAAGCGTCCCACAAACAACCAGTATTAGAACAAAAACTACTTCGAAATAGAAATCAACCGTGAAATCGGATCTACGCCTTCTGCCTTGATATAAAGATTGTAAATCCCGTTATCCAACCCGCTTAAATCAAGGACCATTTCATTGACGAAAGTAGAAACGAGTCGACCCGTATTATCATAAATTTCGACAGAAAACACCCCGTCCGATAGTATTTCGCCGGAAAGATTCACGATACCGCTTGATGGATTCGGATAAACTGTGAAACGGAAAGTCTGATCGAAAGCAGAAATGTCCGTGATCACAGCGTGATCATACAAAGTGGAATAACTGAACCAACATCCGTTGGAATCTGTAACACGGACACAATATGCACCTGTAACAGTTGCTGTATAACTTTGAGATGTAGCACCGGGTATCAAAACTCCGTCAACATACCACTGGTAAGTTGTCGCAGCACTTGCAGTGAGAACATTTCCTGCTGCTGAAATTGTTGGAATAGCTGGAGCTGTATTCGTGATTTGACATGCTGAATAACGATATGCATGTGAAACCCCTCCGGATGCAGTATAAGACCACAAAGTAGTACCCGCAGAATTCACCTCCACGATAGTTCCGGCTAATGCCAAACAATAGAGCGTATTGCCGTTCGGTAATTGCTGCGCATTACCTTCATTGGTAGTACCGCTTACACATGCTATCTGACTCGTATATGTTGCCGGCGCCCAAGCAGTATTCGGAGTGTAAGAGTAATTGAATCCTGCATAAGGCGGAGCAAAATGATCCACACTGGAAATTGTGGCCGAAATTCCCTTGTTGTGAAATGCAGAAATATTTCCGGCATATGGACAATCTTGCGGAATCCAGTGCGCGTCGTGCAAAACATTGAAATGTGTTCCTGACTCACCGTATCTGGTTGGATTTCCCCAACGATATAGGAAATCACCACCGCGACCGCCACGTCCGCCGGTATGCCCGGCTGCTTCAGCAGTTGTTGTGCTATGATCAATCACATAAAACTCATTCGTATTGTGTGCACTCACTACAATCTGATCCAACATCGGGTTGTAATCTATTCCATTCATGTGCCAGAAATCCTTGGTCTGCGACGTAATGGTAACAGCATTGATATCATACAATTCAGGATGATCGTTTACGCTTGTAACAAAGTTGCCTGAATTCGCATTGTCGTCCTGACATAAGTGATCCCACAAATGCCACTCCCATACGATTGTACCTGTAGAAGTACCAGTGGGTTGCACTTCCACAATGTGATCAGGCCAAAGAGTGCCATTATAATTTGAACCTGCTGCTGTTGCAACTGATCCAGACTTAGATTCATAGGCAATGAGCAACACATTGCCGTTCGGTAAACCGCAAATGTCGTGATGACTGCAATAGCTTGACGTGGAATAAGTGTAATCCCATAGCAATGTGCCGGAATACGAAACCTTCTGAACCCGCCCGTGCATTCCACCACCGGTGAAAGTGCTGTTCGTCGTTTTAACCGTACGCAATAAAGTTCCGCCAGGTAAAACATAGTTTGAATATGCTGTTTGCCCTGTCATGCCTGACCACGTATGAAACGTAGTGCTGTTGGTGTCTATTAGAGTAGCAGATGTACTGTTCTTAGGAGCAACAAGTGTATAGTTGCCCCACTGTTGTGCGCTTACACTACTGATGCCGACTACAGCGGCAACGACTGAAATAAATTTGCGGACAGTGATAATCATGGTTTTCTTTTTTTTAAGATCGCTAGAACGTTAAGACGGATAAAACTTTAGAGGTGAATATGCCGAATGTGTCGGCGCTGATAGAACTAATCAGTTTTTCCATACAAGCGCAAGAAATCTATCTCGTAGCTTGCGCCCAAAGGCAATTCCGTTTCCTTAAGAAATACGCTTTTATTACGGACAGAAGAAATCTCGGCCAAAGGCACGATGAATGATCGATGTATCCGTACAAAACCATTTGCAGGAAGCTTCTCCAGAAGTTTCTTCATCGTCAAACGCGCAACTATGGTTTTACCGCTCTTCTGGTGAATTTTCACATAATCATCCAGGCCTTCAATGTATCTGATGTCCGCATAATTCACCTTTATCAAGCTGTAATCCGCTCGGATAAGCATATGGCTCGACGATTGTTGCTGAGAACTGCGCAGTAACTCTGAAGTCTGCAGCACTTTGGCAATGGCCTGCTCAAATCGCTCTGATGAAAACGGTTTCAAGAGATAATCTGCCGCTTTCAGGTTGAATCCTTCAACAGCATACTCACTGTGAGCAGTAGTGAAAATCACTTGCGTTGTTTCCGGTATTTCCTTTGCAAGATCCAGTCCGGACATTGAAGGCATTTTGATATCCAGAAAAACTATATCAACCGGAAACTTATGAATGTGTTTCAACGCTTCAGTCGGTCGCGTAAATGTCTTGACAAGCTCAATATCGCTGCGCTGCGCACACAAATGTTCCAGCACCTGCAATGCAGGTGGCTCGTCATCTATAGCTATAGCAGTTAACTTCATAAATCGATTTCGAGATCTACTTTGAATTCGTCATTCTCACGTTTAGCGTCGAGCTTGTGCCTTCCCGCATAACTACTGTTGAGTCGCTGTGAAGCATTTGACATGCCGTGCCCGCTTTTATATTCATCAAGATAATCAACACGAACGATTCTGTTGCGCACCAACATCGTTAATTTATTCCCGTTAACCGTGACTTTGATAATTACATAGCAGTCTTCCTCCGGATTCACACCATATTTAAATGCATTCTCAACAAACGGAATTAATACAAGAGGCGCAATCTTTCTAATACCTGCATCCCCGTCCACATCGAACTGCACTTTGACAGTATCGCCTAAGCGTATTCTTTGAAGTTGGACGTAATTGGCCACATAAGCAATTTCCTTTTTCAAGGGAACGGATTCATTGTGTGCTTCTGTGGTAACGTAACGCATCATATCAGAGAGTTGCTGCACGGCTGCGGGCGTATTCTCCGATCGGATAATGGCAAGTGAATAAATACTATTGAGTGTATTGAACAGGAAATGCGGATTAATCTGTGCTTTCAAATAAGACAACTCCGCTTCAGTACGTGCGCGCTCAACTTCTTTGAGTCGGGATACAATATTAATAAGCAAAGCAGTAATAAGCACAATAGCAAAACGGAAGAAAGTGCGCTCAAATACGTAAAACAATGGTGGCCCTTGATGTCCTTTTCCCGGCATGTTCGGCGGAGGCGGCATGTCGTGTGGTCGCAAACCGTGATTGAATAACTCCGGCAGGTAAGAAGCAATTCCCCAACAAGCTACTGCGATCAGAACAAAAATGAAATATTTTCTGGTGTGAAAGAATTTCGGAATGGCGTAATAGTACTGAAAATAAAAAGTGAGAATCAGCAGAACATAGGAGACAACATCTCTTCGCAACGGAGCAACCTCAAACATGCGCACGCCCATGCCGAAATCCGGCGAGAAAACGATCGGGATGGCAAGAAATGAAATCACTCCTGCAACATGAATCAAGATGCGTTTGGTACGCGACAATTCCATAATCACCGAAATTAAGAAAGAGAGTTGTTTGCGCAATATGCACGCGGAGTATAACAGGAATCCGTCGGTTAATCAGCGGAAACGATGAACGGCGCGCGACTTTCCTAAAGCCACAAAATGTAAAGAACATACCGTTCTTTGGCAAGAGAATGTTCTGTCGTTGGGCGTAATAATATTCAATACTTCCAATCGGGAAACGAATTCATTTCTGATAACGCTTTGAGTCAAATCCTGATTCAAACCCGATCCCGCAACTAACGCAGCTGAAGCCGGCACTTCTGCATACCAAACACTATCGCCTTCCATTCTGCAATAAAACTTCATCGTGTCGGTACTGATGCGAACTTCATCACCATTAACAGTTGCCTTATAACAACGCGGTGTTCCGGAATTCATCAGAGAAGTTTTCGAACCGAATCTCCAACGCACCACAATAGTGTCCTGCGTTTCGTTGAGAATGAACAATTCGTTCACAAAACTGCAACCTTGAAGCAACAGAATAAAAACTGCAAGAGCAGAAAACATAAGACTCCTGCTCTTGCGTTTAACTATTGTTTGTGAGAACATCCGGCAGATTCCTTTCTACTTGGAAAGGTAAAGATTCCGTTCTGAATAGATCTGATGGAAATATTCATCGTGAAGATCATCAATGAAATAGATCGCTTCACCGGTGGATTTCATCTCAGGACCTAATTCCTTCTGAACATCAGGGAATTTCTCATAAGAGAATACCGGAATCTTGATAGCATATCCTTTCTGGCGCGGGTTGAACTTAAAGTCTTTCACCTTCTTAGTTCCGAGCATAACTTTCGTTGCGTAGTTCACATACGGTTCATCATATGCTTTTGCAATGAAAGGCACAGTACGTGAAGCGCGCGGATTGGCTTCGATGATATACACCACTTCATTTTTCACCGCAAACTGGATATTGATCAATCCTACGGTGTTCAGTGCAAGTGCAATCTTCTTGGTGTGCTCTTCAATCTGCTTCATTACATTCTCGGAAAGATCGAAAGGAGGTAATACCGCATAAGAATCTCCCGAGTGAATTCCGGCAGGCTCAATGTGTTCCATAATTCCGATGATGTATACATCTTTTCCGTCGCAGATTGCATCAGCCTCAGCTTCAATTGCACCTTCAAGGAAATGATCCAGCAAAACTTTATTGCCCGGAATATCATTGAGCAATTTCACAACATGCTGTTCAAGTTCCTGTTCGTTGATCACGATCTTCATGCTTTGTCCGCCCAACACATAAGAAGGACGCACGAGCAAAGGATATCCGAGTTCACGCGATAATTCAATTGCCTGATCAGCATCTTCAATTACACCGAATTTCGGATAAGGAATATTGCATTCTTTCAGCAAGGTTGAGAAACTGCCGCGATCTTCCGCAAGGTCAAGCGATTTGAAATCGGTTCCGATAATCTTGATACCGTAGCGCTCCAGTTTCTCTGCGAGTTTCAAAGCGGTCTGTCCGCCCAACTGCACAATTACACCTTCCGGTTTTTCGTGGCGGATGATTTCATAAATGTGTTCCCAGAATACCGGCTCGAAATACAACTTGTCTGCAACGTTGAAGTCGGTGGAAACCGTTTCAGGATTGCAATTGATCATGATGGTTTCGTAACCTTCTTCTTTGGCTGCAAGAACACCATGAACACAGGAGTAATCGAACTCAATTCCCTGACCGATTCGGTTCGGACCTGAGCCAAGCACCACAATCTTTTTCTTGTTTGAAGAAACAGATTCGTTCTCGGTTTCGAAAGTTGAGTAATAGTATGGCGTACGCGCCTCAAACTCTGCAGCGCAGGTATCCACCAATTTATAAACGCGATGAATATTGAATTCTTCAGCACGTTTTTTATAAACTTCACTTTCAAGACAACGCAAGAGATGTGCAATCTGACGATCTGCATAACCTTTCTGCTTTGCTTCGAAAATCAAATCTTTCGTGATCGTATTGATATTGTAACGTTCAATTTCACGTTCGAAAACCACCAACTCTTCTATCTGCGAAAGGAACCAGTTGTCGATTCGTGTCAGTTTATGAATTGTCTTGAGCGAAATTCCGAGTTTGAACGCATCATAAATCATGAACAGGCGATTCCATGACGGGCGCTCCAATCCTGCCAGCAATTCCTGCTGATTGGTATTCTCTTTGCCGTCTGCACCCAAACCGTTACGTTTGATTTCAAGACTCTGTGCAGCTTTTTGCAACGCTTCCTGGAAAGAACGGCCAATGGCCATTACTTCACCAACAGATTTCATCTGGAATCCGAGTTCGCGATTCGTCCCTTTGAACTTATCGAAATTCCATCGCGGCACTTTTACAATTACGTAATCGAGTGTTGGCTCAAAGTAAGCAGAAGTACTTTGTGTAATCTGGTTCATCAACTCATCGAGCTGATAACCGATTGCAAGTTTGGATGCAATCTTTGCAATTGGATATCCAGTTGCTTTGGAAGCAAGAGCAGAAGAACGTGATACACGCGGATTGATTTCTATTGCAATTATTTCTTCGTCATTATCAGGACTCACCGCAAACTGTACGTTACAACCGCCGGAAAAATTTCCGATGGAACGCATCATTTTGATTGCGAGTGTTCGCATCAGTTGATACGTTGTATCTGACAACGTTTGAGCCGGAGCCACCGTGATAGAATCGCCGGTATGCACGCCCATCGGATCGAAGTTTTCGATAGAGCAAATGATGCATACATTATCATTTGCATCGCGAAGCAATTCAAGCTCGAATTCCTTCCACCCTAAAACCGCTTTATCAATAAGCACTTCGTGAATCGGTGATGTCTGCAATCCGCGATTGAGTGCTTTGTCAAAATCTTCTTTCACATAAACAACTGCGCCGCCGCTTCCGCCAAGTGTAAACGAAGGGCGAATTACCAATGGAAAACCGAATTCCTGTGCAATTGCTTTTCCTTCGAGGAAAGATTTCGCAATACGAGACGGCGCCATGCCTACGCCAATGCTTTCCATGCGCGCACGAAATAAATCGCGATCCTCTGTCACTTTGATGGCGTCGATATCAACACCGATCATTCGCACGTTATACTTTTTCCAAATGCCAAGTTCGTCGCACTTCAATGCGAGGTTCAATGCAGTTTGTCCTCCCATTGTCGGAAGAACAGCATCAATCTTATGCGTTTCCAGAATTTTAACGATGGACTGTGCAGTCAGCGGCAGGAGATAAATATTATCTGCTGTTACTTTATCCGTCATGATTGTAGCCGGATTGCTGTTGATCAGCGTTACTTCAATTCCTTCCTGGCGCAAAGAACGCGCTGCTTGAGATCCGGAATAATCAAATTCGCAAGCCTGACCAATAATAATTGGACCGCTTCCGATGATCAAAACGTGTTTAATGCTGTTGTCTTTTGGCATAGTGCAGATAAATCGTGCGAAGTTAGCGAATCGCAAAAGGGCGTTTCGGATTTGTTTTCAACGGTTGTTAATAGCAGTGAGTTGTATGGAACTAATGACACGGCATAAAAAAAGCCGATTCAATAAAGAATCGGCTTTAATATCGGAGAAACGTATCACGGATTAACCCTTGAGTTTACGTTCGTCAGAAACAGTAAGCTTTTTGCGACCACGTGAGCGACGTGCTGCTAATACACGGCGACCATTCGCAGTTGCCATGCGCTCGCGGAACCCGTGCTTGTTGCGACGTTTACGCTGTGAAGGTTGAAAAGTACGTTTTTGTGCCATGACCTCAAATCTTTAAAATCCCATCCAATTCGTGGATTCGGGTTGCAAAGATAGGTTTCCTGATTAATTAGACAACGTAGAAATGAATATTTTCTTGAAATAATTGATTTACAGTCGAATAAAGCGCAAATCAAGTGCAGGATAAAATAGAATCCATTCAAAAACGACTATTTAAGTCGCATCAACATCCTTTTTTCAATGTCATTCAGGCATTCTGAAGAAAATACAGATGCAAAACAGACAAATCGCGTTAATACAGCACTACCTTTGCCGCCCTATGGCCAAACGCAATAGTTTAAGAACAAATTCATCGCCCGGCGACGAAATGCCGAAGACCAAACTAACGGGAGAATCGCTTAAAAGAGCGTCCCGACTTTTCGGTTACATGGGCAAACACAAGTGGAAATTTGCCGTAGGCATGTTCTTTCTTTTATGCACAGGTGCAACAGCGTTGGTTTTTCCGCGGTTATTGGGCGAATTAATGGGCTTAATCGGCAATCCGGAGCTCAATGAAGACATGTTGCTCGATCAGGCTGACAAATTCGGCTTGTGGATCATTCTTCTTCTCAGTGCACAAGCAATTGCTTCCTATTTCCGGGTTTATTTCTTCGAAAATGCCACGCAAAACATGTTGGCTTCGCTGCGATTGGCAACGTTTTCGCATCTGATGAAACTTCCAATGACGTTTTTCTCGAAAAACATTGCTTCTGAACTGAACAGCCGGATCAGTGCAGACATTACGCAGATCGGGGAAACATTCACTATGGCGCTCGCTGAATTCTTCCGTCAATTTATTATTGTTGTCGGAGGCGTTATTCTCATCAGCATTACATCGTGGAAACTTGCATTATTGATGTTATGCGTTGTTCCGCCGGTTGCAATTCTCGCTATGTATTTCGGCAGAAAAATTCGTGCGATCGCAAAACAAGTTCAGGAACACATCGGAGAAGCCAACACTGTTGTCGGAGAAAGTCTGCAAGGCATTTCAAATGTGAAAGCATTTACGAATGAAGGTCACGAAGCCGGACGCTACAACAGAATTGC
>Ga0172372_10007244_pt1 | contig 14944 bp, 8 predicted proteins | sample LakKiv5m_2_FD_114544 | JGI IMG/M metagenome (GOLD analysis project Ga0172372, IMG submission 114544) | Freshwater microbial communities from Kabuno Bay, South-Kivu, Congo - kab_092012_9.5m | ecosystem: Environmental > Aquatic > Freshwater > Lake | place: Democratic Republic of the Congo...
TCGATGGTATGCCGGTGTGTGTCTGATCGATTAGCTTAGGCTTATCGCTTGCCGTTTGCAGCAAAAAGGCTTTGGCAAATGCTGCCTCATTCACCCCCGCAATCGGCCCTTTGCCTGCGATCACAAGCCTTAAGCCTTGAGCCTGCGCTAAGCGTTCGGCGTAGATCAAGCGTTGCAAAAAGCCTGGCTTGGGAACGAGACCTTCGGGCCACTCAGGCCTTGCCTCATAAAGCCCGGCACTGAGCACCACCACCGCATCGGCCTTAAGTCCAGGGTCTTTCGTGGTCAATGCGGCAGGCGAAAGCGCAAGACCTCCAAGGCCTTCGACCCAGCGCACAAGGCTGCCGCCCACCAAGGGCATGGAAAGTGCAAGCGCCAAGGTGAGACTCAACGCCCAAAGGCTGCGGCTTAGTTGCGCATAAAGCGGGGTGATCAGCCCCTGATGCTTAAAGCGTGACCACATGCGCAAGCTAAGCCCAAGCGCAAGAAGGCTAAAAAAAAGCCCAGGAGGCAGCAATAGACTCGAGACCGCATGGCGCAAAAAGGAGGCCAGATCCCAGTGGGCAATCAGCATCGTGGGTTAAAGGTGCATGAGCCGCCAGCGAAAGCTAACCAATCGCCCATAGGCAAGCCCATAGCCTGCTGCGCTCAGCCCAAAAAGCACGTAAAGCGCAAGACTTTGCTGCGGCCACAGGCAGGCTAGCAGTGCAGGCACACTAACCATACACACCACGCTTAAGGTGGTTTGGGCGTGGTTGCGCATCACGCGGCGATAAATGAGGCTGTGCATATGTAATAAATCAGGCTGCCCGGGGTGTCTTGCGCTATGGCGCCGCCGCAAGATCGAAAAAAGCACTTCAATCACCGGATAAGCACAGACCACAATCGAGCACCAGGGAGAGACCTGTGGGTTTCGGGCAGGCAATAAAATAGCGACCGCTGCCAACACAAAGCCCAATAAATAAGCGCCCCCATCGCCCATAAAAAGAGGACCACGGGGATAGTTCACTAGAAAAAAACCAAGCGCAGCACTTGCGCCTGAGACCGCAATCCAGGCGAGCAATACATCGCCCTCGTGCCATGCAATCCAGGCAAAAGCGGCAAGCATCACCGTGACCGCTGCAGCTGCCAAGCCATTGATCCCATCGATGATGTTGATGGCATGGGTGAGCCCCGCTGCTGCAAAGGCGCTAAAGGCATACGAGGCAAATAGCCCGACCGTCCCCCACGCCAAAAGTGCATCAACCCCCCACACATCGACGCGTTGAATCGATACCCCGGTGAGCAGACAAAGTAAAAGCCCCGAGACAAGCGATGCCCAAAGGCGCTGTGCCACCCCCACGCGTTTGGTGAGGTCCTCGGCAAGCCCTGCGGCAAAGGCTGGCAATGCGGCAAGCAAGACTGGGCCCAGTAAATCAGCAAGCGTCCCCTGCGAGGCGCTTTCAAGCCAGTGCCTCGGGCCAAACTCCAAAATCCCCCAGGCAAGCAGCATCGCAGCAGCAATGGCAAGGCCACCAATGCGCGGCGTGGGCAGCGCATGGCTTTTTTGCACGCCTTCCACCGCATCCAAACTCCATCGCCCGTGCCAGTGTTGGGTGGCAACGATCAATCGTGATAGCGCAAAACTCACCAAGCACACGAGCGCAAGCAGGCTGTGATAAGGGGTCCAGGCAAAAACGTCACGTTCTAGCATCAAAGACGAAGTTTACGCCACTGCCGCCAAGCATGCTCAAGCGCTTGAAGCCGATCGGGTAAAACCTGCGCCCACAGACGATGGTCACGCACATACTGGCGCGCTGCCTGCGCTATGGCAAGCCGCTTGGTGCTATTGCTTGCCAAGGCTTCAAGCGCCTGGGCAAAAGCCTCATCGCTTGAGGCAATCAACCCTGTGACGCCATCTTGAATACTTTGCGCATACACGGTGGGTGATGCAATGCAGACAACCTCATGGGCTGCGCATTCGATAAACTTAAGATCACTCTTACAGGCATTACCCTCATGGGCTGCCAGAGGCAAAAGCGCAATGTCGCACTCGTGCAGCAATTGATGATATTTATCATAACTTAATGCTTCGATAAAACGCTTACGTTTAATCGGCACAGCCTCAAACACCGCTTTATCTTGCAACACCACCAGCTCGAGCTGCGGGTGCTTGGCAAATACGAAGGCTAAGGCATGCATGAGTGCGATGCCCTCGGTGGTTCGATTTAGGGCACCGAAAAACACCTGAAGGCCTGGGGCAGCGTGTTGCACTCGCTCAGCTTTCACGCCTCGCTCAGGCGGCAAATCGATGAGCCGATTCTCAAAGATCAACACATGATCATCCCCGCGAGCCTTCTCAATGGCTTGGGCAAGTCGTACCGTTGAGGTGATCACACCGTGCGCAGCCCTCACCGATGCCCAGGGCGCACGCTCAAAAATCTCACGAATCCTGGGTGCGAAAAGCACCGGGTGATCATCCCATTCGGCAAGTACAAGCCAGCCCTTGGCCTCAAGCCTTTGAACCGTTGCGCTCCACGCTTGTTCGCTTGCCGGCAATTGACGCTGCACGATAAAGACTTTCGGCAGATCCTCGGGCAAGTCGGGTAGCTGGGCGCTTCGCTCAAAATAATGAACCTCCACATCGATCAACGAGCCAAAGGCTGCGATGGGAAACCGTGTGCGCACCTCGGCAAAGGACGGTGCCATCGCAAGCATGGCAATCACAAGCCTGCGCGGTGTAGCACTTGTCTGAGCAGGTACGGCTCGCAGTACATATTGCAAACTCAGCCAACGCGATCGCAAGACTTGGGGATCCTCGCCCGATTGGCTCATCCATGCTTTCATCGATTCCGCAAAGCGCTCAAAACCCGCCTGATTCACAACAATCTCGCGCCCTCGCATCTTTAAGGGCTTAAGCCCTGATCGATTGAAAAGTTCAAGCATCGATTGGGCGGTAAAAAAACGCAAATGGGTGCGATCGAGTAGCCCTTGATCGGTATAAGAAAAATTACCTTGAAGAAGCCCCTGAATCACTGTCCAATGGCCCACATTGGGAATGCAGGCAATGACGACGCCCTGGGGCGATAAACAGGTGCTGAGCCTTGCAAGCATGCGCCAGGGGTCGCGCAAATGCTCCAACACATCACCCAAAACAATCGCATCCATCCTCCCCTGCCAGGCGTCCCAGGGTAAGCTTGATTGCTCATCTTCTGCATCAGCAACGATCACCTCATCAAGATGATGCGCAGCAAGGCTTGCCGCTTCGTGCATCAACTCGACCCCAATCCAATGGGCCTTGGGATTTCTGCGCTTAAACGCCGCACCGAGCGCACCAGCCCCTGCACCAAGTTCAAGGACTTGTGAGGCATGAAGCGGAATCGCAGCAAGCAAATCGGGATTGATATTGTTGTAGTAATTAGACTGCTTGGTCGTTAGGTTGGCATCAGTCATCAGCGAATCAACACTTGAAAAATTGTTAATTGGTGGATCTTAAAGCTTTGCGTATGCTTAAAGGCATTCTTGCTCCCTGCATAACGAGTTCTTCGCCCATGACCGCATCGATGCCTCCTGCGCTTGAATCGCCCGCCCTTGCTGCCTGGCTCAATCCACCTGCGCCAAGCCAGCCCCCTTATTGGGTCCAAGCTCTCATCGGCCCTAATCTTGCCTACTACCTTCGTTTAGCGCCCGCTGATCGCACGCTCTTTTATGCATTTGCCGAATCAATGCCTGAGTATTTTGCTTTAGATAACAATGACGAGGGATTTGCCCCCATACCCCTTGCTCAGCGCGATGCGGTGCGATCGATGTTTTCTTATCTAGAGCAGCTCACCGATCTACAATTTCAAGAAAGCACAAATCTGATTCAGCAGCGTACCCTTGCGCTCATGACTAACCGCCAGCAGCGCAGTGACGGTTATGCATGGAGTCCTGGCTTTTCATTGAAAGCCTACGATGTTTTTCTTGATAACGATCCACCGATTAATTTTGCGGTTGGACAGTTCGATGCGCTGACCTTGATTCATGAAGTAAGCCATGCGCTTGGACTGCGGCATGCCTTTGAGGGCAGTCAGGCCTTTGATAGCGGAGGCAGCGACCCAGCCCTGAGCGGTAACGAAGAGTCCACGATCTGGACCGTGATGAGCTATACAAGCTATAAGGACCAGTTTCGTGCCGAGCTTCGCCCCTTTGATATTGCGGCCTTACAGTGGCTTTATGGACCCTCAAAGTCTCAACGCATGGGTGATGATCGCTACACGCTTTTGAGCACTGAAGCCAATTTCATTTGGGACGCAGGCGGCTTTGATACGCTTGATGCTTCCGGACTTGATGCGGTTAAGCGCGATTTTTATGGCAGCCCAGTCGGTGCGGCAAGTGATTTACGACTTGTCCTTGACTTGCGGGTTGGCACGAAAAGCCATATCGATATTGACTTTGATCGGATCAGTCTGCCAGGCCAAATCACAATCAATGCCGGCACAACGATCGAAGCGGTGATTGGGACCTCAAGCCGCGATTGGATCTACGGCAATGAGGTCGGAAATCTCATCGAAGCGCGCGGTGGTGACGATTTACTTGCGGGGCGTGAAGGTGATGATCGTTTGTTTGGCGGCGAGGGCGCCGATTCGCTTGCAGGTGGCGCAGGCGATGACCTCTTAGATGGTGGCCCAGGGATCGACTGGGCATTTTTTGATGGCCCGCGAGCTGGCTTTGCACTTCAAGTACAAAGTCCATCCCACTATGCTCTTAGCAGGCGCTCGCTATCACAAGCCGAGGTCGATCAACTCAACGATATCGAACGGCTTCAATTTTCCGATGGCACGGTGGTCTTAGCTGTGGATCCTCATGGGCAGATTTCACTGCGCATGATCGGACTACTGGCAGGGCCGGCAGTCCTAAAGCTGGGCTCGTCATCGGGTCTCTCGGTGAGCGCAGCCTCAGGGGGTGGAACGGGCGCAGGGGATGGGACGGGCGCCTTACCAGTAACCTATCTAGCGACACTTTTGGGTTTTGCCATGCAAGCCTTAGACCAAGGTATGTCAGCAATCGCACTTGCAAGTCTTGCCATCCGAAGTGTCTTCGGCGAGCAAGCTAACACCCGTGATCTGATCGCAAGGGTGTATCAACACTGGTGGGAGATGGACCTTGTGGATCAACCGCCTGAGGCAGGCTTCATTGACCGTTTGGAGCACATCGCGACGCAAGCCCAGTTCACGCCAAGCAGCCTATTGTTATGGGCTTGCGAGTTGCCGCAGAGCGATCAAATGATCAAGCTCAGCGGCATCGATGAGACAGGCCTAGGGGTCATTTGGCCTGGGGCGACATAGGAGCTACTTGGTCGCCTCAAGTCGAATCAAACCAAGCTTGGCCAACCACACAAGGGCACGCAATCCAAACGGTGAACGGTTCGTACCAAGTACTGCAGCAATCTCAGATGCGATCGCACATTGGCCGGGAGACTTCTCTAAAAAACTTAGCATCGCTTTGGTTTCGCTTTCGTGAGGAAGCATTTGATTTGCGTAGTTCACCATCGCAAGCGATCCATAACGCTCTAACTCTTTTATGGGTTCCTTAGCGATAAGCTGCACGCTGCTGCCTTCATCTAAGGCTTGGCTCGGGTAAGCAGCAAAAGCAAACATCGGGTCAAGGCGAGCGGGCCAAACTCGAGGCTGCGGGCTTGCCGCCAAGCGCTGCTCCTTAAGAAAGGCCCACAAGTTTTCATACTGCCTAATGACGACCGACCAGTCATAACTTTGCCTCGCACGCTCACGCGCAGCCATACCCATTTGCTTGCGTAAGTCAGGTGCTTGAAACAAGCGCACAAAAGCGCTCGTTGTCTGTTCAATATCCACGCTCACAAACGATGAGTTGTAGCCGCAATACATATCATAAGTATCAATATCAAGTGCATGTCGCAAAGCCAAATCACCCCCAAGCCCAGCTTTAGGCATCCAGGTGGAGATTCGAAAACCATCGATGCCATCGCGTACGGTATCCTTGTAACCGTCCCAATCACTCACAATAAGGGGCAGGCCTGATGCCATCGCCTCAATTGGGGTAATACCAAAAGTTTCTTGAATGTTATCTGAAAGAGAACAAAAAATATCTGCTGAAGACCAAGCTTGCTTTCTTGCCTTCGACTCGCGCCCATCAAGCGTGATTACCTTTACCGAGGGTGCGGCAAGTGCTGCTGCAGCATGGTAGGCCTTGGCAATATAGTTATTTGCATGCCAGCCGCATTCAATCAGGACAAGGCGCGCGTTTGCATCAATGGCTTGGTTTGCTGCGGTTTTAAGCTGGGTCCAGGCGCGTTCAAGTGCGACATACATAGGAAGCGGATGGGCTTTTGCATGAAACGATAGCCGGCCCATAAAAAGAACGACCATATCCTTTGGGCTCAAACCAAGCTCCTCGCGAGCCTGCCCTTGTTCGTGAGCGGTAAATTCAAAATCCTTCACATGCACACCAAGCGGTATCACCGGGAGCTGAGGCAAGACAATCTTGCTGGCACCAAGTCGCTGCTGTACATAATCGACCTGCGCCTGTAAGACCCGCTCGACGTTAGTCTTGACCGCAGTCGAGGTACAAATCACGGCGTCCCAGGTCTGTATGGGCCCTTCGATCCAGGCTGCAATTGCATCCATGGCACGTGCCGAGGAGGTGGTGTGGGTGATCCCACAAAGACTCCAAGCTTCATGGCCAAAGGCCGCACGTTGCCAGGCAAACTCTGAAAGCCCAGGCCCTGGGTAGTACACACAGCCTGGCTCGGCTAATCGCTTGATTTGGCGTTTATCGATGCAGTGCAATTGGCCCGTTCGGCCAAGCCGCTTGAGTGCTTCGGCTACCCCTTGCGCATGGTCGGGCTTTTCAACTTGAAGCCAAAAATCATCCGATTTAGCGTGTTGCAAAAAGCCACGCATAAAGGACTCGCCTGCGGCGTTGCGCCCCATCAGTTTAGGACCGCTGGTGGTGTACGCCTCTGGATGATAAAAAATACAAGGGTTCAAGTTTATGGCCTGTATCAGGCCAGAATCGGCAGGGTCTTATCTTTGAAGTTGGCAAGATTCGGAAACACTTGGGTAAAGCGATCAGCGGGCAATCCGAGCCATTGCATAAGGCTTGCGGCTAATTGATCACTGGAGTAGTCCGGCACCCAACGGCCCTTTTTCCAGCTATCGCCATCATCAGCACCGCCCAAGACCAAGGAAGGAATCCTTCCGTAGACTTGCCCGCCCCTTAGCGGTGTTCCCAAAACAAACCAATGGTTGCCCCAAGCATGATCGGTGCCCTGCCCAGCAGGCTGCAAGGTTCTGCCGAATTCACTCATGACAACAACCACCACATCACGATCTAAATTACGTGATCGTAACTCCGCATCAAAGGCAGCAAGGGCTTGTGCGCATTGTTGCACCTGAATATCCATGGCTACATTTTCTTCGGTACCGCGCTGCGTGACGTGGGTATCGAAGCTTCCAAAATCTGTAAAAAAGAGCTGTCGTCGTACGCCGTCCGATTTAAAAACTGGCATGAGTCGCGCAATGTGGGAAAGGTCGCGCCCGAGGTTATGATCGGGAAAGCTTGTACGGTTAGCAAGGGTCTTTTGCTCAGCCAGGGTGAGGGCCATGGCATCATTGAACGATGCCGATAATGATCGGGCAAATTCATTTTCTACCGGGTTACGCGACTGAAAATGTCCCAGGGATTCGACCAACTGGGTCCATCGATTATTGCTGTCGGCCAAATCAGCGCGCCCCCACCAACGCGCACCGTTTGAATTAGCCAGCGTCATTCTAGACTTTAAACCAGTCACAAGCGTGTTATCAAAAGCATAGCTTACTACCGGCAAACTACGCACTAACTCAGAGGGCAGCAACTCCATCGCACGACCACCCCATCCGTTTAAAATATCGGTGGGGTCCCATCCCTGAACAATATTGACCTGCTCAGAGTGCGACATCAAAAAGGGCGGCACAGCCACTTCGTTGTTGCGCCACTGTGCGGCCGTGAGGGGTCTAACAAGAGCGCCTATATTAGCCACCCAGGCCATCCGACCTTCTTGGTACATCGGCAGCAAGCTTTGCATGCCAGGATGCATACCGACGCTTCCTTGCGCATAGCCCTTGATGGGAATCAGCTCATCGCGCTTGAGTGCAAGATTGGGTCTCGCTTTGCTATAATCTTGATAACCGCCATCCAGGGGGACTAACATGTCATTGCCGTCAAACCCGCCCTTTAAAAACACCACCACAAGCGCCTTATAGTCGGCGGCGCTTGCCTTTGGCATAGCCCCGAGGGCGAGCGCAGTCGTCAGGCTGGCGCCAAGACTGTAACGATTCAACAACCCTGTTGCAGCAAGCGATGCACCTTGCCGCAGGAAATTTCGACGGCTCATTTGATAACCCCAAAAGCAGGCGTGGTCAGCATGAAAGTCATCACAAGCGCTGCGCGCTGTCCGGTGCTATCCCACCGAGCTTCATCGAGCAGCACTTTAGAAGCGTCACGTAGCACGGGCGACATCGAACCCTTAAACAGTCGCTGACTCATGAGTTCAACAAAGGCATCGGGTGACCGATTCAAGGCCTGGACAAAGGCATCAAATTGGCAGCCTGCATCGCGCAAGGCCTGACCGTCATCACCATAGACCTGCGACAGACCACCCAAGCGGTCTCGAAACTCTTTGGAATCCAAAAGCTTTTGTTCGGGTGCAAGAATATTGCTGCCAGGCGCACGATGCATGGGTGAGAAAAAGCTAAAGACCGACGGGGCTGCAAGCGGCTTTTGATTGGTAAAGCCATAGACTTCATAGCGATTCCATGGCATGGTCACGGGCTGCTTGCACTCAAGCGCACGCATCACACTGGCCGCTTGTAAGACAGGCTCCTTAATCCGCCCTACCTGCAACTCTCGAAATGCCGGATCGTCTGCACGTCGGGCCTCAGGGTCAAGCAGAATGGCCTTGGCAACGGCGGCTAAATCACCGCGCTTACCCTTGCCATTATTTTCAAACACAGCAACCACGCGGCTCACATACGCTGGCGAAGGATCGCTCGTCACCAGGGCTTGAATCAGACGGAACACCACAAAGGGCCCGGTATTGGGATGGTTGACCAAAATCTCAACCACCGACTGGGCATCCTTATCGGCTCCCTGGCCCGCCGGGATCGACTTACCGAGCACACGCTTAGCGCCATCGTCATGACTGCCCGCCCAGGCACTAATCATCATCTTTTCATAACCTGCCCAGTTGGGATGATTAAGCGAACCTTCTTTATCGACGTGACGATTATCAAACTCCCAGCCCGTTAGCGCACGTGTGATGTCTTGCACATCCGCCTGGGTATACGTTTCAACCGGTTTGCCCTTACTATCTTTGAGGAAACTTCCATCACGGTTTAGCTGAAACACGCCCACGGTAAAAAGCTGCATGAGCTCGCGGCCGAAGTTCTCATTGAGAAAGCAATCTGGACAGGCGCCCTGGCGACGGTTTTGACTATTATCCAGGTACTGACCCATTGCAGGGCTTCGGATGATTTGATACAACAAGTCGGAAAATGAGCCTAATGACTGGCGCTGCAACATATTGAAATATTCAGTGAGCCCATAGGGATTCGCTTTGTTTTGCGAAACCACAATAAAGTTTGATAGCGCCCAAGTCATTCGCAGTCTGAGTTGGTCAGGTCCTGAAAGAAAAGCGCGCGAGGTCTCAACCTGATTAAAGCCCCAATTGAGTCGCCCCTGCTCTTTGGTTAAAAGATTCAGGTCACGCCAACCCAGCAAAGGCTTGCCGTCGAGTTGAGTAGGGGGAAGTGATAATTGCTGATCGATCCAATTTGCAAAACCGAGGTTTTGCACCGAAGCGATCGCATCTGGATTAGGGCCAAAACTCGCCTGATCAAGAAACCGAGCCGCAGCATAGGCCTTAAGATTCGTTGGCTTTGAGGCTTCAGTACTCACCTGGCCAGCTGCAGGGAGCAGGCTTGCCTTGCTAACCGGGGTTTGAACCTCTCCACAGCTAGCGAGTCCCAGGGCAATAAAACCCGAGTAAATTAGCCTTCGAATCACAAACACCCCCAAACAACAATAACCATGAAAGCTTCTCTAAGGCCCATATGGTAGGCCAAATTCTGCATAGCCCACCAGATCAACCTGGTTGACTAAGATGGGTAATTCCGAACCGACTACAGCGATGGTAGCTTGTCCATACTGCTTAAGAATAGGAATCAATAAGGCAAGGTCGGTATCACTTGCAGATCGCATAAAAACATGCTGAACAAGAGCACGAGCAACCGATTCATCGCTTCGTGGCCCCCATTGTTTGGCGAACTCCTGGCTTTGAAACATGCCTTCGGCAAGTTGCGCCAAGCCAGTGCCCTGATCGCTCAAGTTAAGATAACGCCCAATCAGTGCGCTGTTGTCAAGCGAAGCCTTGCCGAAAACCGTTGCTATCAGCTTAGCGATCGACCCTGCCGAACCATTCATATCGAAGGCGAGTGCCGAATCAGAAAACTCCAAACGCTCGATACCCTGCAAGGAATCACTTCCACTTTGACCATCACGAGCTGTTACCAGCAATCGACCAGAAAATGGCGATATCGCCAAGTCATAGTCCGAGCGCTTTTGATCAAACACCACCCAATCAAGACCGCCTTCGCCATTGACCCTGTCATTGCCCTCACCAGGTACAAATCGATCATTGCGTGACGTCCCGGTAAGTAAGTCATCGTAAGGCGAGCCAATGACCGCTTCGATGATCGATCCGTAGGCAATCGCTATATTTTCAAATGCGGCAAAGTCGTCTCGATTTCGCCCCACCGAGCTGAGCGTTCCCTGATCCAGGTAAATCGTTACCCCGACTGATGACGCAGAGGCATCGATAATGTCATAACCACCTGAATCAACCAACGTAAGAATGCCTGCGTCATCGCGTAGCCCTACCTTAAATACTTGATTACTCAATGTCGATGGCGGGGAGCCATAAAGGGTTTGCAGCGCCAGCACATCATCAAGGCTAAAGCTTTGTGGATACATACCCGATAAAGGCAAAAGCTCAGACATCACGCTAAAACTCATATCGTTACGATCAGCAGATATCACAGCCTGGTCGCTCGTTGAACTTCCTTGAACCGCAGGGTGGCGCAGCCCCAACGCGTGGCCAAGCTCATGCAACACCACCCAAAATCCTTCGGATCCTGGTTTCAGATTCGCAACGGTTTCGACGTCGAGCCAGATATCACCCGCTAATGCAGCTTGCGATGGGTCGGGTGAAAAACTGTAGCCTTTGGTTTGAGTTTGCTGATTAACGCCTATTCTAATTTGTGCGCTTGCCGCTTCAGCCTCTTTAAAGCGAACACCTGCCTGTTGGGCAGCGACGGCAAAAACCTGACGGATGGCATCTTGTTGGACAGAATTGAGGGCTACAAAGCCGCTACCCCCATTGCCATTGCCTTCAGCAGGCATTTGCTGAAGAAATCCAAAGCTCACTTCAACTGGGCTACCCATGGCTTGATCGCGATTCCAACGCGCCGCACCGCCTTCGATCAAGGCGGCGGGCGCTTGGGTGGACCAATCGATAAAGTCGGATAGGCGCTTCTGGACACTACCTTCAGGCGCGTTTAAGACGAGATATTCGACATTTTTTAGATCGATAAATGATCCACGACCATCCGTACCCGACCAATGAAGCGTGAAGTTAGTAAGCGTGGGCTCATACGTTACCCAATAGCTGCCCTTGCCACCTGTCCAAAAGTTCAAACTATCAATACCGGGGCCGCCGTCAATGCTATCGCCACCCCAGGAGTCATCAAATTGGTCGTCGCCCGAGGAGCCAATCACCGTATCAGCAAAGTTAGACAGCGAAACTGCTCCGACATTGACAAGGGTGTCGCGATCACCCCAGCCGTCGATGGCAAAGCCTTTGTTAAGGTCAATAAAAACACCATTGGGATCATCCCAGTAGGCAGCTCTAGCGTCCGTAGATCGTTCTAAGAAGATGATGGTGTCATTGCCTTCGCCAGCAAGAATCTGCCCTGATGCCCAAGAGATCAGATCATCTCCAGCGCCACCATGCACATGAAACCACTGCCTGTATTGGTCGGCTGGTACGTCAAGTGATTGATCAATCACATCGTTACCATCGCCAAACCAAATCTCCTCATGGCGTCGATTGGGGCTTGATAGGCGAAGACTTTGATCCAAAAATTCGATCGTTGCAATCGCTTCAAGCTTATCGATGGTGCCTGTTTTTAGATAACGAATCGTCGCATGACCATTGCCCTGTTGAATAATTTCAAACGCTGACATCGGCTCGGCATAACGGACCGTATCGATGCCACCACCACCGATATACGTATCATTACCAAGTGGCAGTACGGTATTGCTGCCAAAGATTTGTGAACTTGCATCACCCTGGAAAGAGTCGTTATAGGGACCACCAATCAGTACATTGATACCTTCAAGACGATCGCGATAGCCAAAGCCATCACTCTCAGCGCTCGAGCGGTCGAGCCGCACTATCACAGGGCCTGTCGCTTGGGCGAAGCTTAGGCTCTTTTCACCATAACCCACCCCACGAATCAAATCGTGGCCTGCACCTGCAAGCAAAACCTGGCCTGCAACCATGAAAATTTGATCGCTTCCATCACCCGCACTGACCGTTGGCGTGGTGTTGGCAGCGGGCTTGGTCAGAAAGCGATATTCAGCACCGGGCACACTGGCCTTTGAAGCATCACTTAGGCTCAAGACTTGATTCTGGCTAGAGTCGGCTCGGTTGATGCGCAGGCTCTCAAACTCGAAAAGCGTAATGGTTTCGCTTGAGCTTGGACCCCAGCGCAAGAGATAGCTTTGATTGCTCGGGTTGAAAGTGAGGCTGTAGATACCCTTGCCTTCGGCCCAAAACGCTAAGGTGTCGTTGCCTTTTCCACCGGTGAGCGTATCGCCACCCCATGTGTCAAATACGGTGTCATCGCCATCGCTGCCCACAAAAGTGTCGGCAAAGTTTGAAAGGCTCGCCTGCGACACATTGATAAGGCGGTCTCGCCCACCCCAACCGTCGAGGGCATAGCCCTCTTTGAGATTGACATAAACAGCCGAAGGCGCATCCCAATAGGCCGCAATGGCGCTTGTTGATTGATCAAGAAAAGTGATGGTGTCGTTGCCTGGTCCGCCCAGGATATTGCCCGAACGCCACAGGAGCTCATCATCACCAGCTCCGCCATAAAGGTGCGTCCAATCATATTGTCGATCGGCTGGGAGAACCACCCGTCGATCGATCTTCTCACCGGCATCAGTGCCATAAAAATCATCACGACCTAGACCACGTACATTGAGTTCAACGGTTTTGTCGGTGAACTGTATCTTTGATATCGCTTCAAGCGTGTCGGTCGTGCCCTGCTTGATAGAACGAACACTTGCCTTATCGGCCTTAGCATCAAAATCAATAACGTAATCGCGCGCGGGGCCTGCATAAAGCACGACATCGTAGCCACCACCACCGATATACGTATCATTACCAAGCGATACTTTGCTATTGCTACCGAAGGTCTCATTGCCCTGATGGCCATACATGTAATCCGAGTAGACACTACCGATGTAAGCGTTAAAGCCTTCGATACGGTCGCTACTACCAAAGCCATCATCTCGCACTAGGTTTTGATCAGCGCGTACTTCAACAGCCTTAGGACTGTTTTCGAAACTTAGGGTTTTCGTGCCGAATCCTGTGGCACGTAAGGTTTGCGATCCTGCGGTAGCGGTTGTCATGTTTAGGGTTGTTTAACTAAGCCTCAGGAGTTTGAACGTTTATCCTAGCCGAACAAGGATCTTCTGGATGAATGGCTAAAAAATTTAAACCTAAAGCATAGACACGGTAGCCAAACGATATGAGAAGATCGCGCAAGCTTGTCTGATCAGACTTAATCCGCTCAACTAAAAGAATAGGGCGAAAACTTCTAAGCGTTGACTGTGCACCTTTAATAGCCTCTTCTTCCATGCCTTCAATATCTAATTTCAAAAAGTCGACCCGAGGCAGCATCAAATGATCGATTGCAATTAACTGAACCGATTGAAGGTTTTGTTGCCCATAGTCAATCGGCTGGCCTATGAATTCGGTTCGCTGCGACTTTCGTAACTCCAAGCTTCCAAAACTCCCTGGTTGTAGATAGTTTGGTTTCGGAACGCCTATGGTTCCTGACACAGCGCCTACAGCAGCCCACAGTGCCCTCGCGTTGAAGCAATTGTTAATCGCAAGATTGCCTGCAAGCGCATAGAAAACTCTCTCTTGAGCCTCAATAGCCACAACCTCGCCCCATCCATGCAAAGCCCTAGCCCACTCGACAGTGTGCACTCCAATATTCGCGCCACAATCAAGTGCCACGATGCCATCCCCGTGCACTTCTCGCCGCAAAGCCATCAGCTTCAAGGCGAGGGCCACCTCATCCGGATCAAAAGCAGATTTAGTGAGCAACTGCGCGCCCACGCCGATTGTCCCCGAGCTTGACTCCCTGTAGTCAAAGCGATTGACGATCATGGAACCATGATTGGTTGACACTAGTACAAATGCGACTGCCCTCATGGGAATCAACAATCTTTGCGGTTCATACACCAATAGGAACCTTAAACTGTTCTGCTGGTACAGCAACCGCTATCTCATCAAGGACCGAGATCCAATCACCTGGCCGTGCTTGTCGCCACAGCCTTACAGAACCGTACCACGGGCAATCTAACACTCCCAAACCCCATCTAAAGTCCGGCGCGAAGGGCAATAACACCCATGTTGCTAAATCCATCGTACCCGCTAAATGTACTAAGCTTGTGTCGACTGATATAACCAGTTGAACGACCGACAATAAGGTTGAAGTATCGCGGAAATCGTTTAGCATGCCTCCAACGTAATGAACATTCTTGAACTCAGAAAGACTAGCCAAATCAGAATCCGAGATCTCCCTTTGAAAAACATAAAAATCACAATCGA
>Ga0172372_10007246_pt1 | contig 14943 bp, 15 predicted proteins | sample LakKiv5m_2_FD_114544 | JGI IMG/M metagenome (GOLD analysis project Ga0172372, IMG submission 114544) | Freshwater microbial communities from Kabuno Bay, South-Kivu, Congo - kab_092012_9.5m | ecosystem: Environmental > Aquatic > Freshwater > Lake | place: Democratic Republic of the Congo...
AGCCATTTTCTCAAGAAGAGGACGCGGGGAACAGAGAAAGGGTTTTATGTATTAATTAAAATGTATAAAAAATGAATTCAATTTTTGTATATGTTTTAATCCAAAATTGATTAAAAAAATAATTTTTTAGTTAATATCCATGTAATTTTCATCTTGATCTGGAAATTGACACTCAAAGAATTTAAATTGTAGAGATACAATAAAATTGTCATATGTTAAATTTTCTATGTTATAAACATACTTTTCACTACCAATTGGTAATTCCAAATTATTGAGATTTTCATATGTATATACTGATAAATCTATTATATTGTAATAACGTAATCTAAAAAGGTGATAAAAGACGCGTCGGTCGTTATAGTCTGTCAATGAATTCATCATATGTAAAGCTTTCTCAATAGAATCAATTGAATCCTTCATTTTTGTAAAAATGTCATTCTTTTTCATATTATATTCATCAAGTTTTCGCTTATGATTCAACCTACAAGACATCAGTAAAGCTTTTTGTTCATCGTCATGTTGTTTTTGCCATTTTGTAAAATATTCGACGATTTCGTGTTGTGTCATTTTACAAAAATCGAAAAATACTCAACAATGTAGGGATGTATTTATTATTAGTTAACCAATTAATTGTAATTCAATTTTCGTTATATGTTTTAATTCAAAATTGATAAAAAAAATTTAATTTAGTTTTTTATTCTCAATGGGACTGTTCCTTCTATATGTCCACATGTTCAAAGTGAATTCTCACCTGAAGATAAATCACCTCCATTGTGAGGGCTGTCTTTGAGACCTCATACACCAAGAAGTTTAGTGGACGAGGGTTTTGAAGACACCTGAAGAAGGCGTAGCCGTCCTTCACGGCGTGAGGATCTTTCGAATCCATCAATGATTCGATGAATTTCAAGCTTGAATCCCTTGAAGTAAGAGCCTTTTGGATGGTTTCAAGAGCCGTCTTGCGACGTACTTGTTCTGCTGTCTCAGCCTCTTCTTTGGCTTTCTGTTCCGCCAGACGCTGTGCCTTCTTTATTTCTTGTGTCTTCTCCCATTCACGAATGTAGGAAGGTTCAGGTTTGGAAGTAAGGGACATCTTCGAAGGCGAAGGAGAGAGTGTTTATGTATTATTAGTTAGTTAATTGATAATAATTCAATTTTTATATATCTATGTATCTAAAATAAGCCAACATTTTATCGTATGAATCCATTTTTACAGTCAAAGTCAATATATGGGTTGGTTAATCGTCAATCATATTAGCAATCTCATCAGGTCCATATTCTTGGATAAAATCCTGTACAGTCATCTGGTCATAACCATCCGGTATATCATCATCAATGTAAATCTCGGCAATCGTACCAGAGACTCCAGAACAACATGCCATACTGTTACCAAACAGATCCCATTCAACATCTTGAACAGTGCGAAATCCAATCATGGAACCTAGGTGACAGTTGCCGTCCGAAACTGGATACTCAACCACAAGCTCATACACTCCACAACCACCACCCATACACCCATTCTCAGGGGTAAAAATGGGACGGATTGACACATCCAATATGTGATCGTCCGTGTTGTCCATAACTTCAGGATGTGCCATCTCGAAAGAAGGTGTTTTAGATACTATATTATTAGTTAGTAATTAATAATAATTTAATAATAATAATTCAATTTTTTATATATCAATGTATGTAAAATAACTGATATTTTATAATCCACCTAAATATTTTTTAGCGAGGTAATTGAAATCATCTTGTGTATTTATTCCGATTTCAGAAGTATCAACACAATAAGATTTAATAGTATATCCCATTTCGAGAATTTTAAGCCATTCAATATCTTCAGCTAATTGGGCGGGGGTGTTTTCTGATTTTAAATATTCATATAAATATGAACGTTTAAATACAAAAATACCGATATGTGCGTAATATTTAGTTTGTGAATCCATATTACCATGTTTAGTATGTGGAATCATAGCACGAGAACAATATAAAACATTATTATCACAATCCAAAATCATTTTACCAATTGAACGATTATGTAAATCTTCATAATGTGTAATTTCGGAATGTATAGTAGTACATACCATTTTAGGATTATCAATTGATTCAAAATATTTAATAATTACATAATCAATGTTATTTGGATCAATAAATGGTTCATCTCCCTGAACATTGACGATAATTTCAAAATTATTATCGATTTGATTTAAAACTTTACATATGCGTTCTGTTCCATTAAGACATTCTTCTGACATCATTAATACAGACCCTCCGATTTCTTTAATATTATCTGATATACGATTATCATCGGTGACCACATAAACGCGACTTTTATCTAGAAATTTTGATTTTAAAGTTTGTAAATAAGTTCGTTGAATAATTGTATAATCACCAATTTTTTTTAATGGTTTTCCGGGTAGTCTTGAACTATCATATCTAGATGGAATTAAAACACAAATTTTAGAAGTATCAATATTATATTTTCCTGAATCATGCGATGGCATATATATTTATATATTATGATGTTATATATTTTAATTTTGGTACGAATTACTAAAAATATTTAATTGTAAAATGCGATAAAATGAATCTAAAAAATATAAATAATATAAATAATATTATTAAAAATGGATACAAATAATGAGATAAATCTAGAAAACAATAATAAAGAAAACAATAATAAAGAAAACAATCATATTCTAGAAGATAAAAATAAATATTTAAATAAAATACAATTAAATAAGATTAAAAAATTATTAGTATGTTTTATATGTCGTGATATATTATATGAACCGACAACATTATATTGTCAACATACTTTTTGTAATGAATGTCTAGAAAAACTAGAGGAAAATTCATTAGTGGAATGTCCATTATGTCATCATAAAGGTTTATTAGTTCCATCTCATAATTATAAAATCAATGAAATAATTGAAAAAATATTTACAAAAGAAGAATTAAAATTACGTCTAGAAAGATATAATAATCATAATAAACAATATAATACAATCGATAGAGAAATGAAACGACAAATTAAAAAAGAAGTATGGTATAATGAAATTAATCAAGATAAAACTAAAAATAATAATAATAATCAGAATAATCAATTTGGAAATAATTTTTTCTTTCCGTTGAATTTATGAAATAAATTATGATTTTAAAATAATAAAATAATGTCTATTTCAAGTGATGATTTTAATCAAACATTAAAATGTGAAATATGTAATGATTTATTATATAAACCAATGACTCTATTATGTCAACATACATTTTGTTATCATTGTTTAGAACTAGGTAAAACTATGAAAACTTTAAAAGAATGTCCATTATGTAAATTAAAATTAGAAATTCCGGATTCATCACCACAAAATAATTTAATTACTGAAATTGAAAAAATTATTTATGGAAATGAACATTTTAAATCAATTGAAACAAGAGTTAATCAAGAACAATTACATCGAAAATTAGAACCAATTGTAAGACAAGAAATTCAAGAAGCTTTCAAAAAAACAATATTAAAAACAAAAAAAGAAGATTATAAAAATATTAATATTAATCTTAATCAACAATCTGAACCAGTAAATAATAACCAACAACCATTAAATTTAACTCCAATTTCCAATGATGAATGGACAACTAAAGATATTACACGTGTAATGGAAACATTAGTTTTTATCTTTTATGCTTATAATTATTTTAATAAAATAATCCCATTACTTGGAGGAAATAAAATAAAATTATGTGTTTATTTTGGGTTTTTTCTAGCAGGATTATATTTGATTTACAAATATTATAAAATTAAAGAAATTCATCATGAAAATCGGAACTTACATTCATATTCTTTTAGCTATATTATGCCCTTAAATAATGATAATTTAACAAATGTTAATTCTTTAAGTCAATCAATTATTAATTCCATGGAAAATATAATATAACGTAAATACATTAATACATTAATAAATACTAAATAAATATAAAAATGAATAATAAAGAAAAACAAAAGATTGTAGCATTTGTCCCGATAAAATTTAATAGTAAACGTCTAGAAAATAAGAATTTTTTAGATTTAAATGGAAAACCATTGTGTTTTTGGATATTTGAAAAAATTAAAAAAATTAATGAAATTGATGAAATTTATGTATATTGTAGTAATCTTAACATTATTAAATATATTCCAGACGGGATTATTTTTAAAGCTAGACCAATTGAACTTGATTCAGATACAACACATGGAATTGAAATATATCAATCATTCGCCCGTGAAGTCTTTGCTGATATTTATTTATTAATTCATTGTACATCTCCATTAATTGAAATTAATAGTATTTCTAATGGGTTAAACTCTGTTATGTCTGGTAATTATGATAGTTCATATAGTGTTGTAAAACATCAAACATTCGCATGGTATCAAAATAAACCAATTAATTATAATTTGGACAATGTTTTACCAACACAAGAAATGGAACCCATTTATCTAGAAACTAGTGCCTTCTATATTTTTAGGAAGGATATTCTAGATTTAAATCGTCGTATTGGTTTTAATCCAAAAATAATTGAAGTGTCTAAAATCGAATCTATCGATATTGATACATATGATGATTATTTATTAGCTAAAATGTATTTTAAATTATCTAAAAATAATATATCAAATAAAAGAGATTTTATTTTGAGTCAAAAAATTAGGAATATTAAATTAATCGCATTTGATTTTGATGGAACAATTAGTGATGGAATGATTAATATTGATTCAAAATCTAAATATATTAAAAATTATTATACACAAGATGGTGAAATGATAAATTATATTAGTAAAAATAGGAAATTAAATTTTATTGTTGGGATTATATCAGGTAATAATTTAAAGTTTTTTAAGAAAAAATCAAAAGAATGGGAATTAGATTTTTTAGAAGGTGATTGTAAAGATAAATTGAAATTTTTAAAAAATTATTTAAATAAAAATAATTTATCTCTAGAAAATGTAGCATATATGGGTGATGGATTAAATGATATCGAAATATGTAAATCAGTTGGATTAAGTGGTGCTCCCGCAAATGGAAATCAAAATTTATTAGAAATTGTTGATTTTATAAGTAAATTTGATGGTGGAAAAGGTGCTGTTAAAGAATTCATTGAATTAATTGTAAAAGGAAAGAATACTATTACAAATATTTATCGTTGAATTATTTGATGAACTTAATAATTCATTTTGTTCAGGAAATAAATAATTATTTTGATTATTCTTAATTAATTGTTCTATAGTAATTTTAATTATTGATTCTATTTCGTTATCGATTCTAGAGAATAAAAAATTATATGGAATAATTTTTGAATTATGTTCTTTATTATAAAATGGGAATCTATCTTTTACCAAATCAACTTTTATGTCTATATATGGTTTATTTAAGGCGACAAATTCTTCATTAATTGAACTTGAAAAGAATATACCTAATTGACAAATCTTGATTAATTCTAAAGAATTTACAATTCCATAATCTATATCTTCAATATAATAATCACCTTTTAAAGATGAAGATGTTAATTTATCTTGTGGTCTATTTTTAACAATTATTTTATATCCATTTTTTTGTAAAATCCTATATAATTTAATAATATCCTCAAATTTTGGATAAAGTGTGTTCGATTTTTTATGTTTGTCTGGATTCTTTGGAAAAACAAATAATATATATTTTTCTTTTTCTAATTCTTTTTCTAATTTATTTTTGGATAAATATTTTTCACGAATACATTCTAGACTTAATTCTAAATTTTCATTTTTTTGAAAATTGAAATCATATTTTGGTGTTCCAGATACTATAAATTTTTTATTATAAATGTTATTTGGTAAATAATAATCTATGTATTTTTGTGTTGGAAAAATAATGTAATCAACATATTTAATATATTTATCAATAAACATAACGAATTCATAATTGACAACCAAACTAATTAATTTACTTTTATTACTCTTATCAATAAATTTATACCATTCTGGAATATTATTTTTATTTTTAATCCCAACTATATTTCCTTCAGCAACTAAATAAATAATTTTGGAATGTGTTTTTCGTCCATCATATTTTTCCAAATTATCTCTTGAAAGAACATAAACTTTAAATCCATATTTCTTAGAATATCCCATAATTTCGTTCAAATGTGATGGATTGAACGGGTCAATAAAATCCTTTTTTTCATTAGCTTTTTCTAGAAATAGATTACAATTTATACCTCTTTTACACGACTCAATACATATTGGTAAATAATAAGGTAAATAATTTATTCTATGTAATAGAAAATTTATTGTTATCATATTAAATTTTTATTTTTATATATTATATTTATTTTTCCATATTAAACAAATTTGTTTTCTTAGATAAATATAATAGAAACAATAGACGCAACATAATCAATATATTATCAATTAATATGTCTAGAATATCTAAAATTAAAAAATCTGAAACAAAAAAATCTGATAATAATTATTCTAAAAAATCCAGAACAAAAAAATCATTTTATTATTTATTTAAATCGGATTATATCCCTGAAACTTTAGTTAATAAAATTTTTTTTGAATTATATGGAAATCAATGGAAACCATATAATATTTCTAGTAATAGTATCCCTGATTTCACTCATCTAGATGGTCATTTTAATCAAGATAAATCTTTATCAACAAAATATTCTAATTTGCGTAATGTTGTCGATGATAATAAATATACAATTGCGAATAAATCAAATTTATATAATAATATTCAAAAATATTTACCTCTCAAAAATAATTTAGTTCAACAAATTGATGTCAACATCCAAAAAATACACTCAAAACAAGATAATATTAATAAATATCATAAATATTTTAATAACAAAAATAAATCATCTATTTGGATATTTAAACCCGTTGGTGGATTCTCTGGAAAATTCATTAAAGTATTCGATAAATTTAATCCATTCTCTAAATATATACAACAAATGATTCATTTACATCATAATAAATTTCATATGTATGATAAAATAGATAAAAATAAATTAAAAAATACAAATAATTTATCTAAAGATTTCTCTCAATGGGTTCTTCAAGAATATATTGATAATACTCTCCTTATAGATAATCGTAAATTTCATATGAGGGCTTATTTTTTATATTATATCAAAAATACCATTAAACATGGATATATGTCATCTATTTATGAAATCGCACTTGCTAGAGAACCATATATTAAAGGAAATTATTATGATAGTAAAATACATGATACACATTTTTATGATGGACATCAACCTCGTTATTTTCCAAGAGATTTTCCATTTACAGATGATATCAAAAATAAAATTGTTGAACAGGTAAATTTTATCGGGACATTTTTACTTAAAGAAATAAATTCAAAATGTTATAATGATGCTAAGAATTGTTTCGAAGTATTTGGAATTGATTTAATGGTAGATACTGATTATAATGTTAAATTAATTGAAGTTAATACTAAAATAGGGTATCCAACACCAGATAATGATGAAATGAATTTTTGTGAAAAATTAACATCTGGTATTATTCAGACCGTTATTGATGATTTTTATCCTGAATTCAAAAACAAAAATAAAAACAAAAATAAAAATAAAAATAAAAATAAAAATCAGAATGAATTTTTTCATTCAATCACGATACAGCCTCCCACGCCGATGCTCATTGTCCATGAATGAACATGATGACAGCCCGCCTTTCTCGCCCCTGATTGCGCGAGCAATAATAGCGAGAGTCAAAGAGAAGGTATCCGAGGAGGACCTTCTCTGAAGAGAGCACAGCAAAGCACGAAGTCAAATTTGACCTCGTATCGTCGGGGCAGGATGGAAGTTGCTCTTGCAACTCTCTGGGCAATCCTGACAACAGCTGCTCCACTTGCATGAATTCGATCCCGTAGCACTGTCTGAAACTAAAGGACCTTGCTCGCAGCCGGAGGACTTGCTCGGAGATCTTTTCCTTAGTTGAGGCGATCCGTTCGTCAGCCACAACAAACTTGCCGCAAACATCCTTCGTAAACCATCCATCAAGAGCATCGAACTCCTCTTCGTTCAAGACCATGGAGATGAAATTGACACTCGAATGAGACACGGAGGTCGACATATCAAATAACTTCGAAAGTCTGAAGAAATATTATTATATAAATAGTATTACAATATTCAATTTTTCAATAGATGTGTATCTAAAATGGGTTAAAAAAATTTCGAATGATGTTTTTTGATTAAATTTGATAATTCAACGATGTGAATGTTTATTTTTTTTGATATCTTACAATAGCCTTATTTGCTTTAGCCTGATTCAAATATTTTTGACCCAACCTTATCTCATTTAGATTTGGTGAATAATCACAATATTGAGAAAAGTTTGACTGGTTCAACCTTATCTCATCTGTCAAACTTGAACAATCAATATATTGAAGTGAATTGGGAAGTTTTGGGGGCAACTGATACAATTTAATTGGTCGCTTGGGTTCTCCATTTCGAACCAATTCAGTTAGGCTTTTCTCCACACCTTTGATAACATCATCAATAGACAGAACCAGAACGGATTCATAATCATTTCTCATAGCACCATATGTATAAAAAGGACAATTTGTATCCTTTGTAAGAACATATTCAACTGGATTGTGAACATTTGTTGGGTCAATCTGTTGAATAGTTAATGTAAACTCATTATATTCAACAATCTCCAGATTCTTATACCCTTCTTTCTTCAGAAATCCATGTGGGTCTTCTGAGGGAATACTAATATAATCTATACGCTCCATATGAATTTGTGATGAATCAATTAATTCAATTGATTAAATTTTATATATATTAATTATTCAAAATTAATTCAATTTTACAAATGGATGTTAAAATGGATAAAAAAAATTCGAATGATTTTTCAGAAAGAAATGTAATAATCATTTTCGATAGGTCTGTATTTTAGAACAAGTCGTTTACCGTTATGTGTAATATCGATATATTTATAATTTTCATAAATAATAATCCATGTATTTATAAGGCATCCATTTTTGTGTTCTTCCTTTAAAAACTCATATGGATCTTTTGCTGGAATCAAAATTGAATTCATCAGAATGTTTTCTTATCTTCGAAAATTATTGTTTTTATATTATTATATTTAAAAACTTCAATTTTTCATGTAGATGTATATATAAAATGAATGAAATAATGAATGAATGAAAAATAAAATTGATTTATAATAAATATATATTAATTTAGTATTTAATTTATGTTATTTGGGGTAAAAAACTGAAATGTATGAAGATTTATATAATTTTTGGTTTGATCCGAATGTAATAAAAAATATATGGTTTTCATCAACACCAACTGATGATAAGAATATTTATAATAAGTTTGGTCAATATTTATCATCATATAATCCAGATGATAAAAATATTAATCAGTATGTAATTAAAATTATTCTTCTAGACCAAATTACACGACATATTGATAGACATCTTAATCAAAATAAGTTATTATCAAATATGTTTTCCCAAGAAGCACTTAGAATGAGTTTAGAAATTATTGATAATAATTATCTATTCTTTGAAAAATTATTACCACCCGAACAAATAATGGTTTTAATGCCTTTACGTCATACTTTTGAAAAATCGTATCTAGAAAAATCATTAATGATTATTAATAAACTTAGGGAAAATGAAAAACATAATGGTTTTTATAGAAGATTTTGGATGGCTAATCTAATAAGTCTAGAAAAATATTTAGAAATTGATTTATTTAATCCATATATCGATTCACATCCAATTTGGAATTTTAATCAATCATTAATTTGTCCAACCGCGAAATTTAATCCAGAAGAATCACGTGATTATTTATGTCAAATTGAAAATGATAAATATCAATTTAAACGAGATAAAATAGAACAGTCATTTATAAATATTTTAGGTAAATCATCACAACGAAAAAACGTAATAATTTCATTATCCGGAGGTAGTGATTCAATGGTCGCATCATATATTTTAAAAAAAATAGGATATAATCTAATTGCGGTAATGGTTGTTTATAATAATCGTGATACTAGTCAATTGGAATTGGAATTTGTGAAGTGGTGGTGTTCAAAGATAGGGATTAAATTATATTATAGACAAATCACAGAAATTAAAAGAACACTTGACACGGATAGGGAATTTTATGAATCATATACACGTAAAGTTAGATTCAGATTATATCAATATGTATGTGATTTATTAGGAGAATCTGTAGCGGTTGTTTTAGGACATAATTTAGATGATACATTAGAAAATATATTTACGAATTTAAGAAAGTCGGTTAAAATTGATAATTTACTTGGAATGAATCATTTTCATGTGGAAAATAATATTAATATTTATCGACCAATGTTAGAAATTTGGAAAAATGACATAATGGAATATGCTCGAAAATATGGGATTCCATATTTATATGATTCTACACCGAAAGATTGTTGGAGGGGAATTTTGCGTCATAATGTTGTTTTACCGATTTTAAATTTAGAACATGGAGACCAAATTTTAAAAAGTATATATAAATTAGCGAATGATATAAAATTTATGATAAGTTTTTTCAAGAAATATATTATTGAATCAACTAAAATAATTAAAACAGATAATAAAATTATAATTGATTTTATTGATTATGATTTAATTTCAAATTTCATTTATTGGGATTTATTATTTGAACATTTATCCGAAGAAGAATTTAAATTATCAATACCTACTAATAATTCCATCCGAAGTTTAATTCAACGTCTAGAAGATATATTTATTAAAAAAAAATTAATGAAACATACTACATATGATATAATTAATTTAGAAAAAAATTTTATAGGTCATATTTATAAAAATCGTCTAGAACTAATTTTACTTTAATTTTTATTTATTAATTTTTGACTTGTTCTAGAATGTAATTTAATACATTTTTATCAATATCTTCAATATTTTCAAAACCTAATGATGATAAATCCAATTGAGACAAAATTGCCAGATCACTTTCTGAAAATTCAATTTCTTCATAATCTGAATCAGAAGCCAACTCATCATCACTTGGTTGATCATATGGAACACCAAAATATAAATAATTTGATTTTGTTGATGGTTGTTGATTTGTTAAATCTGTGCGAATATAAGCATCATTTACAGGTGTAAATTGTCCAACAAATGATTTAGTACCATTTGAAGTAATTACCGAAGTAAAATCATCAAAACCATCTTTTAATTGTTTTGCTAATTCTGGAAATTCCATGCCTCCAACTCCAGTTGCTAATCCACAACACATTAACTTTTTAATTTTCATTTGTGGATTAGTTGTAGTCATATTATGATGATTTATCATTGCTAGAATACCACAGAAAACATGCTGGGCGTTTTTAGTCATACTAACATCAGATGGAATTAACATTGTTGGTGCGGAAACTAAGAATTGTTTTGAATTTGGATGTTGAACAAGAATACATGAACCAATCGGTAAATATTTTTTATTCATTTTATTAATTTGTCCAATTTGTTCAATACGTTTCTTAACTAAAATACTAATATCTTGTAGAACAAAATCATCGAGATAATAATCAATACCACCATTCATTTCACCAAAGGAATTAGCAGGTGAAACCCAACATACATTTTTTTCAGTTGATGAATTAAGAAATTCGGGAGATTCTAGAATAGATTGTGTTCGAAAACTAAATGTAATTTTGCGTTGTGGATCATTAAATTCAAGACCATCAAATAAAGTTTTGGTTTCCTTTTCAAAATCTGGTTTATGATCAAAAAATACAATTTCTAATTGATACTGTTGTGTCATTTATATTAAATTACAAATTACTTATTACTAAATTATATATTATTACTAAATTATATATTATTACTAAATTATATATTATTACTATATTCAAATGGAAATCAATTTTTTATTTAATATGGTGGGGGTAATTTTATTAAATTATTTTTGTGCGTTTGATGTTGATTATTTTTTTTATAAATAAAAATTGATTTCGGTATAAAATTAATATTAAATATTGTTTTTAAATTATTAATATCAAAAACCAATTATAAATTAAAACCAAATACGAAAAAATGACTTCTTTATTATATGGTTTACATTATTGTTGTCCAACAACACAACAGAAAACACAAGTTCCATTATATTTAAGAAAAATCGATGGTGAATTTCACGATTATGAATATAATATTACTGAAACTCATTGTTATTTATATCAACCTAATAATAATACATTTACAAATGAATTATTTAGATTTTTAGGTGGTAATAACCAAAATACTAATCAAGAAATAAATACTGAATTTACCTTTCCAAATACTGAAACTGTTATTTATAATTTTCGTTATAAAATTGATGATGGACAATGGACAGAAATGATTGTTGAACCGAAGGCAAAAGCTGATGAAAAATATCAAAATGCGGTTAAATCTGGACATCAAGCATTTTTAGCAAAGGAAAATTCAAGTGGTGGATTATATACTGTTAATATTGGTCGATTAAAAGTAAATCAAATGGTATGGATACAATTTGCTTATCATTCATATTACCAAATTACTTCATCATCATTTAATACAAAAATACAATTGACTAAAATACCAACATATAACAGAATAGAAGATAAAATAGATAATAATCAACCTAAATTAGTTAATGGAACTCAAATGGATTATGGTATATATTTTAGTGGTAAATTTTATCAAACATCAATGAAATTTAAATTATCATTTTATGGTGATTTAGAGAGTATATTTGAAACTGATAATGGTTTAATTGAAATTAATAAAATAAATTTAAGTGGAACAAAGGATTTGGGATTAAGAATTGTTTTGGATGAAGAAATTAAAAGTTCAGTTTCTGGATGGATAAATCCGGAGACAAATGAGAAGTATCTTCAAATTGTTTGGGCGAATTATATGAAAAATCAAATTCTAGATAACACAAAAATAACGAATGATGATTGGGAAATAATAGGATGTGTTGAAAATGAAAAACAAGATGAAATTATTCAACGTTTAATGATAATTATAGATGGTTCAGGTTCTATGATGGGAGAAAGAATTGAAAATGCTAAACAAGCAACATTATTGGCATTACAAGATATACCTGAAAATTATTTATTATCAATGGCTGTATTCGGGACATCAAATATTTTCACACCATCTGGAACAAGATTAATTAATGATTTACAGAATACAATTCGAGAAGGATATCATGAAAATACATATTGTGATGTATGTCATATAAATCCGATTCCGGGGAATAAATATGTTTGTAAGATTACGCCGGATTATGATTTATGTTCGAATTGTTATTCTAGATTGGAAAACGGAATTAAAATTGCGAATGTTAATTATCAACCAAGTGATTTTGAGAGAGTAGCACCACGACCAAGAAATCCAGATTTTAAATCATTGGATATTAATAATTTTTGGCGTAATTATACATCTCAAAATTTAAATGTATTTCGTAATTTTGTAAATACACATGTAAATTCTAATTATGGTGGAACTGAAATTTTTAATGTTTTAAATGAAGCATACGCACGTTTTAATTTAACTTCAGATCCATCAAAGAAATATCATAACAAAATAATTTTCTTAACTGATGGTGGAGTTTCTGAAACTCAACAAAATGATATTATTAGATTAATAAAAGATAATTCCAAAAATACAACTTTATTTAGTCTTGGTATTGGTTCTGGAACTGATACAAATTTTCTAAAATCCATGGCACGTGTCGGAAATGGTCTTTCTGTTCAAATTAATAATGTTAATGATATTCCTGATCATGTTCAAATGATTATAAAATGTATATCTAATCCAAATTTACGTAATGTTAAATTTCATTGGGTTGGGATGGAAGTTGAGGAAGCATCGATTAAACCAAGTGATGTTTTATTTCATAATGAACCATATGTAATTTTAGGTAAAATTATTAAGGAAGATGAAGGTGAAAATGTTCAACATAAAATTACATTATCAATGTCTTATAATGATGAACAAATTAATATTATTTCTCTAGATTTAAACGAAATAAATGAAAGTAATTTCCCTCTAGATCGTGCTTTTGCCAGTGCGTATATTAAAAAATTAATTGATTATCCAGAATCTGTTCCTACACTTAACAAAGCTCAAAGAATTGAAAAAATTACACAATTAGGTTGTAAATATGGTTTGATTACTCCTTTTACATCTGCTGTTGCTGTTGAATATCAAGAGAATCCTGATGGAACTAGAATACCTGTCAAAGTTCAAATTCCCCTTGCTAGTCCATTAGAAAATAATATTTATACGCATGTTGAAAGACAAGTCGCCCCTCGAACATTTGGAACTCATTCATTTTCAAATTATTCGTATGCTCTCAATACATCATTATCATCTGGTAGTTATCGTTCGATGGTTTCAAATGCTTCATCGAATATAAATAATTATTTAAATCAAAAAAGAGAAGAAGAGTGTGATGATGATGTTTTTGAAATGTTCTTTGATAGTAGTCCTAGATCAAAGAAAACAAAGAGTGTTTTAAGTTCAAATGAAACAACGAATAATCAAATGAATAGTCAAATGAATAATCAAAGTAAAACTGATACAATATTAACGAGATTACGTAAATTAGTTTTATTAAAGAAAGATGATAATAAATGGGAACTCAGTGATGATTTATTGAGATATATTGGTTTAACTAAAAATCAAGCAAATGAAATGATGGATAAAATGATAGATATTGAAGAACAATTAAGACCAACATATTTGGTAATAGCTTTCTTTCATAATCATTTAGATTTATCGCATGTTTGGCATGGTGTATTTCAAAAAGTTGTTAAATCATATTTTCAAAATAAATCAACTCTAGAAAATGATTTATTACAATTTTCAACAATAATTCAACAATAATTCAACAATAATTCAACAATAATTCAACAATAATTCAACAATA